>VFQM010001701.1_pt1 | contig 18426 bp, 18 predicted proteins | sample 3512391 | NCBI WGS metagenome assembly VFQM01 (sample SAMN10412369, study PRJNA504923) | tailings metagenome | isolation source: Replicate 1 from Balatoc abandoned mine | place: Philippines | reverse complement strand
GCCGGGTCTACCACATCGATGGCGGCGAACTGGACGAGCTGTCCGCGACGGCCAAGGGCATGGTCTGTGTCAACAGCACCTCGGCCACGCTGGCGCTGGAAGCCGGCACGCCGGTCGCCGTGCTGGGCGATGCGATCTACGACATCAAGGGGGTCACCCACAGCGGCGGCCTGGACAGTTTCTGGGCCCACCCGACGCCTCCGGATGCAGAGCTTTATGCGGCATTCAAGCGGGTGCTCCACGCCCGGTGCCTGATCCGCGGCGGTCTTGCCAGCGCCTCGGCCATGGCAATCCTGGTGCGGAATTCGGTGGCCCACCTGCTGGCCAACGACCTGCCGCCCGCCCGCCAGAACGAACCGGCGCGGATCGTCCGCGCGGTCGGTTAGCACCGGAACCCAGTCCGGCTGATGCAGCAGCGCGATCTCCTGCTCGATGTAACGCGACTGGTCTGGCGCGTCTGGTCGGGGCGCTTGCCGACCGGGATTGACCGGGTCTGCCTGGCCTATCTGGAGCATTACGGCCCGCGCGCGCTGGCCGTGGTCCAGCGTCAGGAGCTGCGGCTGGTGCTCTCGGCCAAGCACAGCGCCGAACTGTTCGCCCTGCTCCGCACCGGCGGACCCGGGTTCCGGCGGCGGCTGACCACTTTGCTGGCAGCCGCGGCACTTTCGGGCAAACCGCGCCAATCGACCCGCGGCTGGACCTATCTCAATATCGGCCACACCGGCCTCGACGCGTCCGGTTTGACGGACTGGTTGCGCAAACAGCAGTGGAAGCCGGTCTATCTGGTTCATGACCTGATTCCGATCAGCCACCCCGAATTCTGCCGCCCCGGCGAATCCAAACGTCATCGGCAAAGGATGCGCACCGTGCTCGACTCTGCGGCCGGGGTGATCGCCAATTCGGCGGCGACCCGTGACGCCCTGCTCGAGTTCGCGCGCCGAGAGCGGCGCCCGGAGCCACCGTGCGAAGTCGCCTGGCTCGCCTCGCCGGACGAGGTGGACGCTACGCCTGTGCCGTCCGGCAACCGGCCAACCTTCGTGATGATCGGCACGATCGAGGGGCGCAAGAATCACCTGCTGCTGCTCCACCTGTGGGAGCGGCTGGCCAAGGAACTGGGGCCCGCCACGCCCAAGCTGGTTCTTATCGGTCAGCGCGGCTGGGAAGCAGACGAGGTCTTTGCCCTGCTTGACCGATCGCCCCGCTTGAAGGGCTATGTGCGCGAGCTCGGCCGCTGCGATGATGCAACCATGCTGGGCTGGCTTGACCAGGCCCGTGCCCTGCTCATGCCAAGCTTCATCGAAGGCTTCGGCATTCCGGTGATCGAAGCATTGCAGCGCGGCGTTCCGGTCATCGCCAGCGACCTGCCCGTGTTCCGCGAGATTGCCGGCGATATCCCGCTCTACCTGGACCCGCTTGATGGCCAGGGCTGGGAAGCCGCGATCCGCGCCTATTGCGGCGATGCCCCCGACCGGGCGCGCCAGCTGGCCGCCATGCCGTCGTTCCGCACCCCCTCCTGGGACGATCACTTCGCCAAGGTCGACGGCTGGCTTGCGACGCTCTAAGACTGCCGGCATGAGCGAGCCGCTGCCTTTCCATTCGATCCACCGCCACGGGCTGATGCGCCTTGCTGCGGCCACTCCTGCGGTGTTCGTTGCCGATCCGGCCCAGAATGGGCGCGCCGTGCTGGAACTGGCCGCGCAGGCTGAACGTGAAGGCGTCGATCTGGTCGTCTTCCCCGAATTGTGCCTGACGGGTTATGCAATCGACGACCTGCTGACCCAGCAGGCCCTGCTCGATTCGGCGCGGGCAGCGCTCGCCGCCATTGTCACGGCGAGTGAGCGGATGCGGGCCGTGCTGGTGGTTGGGCTGCCGCTCGTTCGCAATGGGCGGCTCTACAACTGTGCTGCGGCGGTTACGCAAGGACGAGTGCTGGGGGTCGTGCCCAAAAGCTTCCTGCCCAATTACCGCGAGTATTACGAAAAGCGCTGGTTCGCCCCCGGCGCCGGAATCACTGGCGAGACGATTGAACTCGGCGGGGTCGAGGTGCCGTTCGGCACCGACCTGCTGTTCCGCGCCGCCAACCTGCCCGATTTCACCTTCCACCTCGAGATCTGCGAGGACATGTGGGTGCCGCAGCCGCCCTCGATCCGGGGCGCGCTGGCCGGGGCGACCGTGCTGTGCAACCTCTCGGCCTCCAACATTACGGTCGGCAAGGCAGACGAGCGGACAACGCTGGTTGCCGCGCAGTCGATGCGCTGCGCTGCCGCCTATGTCTATGCCGCGGCCGGCGCGGGCGAAAGCACGACCGACCTGGCCTGGGATGGCCAGGGCTCGATCTTCGAACTGGGCGAGGAACTGGCGCGCTCGGAGCGGTTCAGCCGCAAGCCCCAGCTCGCGATCGCCGATGTCGACGTGCAGCGGCTGCGGCTGGAGCGGATGCGAACCGGCTCGTTCAACGATGCCGCTGTCGCCGCCGGCCACCCGGAGCGCGCGTTCCGGCGGATCGACTTTACCCTGTCGCTGCATGACAAGGATGTCGGGCTGCGGCGGTCGCTGCGCCGCTTTCCTTACGTCCCGCACCGCGCCGAGCGGCTCGCCCAGGACTGCTACGAGGCCTTCAACATCCAGGTTGACGGGCTGATCCGGCGGATGGAGGCGACGAGGGCCAAGTGCCTGGTGATCGGCATTTCGGGCGGGCTCGATTCAACCCATGCGCTGATCGTCGCGGCCAAGGCCTGTGACCGGCTGGGCCTGCCGCGTACCGCGATCCGCGGCTATACCATGCCCGGCTTTGCCACCAGCGCTGGCACCAAAGCCAATGCCTGGAAGCTGATGGAAGCCCTGGGCATCACCGCCGACGAGATCGACATTCGTCCAGCGGCCGAGCAGCTCTTGAAGGACATGGATCACCCCTATTCGCGCGGGGAAAAGGTCTATGACGTGACCTTTGAGAATGTGCAGGCCGGCCTGCGCACCGATTACCTGTTCCGGCTGGCCAACCACCATCATGGCTTCGTTGTCGGCACCGGCGACCTCTCGGAGCTGGCGCTCGGCTGGTGCACCTATGGCGTGGGTGACCATATGAGCCACTATGCCGTCAATTGCGGCGTGCCCAAGACGCTGATCCAGTATCTGATCCGCTGGTCGGTGGAGAGCGAACAGTTCGACGCCGCGACCGACGCGGTGCTGACGGCCATCCTTGACCAGGAAATTTCGCCCGAGCTGGTCCCGGCCGATGCGGCGGGTGCAATCCAGAGCACCGAGGCGGCGGTCGGCCCCTATGCGCTCAACGATTTCTTCCTCTATTACACGCTGCGCCAGGCACTGACCCCGGCCAAGATCGCCTTCCTGGCCTGGCACGCCTGGCGCAAGGATGGCAGCGGCCGCTGGCCCTTCGGCTTCCCTGAGGAGCGCAAGGAAGACTATTCGCTGGCCGAGATCCGGAAGTGGCTTGAGAACTTCGTGCGGCGGTTCTTCGCCACCAGCCAGTTCAAGCGCAGCGCGATCCCCAATGGGCCCAAGGTTTCATCAGGCGGGAGCCTCAGCCCGCGCGGCGACTGGCGCGCGCCGAGCGACGGGCTGGCGGATGTCTGGCTGGCGGAAGTGGCACAGGTGCCGCGCAAGTAGCGCGGTTTCAGTTCCCGCCTTCGGGCTTCTTGGCAGCTTCGGCCTTGGCCGCTGCTTCAGCCTCTGCCTTCTGGCGCGCTTCCATCTGGTCCTCGAGCTTCTCGACGTCGGTCTGGGTCTTGGCCGCGTCCTTGTCGATCGTCGACAGGCGTTTGGCGCGCTCCTCCGCGATCAGCTGGCCGAAGCGGATCGATTCATCGCTCTGCTTTTCGGCATAGGCCGCTTCGATCAGCTTGCTCGAGCAGCCAGTCCAGCCGCCCGCGCCGGTTGGCGAGCAGCTCATCGTGCCGGTCTTGCCGACCCGTTCATAGGCCAGGACCTTGTTGTTCCAGGCTTCGTTCTGCGGCGAGCTCGACTGGCGCAGGATCTGCGGGATGCGGAAGCGTTCGGCTTCGGCCTTGCGGGCGCAGATCGTGATCGTGTCATCGGCTGAAACCGGGCACTCGTCATTGCCATAGACGATCAGCTGGTTGATCTTCGGCTCAGGCGCATCCTGGGCCAGCGCGGGGGCGGCGGCGAACAACAGCGGGGCGGCGATCAGCAGGCGGCGCATGGGTAATCTCCTTGGCGCGGTTGCCCCAATATAGGGGCCTTGCGCCCTGAATGCCAGCTTAAGCGGCGCAGTTCCTTGCGCCCGGTCAAGTCGGGTCAGATTCGCTCAGACAGACGAATCGCCAGCCGGCAACCCAGCCGGATTGCACCCGACAGCAGCGGATAGGCCGGGGCCTGCTCGGCCCCCGCGGCAATCGCTGCGTCATGATGCGCGCGTTCATCGTCGCGGAACTCGCGGATCATCTCGGTGAGTTCGGGGTCTGCATCGCCCAGCTCCTCGAGCTGTTCGGTATAGTGGCGGTCAATCTCGGTCTCGATCGCAGCGGTGCAGGCCATCGCGGCCTTGGGCCCGATCAGTGCGGTCGCCGCGCCCAGCGCAAAGCCGGCAACGTTCCAGACTGGCTGCAAGGCGGTAGGGCGCACACCGCGGCGGGCCAGCAAGGCGTCGAACTTGGCCCGGTGCACAGCCTCCTGTTCGGCCATATGCGCGATTTCGCCGGCATGGGGCGCACGGTCACCCATTACGGCGAGCTGGCCGGCGTAGATCCGCGTTGCGCCATATTCGCCGGCCTGGTCGACCCGAAGCATCCGTGCGGTATTGCTCATGCCTTGGCTCCTTCGCGGCGCAGCAAAGCGAACACCGCCAGCGCACCCGTGGTCGAGATTAGGAAATTAAAGCCGGCGAGGGAAATGCCGAACAAGGTCCAGGGGGCAACGTCGCAGCGGACGATCGGTGCATCGAGGATCGCCGCCAGCGGATCGCCGCCCGCCTGGGCAACCGTCGCGCAGCCGGTGATCCCTTCCCACCAGTTGTACTCGACCCCGGCGTGGAATGCGCCGATCAGGCCTGACACCAGGATCGCGATCCCGGCCAGCAGCGGCCACAGTTGCTGGCGCGGCTGCGCAAGGCCAATCGCGCCAAGGACCAGCGCCGCAAAATGCGGATAGCGCTGCCACCAGCACATCTCGCACGGGTAAAGTCCGAACACATATTGCGAGACATAGGCCCCGCCGAGCAGCGCCGCTGGCACTGCCAGCGCCAGGTGCCGCGCCGAAATCGTCATCCGCCTACTTCCCCTTCAGCGCCAGTGCCGCCCGGCCGCCGCGGCGCAGGGTTTCCAGCGCATAGTGCAGCTGGAAGTCGGTGATACCCTTGGCCTTGAGCTCCTCGGCACTCGCCTTAAAGCGCGGATCGTCCTGGCGGTCGGCCTCAAGCTGCTTGTCGGCCACGCCCAGTTCGTTGACCAGGTGGCGGCGCAGGTCGCTTTCGCGCATGGTCAGCTCGGCGCGGCGGCGGGCATCGGGATCGGACAGCTGGGGCACGCGGATGTCGGGCTCGATCCCGCCTTCCTGCACCGACTTGCCCGAAGGCGTGTAATAGCGCGCCGTGGTCAGCTTGATCGCCCGGGTCTTGTCGAGTTCGAACAGCGACTGGACGCTGCCCTTGCCGAAGCTGCGCTCACCCATGATCAGCGCGCGCTTCTGGTCCTGCAGCGCGCCGGCAACGATTTCGGAGGCCGAGGCCGAACCGGCATCGATCAGCACGATCACCGGCAAGCCCTTGGCGGCATCGCCCGGGATCATCTCTTCGGCGCGGTAGAATTCGTTGTCGCGCGGGTTGCGGCCGCGCTGCGAGACGATATCGCCCTTGGTCAGGAACAGGTCGGACAGCGCCACGGCTTCATCCAGCGAGCCGCCGGGGTTCTGCCGCAGGTCGAGCACCAGCCCGGTCAGCTTGCCGCCGGCCTGCTTCTTGAGATCGGCAATCGCCGCGCCGACATCGACGCCGACATCGCGCGAGAACTCGTTGACCGAGACGACCCCGACATCCTTCTCAAGTTTCCAGGTCACGGGCTCAAGATCGATCACCCCGCGGGTGACGGTGACATCGAAGGTATCGTTGCGACCTTCGCGGAACAGCGTCAGGCGGATCGGTGTGCCGGCCTCGCCGCGCATCCGCGCGACGGCTTCATCCAGTTCGATCCCGTAGATCAGCTTGCCATCAAGGTGCGTGATATAGTCGCCCGCCTTGACCCCGGCCTTGTCCGCCGGGCTGCCCTTCATGGGGGCAATCACGCGAACCGCGCCATCGTCCATGCCGACACTGAGGCCGAGGCCCGAGTAGTTGCCGTCGATCATGTTGGTGAGCCGCTGGAACGAGGCGCCTTCGACATAGCTCGAATGCGGATCGAGCGATGCCAGCATCCCGTCGATCGCGCCGGCGATCAGCTTGTCGTCATCGACCGATTCAACGTACTGCGCCTTGACGATCTGGTAGACCGTGAAGAGCCGGTTGAACTGGGCGTTGGAGCGCCCTTCGACCGCCGCAAGACCCGCCGTGGTGGCAGGCAACAGGGCGACCGCGCTGACCAGCAGCGTCGCGCGGACAAGGTTGGCAAACTTCATTCCCATCACGGCCTTTCGCCATTCATTCCGCGGCAACCTATCCGCTGCCGTGCCTTAACGCCAGATGGCCCGAAGTCCGCTGTCGTCCCAAATCGACTAACGACCTAGCTGGTCGAGCGGATTGACCGCTTGGCCATCCTTGCGCAGCTCAAGCGTGACGAGCGGCTGGCCTGGTCCGGTGACGCCGAGCGGCGAGCCGCCGACCAGCCGATCGCCTACTTCTACATCAAGCGTCGCCAGCCCGGTGACCAGCGAAGTCCAGCCGCCGGCATGTTCGATGATCACGATCTGGCCATAGCCGCGATAGGCGCCGGCAAAGACCACCCGGCCAGCTGCCGGGGCAACAAGCTGTGCGGCGGGCCGGGCGAGCAAGGTCACCCCGCGCGAGCGCGGCTGGCCCGGCCGTTCGGTGCCAAATCCGGCCACGACCCGTCCGGCAAGCGGCAAGGAAAAGCCCGGCAGGCGCGGGGTTGATGTTGCCGCCGCCTGGGCATCGGCAGTGACCACCGCAGCGCCAGGGACGGCCGGCCGCAGGATCGGCCCCGGCAGGGCGGCGAGCGCCGCACGGCGGCGGCTGGCTTCGTCAAGCTGGCCGACCAGTCCATTCAAGTCGCGCGCCTGTTCGGCCAGCGCCAGGGCACGGTCAGCTTCGCGGGCTGCAAGGCCGCCAGCGGCGCGGGCTCCGAGCCGTTGCCGGCTTTCGAGCGCAGCCAGTGCCTGACGTCGTGCCGCCAGGTCGCGCTGCGCCTGCCGCAGGCCATCGGCATTGGCGCGGGCCTGGGCCTGAAGCGCGCGGCCGCGTTCGAGCTCGGCCCGGAGGTCGGCGGTCCGCCGCTCCACCTCGGGCAGCATCGCTTCGAGCGCAGCGCGCAGATAGACGGTATCCTGCAAGGATCCGGGGCGAAGCAGGGCAAAGGCGGCCGGTCGGCGGGCCAGCCGCTGCAAGGCGGCGGTCAATTGCACCAGCGGTTGCTGACGCTGGGCCAAACGCGCGCGCAGTTGCAGCCGATCGCGCTCGATCAGCGCCGCGCGGGCTTCATTGGCGGCAATTCCCGCTTCGGCCTGCTGAATGCGCGCGGCAATGCCGGCGGCTTCACGCGCCGTCTTTTCGACCGCGGCATTGGCCGTGCTGGCCTGGGCCTCAAGCTCTGCCGCACGGCGGCCGGCGGTAGCTCCGGCAGTCTGAGCCTCGGCAATTGCGCGGCGGAGCTGGTCGGGATCGCTCGGCGCAAGCGGCACCTGGGCCACGGCGCCGCCCAGCGCGGTCAGCGCAAGCAAAGGGGTCAGTCGCAGGATCGCAGCGGGCGGCATCGCGGGCCTTATCCCGAACGGTGATAGGGATGACCAGCCAGAATGCTGGTGGCACGCCACAATTGTTCGGCCAGCATCGCCCGGACCAAAAGGTGCGGCCAGGTCATCGGCCCGAAGCCGAGCAAGAGATCGGCCTGGCTGCGGGCGGCCTCGCCGTGACCGTCGGCCGCGCCGATGAGGAATCGCGCCTCGCGCACGCCCTCGTCGCGCCAGCGGCCCAGCAGCGCGGCGAAATCTTCCGATGAAAGCTGCTTGCCGCGCTCGTCGAGCAGGACTTCGCGGGCCGGAGTTAGCGCCGCCGGAACGGATCCGCCCGTGTCCGGCAGTTCGGTCTGGACCACCGGCCAGGAGATCCGCTTCATGTAACGGGCAACCAGATCGGCCTCGGGTGAGCGGGCAATCTTGCCCCGGGCAATCACATGCAGCCGCATCGCGGGTCGATCAGGCCAGGGGAATCAGGCCGCGCCCGAATCCCCGAAGGCCCACATCCGCTCAAGATTGTAGAAGCTGCGCACTTCCGGGCGGAACAGGTGCACGACAATGTCGCCGGCGTCGATCAGCACCCAGTCGGCAGCGGGCAGGCCCTCGATCCGCACGTGGCCAAAGCCGCCCTGCTTGATCCGCTCGGCCAGCTTCTGCGCCATTGCCGCGACCTGACGGGTCGAGCGACCGCTGGCGATCACCATGTGATCGGCGATCGAGCTTTTGCCTTCGAGCGGGATCGAGACGATCTCCTGCGCCTGGTCATCGTCCAGCGACTGGAGCACCAGGGCGTGGAGCGAGCCGGGTTCGGACGGCGGCAGCGGGGTGGGCGTTCCGGCAGCGGCCGGCGCGTTCGTGGCAGGTGTCATTGAGGGGGCGATTGCTCCTTGGGGCGGGCGGCGCGCGGCGGCGCAGGAAAAAAGCCCTGCCCGTTCACGGCGTGTCGGATTTGACCGGATGGTGCGTCAGCGGATCCCGGACCGTCCGGCCAGCATAACGCCGGGCCCAGTCTGGATCAGCGCGGCGAATGGCTGTCGCCGAGCGCGGATCGGGATCGAATCGCAAATGTATCAGCGCGGGTGCGCTCCATCCTGCCCGGTGTTTCAGACTGGCTGCGGACCGCCGGTATCGGCCGAGCCATGCCGCAGCGGGGCTCGCCGCAGCAAGACCATCATAGCCGGGCCGGGCAATAACCGCAATCGGCATGGTGCGGGCGATCCGGCGCCAGTCGCGCCAGCGGTGCAGCTGGGCCAGATTATCGCTGCCCATCAGCCAGACGAAGTCCACATCGGGATATCGGCGGCGCAAGGCCCGAAGCGTGTCGATGGTATAGACGGTGCCAAGCTCGCGCTCGATTCCCGTCGGCACAATCGGCGCGCGGCGCGCCATCTTGAGCGCCGAACCCAGCCGGGCTGTGAGCGGCGCCATACCCGCCTTGGGCTTGAGCGGATTGCCGGGCGAGACCAGCCACCAGACCGCATCGAGCCCCAATGCATCGCGCGCAAACAGGCTGATCCGCCGGTGCCCGCCGTGGGCCGGGTTGAAGCTGCCACCCAGCAGCCCGACGCGCGGTTTTCCGCGGTTCAGGGCCGAACCTGCCCGGTGCCGCGCACCAGCCATTTGTAGGTCGTGAGACCTTCCAGCGCGACCGGCCCGCGGGCATGGAGCCGCCCGGTGGCAATGCCGATCTCGGCGCCCAGGCCGAACTCGCCGCCATCGGCAAACTGGCTCGAGGCATTGTGCATGACGATGGCGCTGTCGACTTCAGCAAGGAAGCGTTCGGCCACGGCCGCATCCTCGGTGACGATCGCATCGGTGTGGTGCGAGCCATGGGCGGCGACATGCGCCAGGGCCGCATCAAGCCCGTCCACCACCGCAACCGAAAGGATCGCTTCTAGGTATTCAGTATCCCAATCGGCATCGCTGGCCGGGACGATCCGCGGGTCAAGCGCGCAGGCCCGGGCATCGCCGCGCAATTCGCAGCCGGCTTCGAGCAGCGCCCCGACCAGACTGGCCGATTCGGGGTAGAGCGCGTCGATCAGCAGGGTTTCCATCGCCCCGCAAACCCCGGTCCGGCGTAGCTTGGCATTGACTGCGATGGCCCGCGCCTTGGCCGGATCGGCGGCGGCATGGACATAGGTGTGGTTGATCCCGTCAAGGTGGGCGAGCACCGGCACCCGCGCATCGGCCTGGACCCGCGCCACCAGGCTTTTCCCTCCGCGCGGCACGATCATGTCGATCAGCCCGGCGGCGGTCAGCATCGCACCCACTACGGCCCGGTCCTGGCTGGGAACCAGCTGCACCGCTGCTGCCGGCACACCTGCCGCGACCAGGCCGTCAACCATTGCCGCGTGGATTGCCCGGTTTGAATGAACCGCCTCGCTGCCCCCGCGCAGCAACACGGCATTGCCCGAGCCAAGGCACAACGCGGCCGCATCGGCAGTCACGTTCGGGCGGCTTTCGTAAATGATCCCGATCAGCCCGATCGGCACCCGCACCCGGGTGAGGACCAGGCCATTGGGCCGCTCGGTCCGGTCGATTTCCTGCCCGACCGGATCGGGCAGATCGGCCACCGCGGCCACGGCATCGGCGATTCCGGCAAGGCGGCCGGGATCAAGCCGCAGCCGATCAAGCATGGCCCCGCTCAGACCGCGAGCTTCACCGGCCGCCATGTCTTCGGCATTGGCCGCAAGAATGGCGGATTCCTGGGCCTTCAGCGCCTTTGCCGCGGCCCGCAGTGCGGCTTTCCTGCGATCAGGGCCAAGCTGCGCGAGCTCCGCCTGCGCCGCCCGGCCAGCCTGCGCCAGCGCGGCCACCAGCGAATCGGGATCGCCATCGAGGGAGGGGGCTGGATCGGGCATTTCTGTGGCTGCGCCTATCACTTGGGAAATGGTTCCCGCAACCAAATCGACTCGTCGCGTGAGTCTTTCGATTCAACGACAACCGTTTGCAGGAGATTCGCTTACCCTGGGGATACCTGCTAGCGGGCCGCATCGAAGGTCAAAAGGGCTCGGGGTCGTCTTGCAAAATCTGACCGCTGGCGGGTTAAGGGACCGCCTGCGGAGCTGGTTCCCGGATCGCGAATTTTTCATGCGATCGCAGGGGCAGGTCCGTTTCATCAAGGTTTCTGCCAGGGTGCAGATGGTGGGTGCCGCCATCGTCGCCGTGCTTCTGCTCGCCTGGCTGGTCTCGATGGCCGGCATGGCAATCTCGCAATACATGTCGACCCGTGACCGGCTTGCGCTGCTCAACCGCGAAGCCAAGGTCGCGTCGGCGGAAAGCCGCGTGGCTGAATATCGGGATGACCTGAAAAGCGTCGCCGAAGACCTGACGCGCCGCCAGGACGCGCTCGAGAAGATGACCGACGTCCTGCCCGACGACATCAAGGCGGCCGACACGGTAACCGATTCGACCGGCGAGGCCGCCAAGACGGTCGACAAGGTCAGCGCCGCCCTGCCCGAAGCTTCTGGCCTTGCGAAAATCGAGGCCCGTCAGCTCGCGCTGGTTGAGCGGCTGACCCGCTTTGCCGATCGCCGTTCGGCCGTTGCCGCTGAACGCATTCGCGCATTGGGGCTCAATCCCGATACCATGGTTGCCCGGCTTAACGATCGTTCGGCCCAGGGTGGTCCGCTGATCGAACTGTTCGGCCCCAAGAAGCGGGCGATCGATCCGCGGTTTGAACGCCTTGGCCTGAGCCTGGCGCGGATGGACGCGCTTGAGCGCGGCCTCGCCGGCATTCCGCAGCACACGCCCGCCAGCCTTGAATATATCTCTTCCGGCTTCGGCTATCGCGCCGATCCGTTTACCGGCGGCGCAGCCTTCCATGCCGGTCTTGATTTCAAGGGTCCGATCGGGGCGCCGATCTTTGCGGCCGCCAATGGCCGAGTGAGCTTCGTCGGGGTCCAGCAGGGCTACGGCAACGTGGTTGAAGTTGACCATGGCAACGGCCTGATGACACGGTATGCTCACATGTCGGGCTTCCGGGCGCGAGTCGGCCAGCCGGTGGAAGCCGGGCAAGTGATTGGCCTGATCGGCAACACCGGGCGCTCGACGGGTCCGCACCTGCATTTCGAAGTCCGGATCAACGACCGGGCAGTCAATCCCCGGCCATTCCTTGAGGCGGCGGCAAATGTTCAACAAGAAGGCGGCCGCAGCGCCGCGACCAACGGGCGGTAACACCATGCGCGGATCGACCTTCTCGGTCCTTGGGGCCGATATGGCGATCAAGGGCAATGTATCGGCTTCGACTGACCTGCACATCGACGGCAAGGTTGAGGGCGATGTGGCCTGCAGCTCGCTGGTCCAGGGCGAAACCGGGGAGATCATAGGCGCGGTCAAGGCCGAGAGCGCCCGGCTCTCAGGCATCGTGCGTGGTTCGATCTCGGCGCGCGAACTGGTGATCCTCAAGTCCGCCCGCATCCATGGCGACGTGCATTACGATGCGCTGACGATCGAACAGGGCGCGCAGGTCGATGGCCGCTTTGCCCCGCGCGGCGTGGGCCAGCCCGAAGACAGCCCGGCCGAAAGCGTCGAAAAGCTGCTGACCCTGGCGGGCTAACCACGGAAGGTTGGCCGGGACTGGCTAGGCCAGCCCCACCTCCGCACGCAGCGCCTTGCGATCAAGCTTGCCGATCATCGTCTTCGGCAGGCTGTCCCGCACCACCACACTCTCCACCCGCTCATGCTTGCCAAGCTGGGCGTTGAGCCATTTGGCCAGCGCTTCACCGGTTTCCGCATGATCGTCCTGCAGGGTCACATAGGCGCGCGGTGCTTCGCCGCGATAGGCATCGGGCACGCCGATCACCAGCGCCTCCTTGACTGCGGGGTGACGCAGCAGCACCGCCTCGACCTCGCTCGGGAAGACCTTGAAACCGCCGACTGCGATCATGTCCTTGATCCGGTCGACGATCCGCAGATAGCCGCCCGCTTCCAGCACCGCGACATCGCCGGTACGCAGCCAGCGCCCATCCGGCCGCTCGGCAAAGGCGGCCAAGGCCGCTTCGGGCCGGCGCCAATAACCGCGCATCACTTGCGGGCCCTGGATTGCCAGTTCGCCCGGCGCTCCTTCAGGCGCATCCTGCGTCGGATCTTCTTTATCGAGCAAACGGATGCGCGTGCCCGGGATCGGCTGGCCGATCGTCCCCGGGCGCTCCTCGCCCTCATAGGGGTTGGCGGTCGCCACCCCGGCGGTTTCGGTCAGGCCATAACCTTCGATCAGCCGCGCACCGGTCGCTGCCTCGAACCGCTGCTTGAGCGGCTGCGGCAAGGGCGCCCCGCCCGAGATGCAGACCCTGAGCGAGCTGAAATCGGTCTTCCCGCAATTGGGGTGATCCAGCAGCGCCTGGTACATGGTCGGCACGCCCGGGATCGCCGTCGCCTTGACCCGCGCCAGAGTCTTCAGCGCCTGCCCCGCATCGAAACGCGGCAGCATCGCGATGCAGCCGCCATGCGCCACGGTGCGATTGAGCACGCAGATATTGGCGAAGACATGGAACATCGGCAGCACGCCGACGATCATGTCGCGCTCATCCTGGCGCGGGTCGATCGCCTCGACCTGACGGGTGTTGGCGGTGATGTTCTGGTGCGTCAGCATCGCCCCCTTGGGGGTGCCGGTGGTGCCGCCGGTATATTGCAGCAGGGCCAGGTCTTCCTCGGGATCGAGGGCAACCGGCGCAGGCGCGGCATCGACCAGCAGGTCATCCCAGCGCAGCGCCTGTTCCGGCACCGGGGCAAGCGACTTGCGGGCCAGCAGCCGCATGGCCAGGCCCTTGATCCAGGGGAGCTGGCCCGCCAGCGAACCGACCACCAGCCATTCCAGCGCCGACTGCTCCTTCACTGCTTGCGCGGTTGGCAGCAGCGCCGAGGAATCGACCGTCACCAGCAGCCTGGTGCCCGAATCGGCGACCTGCGCAGCCAGTTCCGCTGGCGTATAAAGCGGCGAGAAATTGACCACCGTCGCCCCGGCCAGCATCGCGCCGTAATAGGCCGAGACGTAGATTGGCACATTCGGCAGAAACAGCCCGACCCGGTCACCCTTGGCGATGCCAAGCTGCTGGAGCCCCGCGGCGAATGCGCGCGCCTCCTGGGCAAGTTCGGCATAGCTGAAGCTGCGCCCCATGAAGTCGACGAGCGGGCGATTGCCAAACCGCGCCGCGCTATCCGCGAACATCTGCGGCACCGTCAGCGGCGCAAAGGAGGTATCCCACGGCGTCGGGTGCGCATAATGCGCCTGCCAAGGCTGAACGGGCGTAGCGGCTGGCGTGCTGACATTCATGTCAGCTTAAGTGGCGCGACAAGCGGTTCCGCGCAAGCGACAGTCTGGCCTAGGCCGTGGACTTAGCCTTCGTCGGTCGCTTCCGCGGCACGCTTGGCCTCCAGCCAGGCAGCGGCTTCCGCTTCCTGCGCGGCTTCGGTGGCGGCCTTGGCCTGGGCCTCACGCTCAGCGCGCAGTTCCTCGATCAGGGCCTCGCGGTCATCGCCCAGGCGCAGGTCATCACCGGCCTGATCAAGCAAGCCCGCCTTCTTCGCGGCCTTGGCGACGATCGCATCAAGTTCGCGCTGGCTGCACAGACCCAGGGTCACCGGGTCCTTGGGCTGGATGTTGCTGATGTTCCAGTGGCTGCGATCGCGGATCGCGGCGATGGTGTTGCGGGTCGTACCGATCAGCTTGCCGATCTGCGCGTCCGAAATCTCGGGGTGGTTGCGCAGGATCCAGGCGATGCCATCGGGCTTGTCCTGGCGCTTCGAGACCGGGGTATAGCGCGGGCCCTTGGTGCGGCTGACCTGGGCCGGGGCCTTCTGCATGACCAGCGAATAGGACGGATCGTTCTGGCCCTTTTCGATTTCCGCCATGGTCAGCTCGCCCGAGCGGACCGGATCGCGCCCGGTATACTTGCTGCTGGCCAGATCATCGGCCATCGCGTTGACTTCAAGGATGTGGAGCCCGCAGAATTCGGCGATCTGTTCGAACGACAGCGCGGTGTTGTCGACCAGCCACGAAGCAGTGGCATGCGGCATCAACGGGGTGGGCTGGGTCACGGGAATTCTCCGTCTGAAATAGATAGGGCCGCCCCTTACGGAGCGGCCGTTCGCCAGGCGCTTTAGGCCAAAGTGTCCAACCGGGCAAGCAAACTGTTCTTAAGTTTCGCCCATTATCCCGGCGGCTGGCCTTGCCTTGAATGAGTTTTGTGATGCGCATCTCCCCCGGCGGCTTCGCCCTTGGTATTTCTGTCCTGTTCGGTGGAGGTTATGCAGCCTTTGGTGAGCAGGACTTTGCCGTCACGGTCAACCGGCCGGTCGCCGATACCTATGCGGCGATCAGCGCCGTCCACACCTTCGGCAGCGGACTGCGTGCTGCGGGCGTCGATAACGTCCAGCTCAAGGTAACCCGCCCGTCAGACCGGGAGATCGTCTTCACCATCCCGTCGAGCTCCGATTCGCGGGGATCGCGGGTAGCCTTTTCCCTTGAGCCGATTGATGGTGGCCGGTCCACGGAGGTTCGCGCGGCGATTGACGTGCCCGCCGTCCGCATGCCTGACGAAAAGCGCAATCGCGTACTTTCGGAAGCCAAAGTGGAAGCCAAGTTCCGGGACGCCATCAAGGGCATGGCCGAGCGGCTCAACGCCGGGCAGTCCGTTGAAAAGGCCCAGTATCAACTGACCTTCATGCTGGACGTGGTGGCGCTGGCCTCCAACCCGGAAAAAGTGCGACGGCTGTATGCGCAGGAGAAGCAATACAAGGAGGCGGCCAAGCGCTACGAGGCCGATCCTGGCTGGTTTGGCGGCGAATACGTGCTGGTCAATGAAAGCGGCGGCATGATTGGCGATCCCGAGCGACAGAACGCCGCCGACGATCCCTGAGATTCCGCGCTAAACCGCCAATACAATCTTGCCGATATGGGCGCCCGCTTCCATCCGGGCATGGGCCGCGGCAGCATCGGCCAGCGGGAAGGCCTGGTCCATGATCGGGCGCAGCGCACCACTGGTAAACAGCGGCCAGGCGTTGGCAGCGATTTCCTGCGCCAGCAGCGCCTTGAACTGGTTGGAGCGGGGCCGCAGCGTCGATCCGGTGAGCGTGTAACGGCGGCTCATGATCACCGCCATGTTGAGGTCAGCCTGCATCCCGCCCTGGACGGCAATGGTCACATGGCGACCGTCTTCCTTCATGCAGCGCAGGTTACGCGCGACATAGTCCCCGGCAACCATATCGAGCACCAGCTCGACGCCCTGCCCATCGGTGATCCGCTTGACCTCCTCGACAAAGTCGCTGGCTTTATAGTCGATCGCGTGGTCCGCGCCGATTTCAAGCGCGGCGGCGCACTTCTCCGCATCCCCGCAGGTGACGATCACGGTGAGCCCGAAGGCCTTGCCCAGCATGATCGCCATGGTGCCGATTCCGCTAGTTCCGCCATGGACCAGGATCGTCTCACCCTCCTTGGCCCAACCGCGTTCGAACACGTTGTGCCAGACAGTGAACAGCGTTTCCGGCAGGGCCGCCGCCTGATCAAGCGGCATGTCGGCCGGGACTGGCAAGCAATGATCCGCCATGGCGAGGCAGTATTCCGCATAGCCCCCACCGGAAACCAGCGCGCAGACCCGCTGGCCCAATATGGCGTCACTGACGTCAGCGCCCAGCGAAACAACCTCGCCCGCGATCTCGAGTCCCGGGATTGGCGAGGCACCCGGCGGCGGCGGGTAAAGCCCGCGGCGCTGGATCACATCCGGCCGGTTAACGCCGGCAAAAGCCACCTTGACCAGGACCTGACCCGCCCCCGGCACAGGTACCGGCAGTGACTGCGGCTGCAGCACTTCCGGGCCGCCCGGCGCCTCGAAGCCGATCGCAATCATCGTGTCAGGTAGCGTTTTGGGAGAATTTCCGGCCATTTGCGCTTTTCCTGTTGGCATCCCAGCACCGCGGCACGGCCTAGCCTTTGGCCGTGTTGACAGCAAGCGCAGGAAGTTCGATTTTGCTCCCCGGATGGACGACGACGACCGCCCCCGCGCGCGCAGCGATGCCGCCAGCCAGCTGGCTCTGGAACCGCTCGACCGCCTCTCGCAGGACGAGCTGGCAGAACGCATTGTGCTGCTGGAGGCAGAGATCGCCCGGATCAAGGCGCATCGGGACAAGGTTTCAGCCCATCGGGCCGCAGCCGACGCCCTGTTCAGGCGGCCAGATTGATGAATTTCGGGATGCCCCTTCGCAGTCGCGACCCGGCATCCCATATAAGACCCAATCGGGTTGACCATGTAGCTCTGGTTAACCATCCTTGTTCATACCCTTCGGCTATCGAAGGGTCACTCCATCCGTGGGAAGGCTTCTAAATGCCAAGTTTTGCCCAGAGCCTTGAAAAGACGCTTCATAGCGCGCTCGCCAATGCGTCAGAGCGCAGCCATGAGTATGCGACTCTGGAACACCTGCTGCTCGCCCTGATCGACGATCCGGACGCAGCCCAGGTGATGCAGGCCTGCGGCGTGGAGCTGGCCGAACTCGGCGAAGTGGTGCGCCAGTACCTCGACCAGGAATACCAGAGCCTCAAGACCGAGGAAAAGGGCGATCCGGCCCCGACCGCCGGGTTCCAGCGCGTGATCCAGCGAGCGATTCTGCACGTCCAGTCATCAGGCAAGGACACCGTCACCGGCGCTAACGTGCTGGTCGCGCTGTTTTCAGAGCGCGATAGCTATGCCGTGTACTTCCTGCAGCAGCAGGACATGAGCCGGCTCGATGCCGTCAGCTTCATCAGCCACGGGATCGGCAAGGGTGGCAAGCGGATCGAGGACAAGACCCCCAAGGGCACCGAGAACGAAAGCCCGGCCCAGGAGGAAAAGGCCCAGGGCAAGGACCCGAAGAAGGAGAGCGCGCTCGACCAGTTCTGCGTCAACCTCAACGAGAAGGCGTTGGCCGGCAAGGTCGACCCGCTGATCGGCCGCGGCCCGGAAGTGGACCGGACGATCCAGATCCTGTGCCGCCGCTCGAAGAACAACCCGCTCTATGTCGGTGATCCGGGCGTCGGGAAGACGGCGATTGCCGAGGGCCTGGCCCGCAAGATCGTTGAAGGCGAAGTGCCGGAAGTGCTGACCGAAGCGGTGATCTACAGCCTCGACATGGGCGCGCTGCTGGCCGGCACGCGCTATCGCGGCGATTTCGAGGAGCGGCTGAAGCAGGTCGTTTCCGAACTCGAGAAGATGCCGCATGCCGTGCTATTTATCGATGAAATTCATACGGTTATTGGTGCGGGCGCAACCAGCGGCGGGGCGATGGACGCCTCCAACCTGCTGAAGCCCGCCCTGTCCGGCGGGACGATCCGCTGCATCGGCTCGACCACTTACAAGGAATTCCGCAACCACTTCGAAAAGGACCGCGCGCTGCTGCGCCGGTTCCAGAAGATCGACGTGAACGAGCCGACCATCGAGGACACGATCAAGATCCTGAAAGGTCTGCGGACCGCCTTCGAGGATCACCACAAGGTCAAGTACACGCCCGACGCGATCAAGACCGCGGTCGAGCTGTCGGCGCGCTACATCAATGACCGCAAGCTGCCCGACAAGGCGA
>VFQM010001700.1_pt1 | contig 18427 bp, 19 predicted proteins | sample 3512391 | NCBI WGS metagenome assembly VFQM01 (sample SAMN10412369, study PRJNA504923) | tailings metagenome | isolation source: Replicate 1 from Balatoc abandoned mine | place: Philippines | reverse complement strand
TTGTTTTTTCTTCGCTCATCCCATTGATTCGATACTATTTTCGTCCCCTTTTCAGGGATTCCCTCTCTTCTTTTTTTCGCGCTCCGCCATTCCTTTTTCCCTTTACAAGATTCTCCTCGCGCTCTACCTTTCTTCTTGTCTCGATGCCCTAAAAAAAGAAGAGCCCTATGCTTTCCCCGCGCCCCGGCGAGACCCGAAACCGCTCCGGCAAGCCCCTCTCCGACAGCCCATGGCTTTGCGGCGCCCGCCTATGGCTCTTCCGCTCCATCGGCTCCCGGCAAAACCGCCCGGATCAGGCCGCGTCGCAAGACTGGCTGCGCGCGGCCAAGCTCGGCGACATCGCCGCCGCCTCGGAGGCGGCCCGCCGCGGCGCGTGCCTGTTCGCCCGGGACGGATGGGGCCGGGAAGCCTCCCATTTGGCCGCGAGCCATGGGCAGGCGGATTTTCTGCGGTGGGTCCTCTCTTTGGGCTGCTCCTCGCGCTCTCGGGATATCCGCGGCTGGACCCCCGCCCACCACGCGGCTTCCCGCGCCCATCCCGAGGCTTTGCTGGCCGCGCTCTCCTTCGGCCTGCATCCGGCCTGCGCCGACTCCGAAGGGCGCAGCGTCGCGCACCTGGCCGCCCAAAGCGGCTGCGCCCGATGCCTCTCCATCGCCCTCTCCCGCGGCGCCGACCCCTTCTCGCGCGACCGCTGGGGCCGGCTGTGCCTGGATCTGGCGCGCTCTCCCGCCCGCGAAATGCTTCAGTCCTGGGATGTCTCCCTGCGGGAGGCCGAAATCCTCGCCCGCTCGGCCTCCCTGGCGGGCGCCCCTTCCCAGAATCGCCGCGGCGGCCTATAATCCGCGCTTTCCCTCGCGCATAGCCACCAGGAGCCCCCATGAGAGCCCGCATCCTCAGCGATCTGCATCTGGACGCCGCCAGCATGGATCCCTTGCCTGCTGCTGGCTTCGACTGCGCCATCGTCGCCGGCGACACCCGCAACGGGCATCCGGCCGAGCTGGTCGCCGCGCTCGAGGCCCTGCTCCCCGAGCCCCTGATCCTCGCCGTCTTGGGCAACCACGAGGGCTACGGGTTCCCGCACTATCCGGATTTGGCCGCGGCGTTTCGCGACGCCGCCGCCGGAACCCGCGTTCGCCTGCTCGACGGCGACGAGCTGATCCATCAGGGCACGCGCTTCCTCGGCGCGACCCTGTGGACCGACTTCTGCCTTTTCGGCTTCGAGCGGCGCGACCATGCGATGGACGCCGCACGCCGCGCCTTGGCCGATTACCGCCGCATCGGCGTCGGCGGCACCGCGATCCGCCCCTCCGACACGCTGCGCTGGCATCAGCGCGACCGCGCGTTCCTCCAGAGCCGCCTGTCCGTCCCGTTCGACGGGCCCACGGTCGTGGTCACCCACCACGCCCCCCGCCGCGAGAGCGTCGCGCCCTGCTACGCGCAGGATATCGTCTCAGCGGCCTTCGCCAGCCATCTGCCCGACGAGCTGCTCGCCAAGGCGGATTTGTGGATCCATGGGCACACCCATTCCTCCTTCTCCTATTCCGTCGGCGGCTGCCGCGTCCTGTGCAATCCGCGCGGCTATCCCTTCGCGGACCGCATGGAGAACCCCGACTTCGGCGAAGCCTTCGGCGCGGAGATCCTCCGCGCCGGCGCTTCGCGCGCGCCGACTCCCTGAGCTCCCCGCTGATTCAACGCCGCTAAAAACGGCTCGCCTCCAGAGCCGCCGCCTCTTCTCGGAGGCCAATTCGGCTGGATTGGCCTGGGGCGGGCTATTTTCCCTTTCGGGGGCGGGCTATTTTTGTTTTGGATTCCCAGAAAATGGGCGCCGCCGCGCCGCTATCGGCCAGCTCCCCTTCGCGCTAGAATGCCCTTTTGCCTGGGAGATCCTCGTGCCCCGCGAATCCGGCGTCCTCTGGGAAGAGCACCTGGCCGGCCTCGGCGCCGCAGCGGCTCCCTTGCGCGCCCGGTTCGCCGAGATCGCCGGGATCGGCTTGTCCCGCCTCCTGCCCGAGGAGGCCCACGCCGCCATGCTCGAGCTCCTCCCCCATCCCAACCAGTCCCATCCGCGCGCCCCGCGCGGCGAATCCAACCTTCGCTGGGCCCAGGCTGCCCGCTCGGCTTGGGAGGAGGCCCAGCGCGAATTCTCCCTTCCGATCGCCTATCGGGGCGCCCGCGCCGCCGTCGGATCCCCTTACCCCCCCATGGCGCTGGCTTATCGCCTCGAGATCCTCGAGTCCCTGGGGGCGGACCTCTCCGTCGCCTTGAGCCGCTGCAGCTTCCGGCGCGACCGCGACGCGGTCGCCTGGCTTCTCTCCCGCCCGGGGCCCCAAGCCAACCCCAATCCCCTCAGCGGCTCCGGAACCACCTTGCTCCAGCGCATGGCCTACCAGGGTCCGGATGAGATTTTCAGCCTGATCCTCCAGGCCAACCTTCAGCGAGGCCCCCTCGAAATCCCCTCGCTCGAGCGCGATTTCCCGGAAGCCTGGGCTCTGCGCTCCCATTCCAAGGGGCGCCTTCGGATGCTGCTGAGCGCCCGCCTGGGCGAAGAGGCCCTCGAGGCCCTCGGCCCCGACTGGGATTCCCCCTCGATCCTCGCCCCGCTGCGCGCGGCGCTGCAGGCCCGGGAGATCGCCTCCGCCTCGGCCCCGGCCAAGCCCTCCGCGCCGAAGCGGAGCCTTTGATCCCGCCAGGAGCGATCCCCAGGAGCGATCCGCTTCCCTAGCGGGCCCCCTCGGCCAGCCATTTGGCCAGCTCTTTGGCGTCCTTTTCGCTCACGCCCTTCATCGGAGGCATCGGAACCGGGCTCCAGGCTCCTTTGCTTCCGGAGACGATCGCCTTGAGCGCGCGCTCCTCGCCGCCCTTTTTCTTGAGCTCCGCTGCGACATCCCGGAATCCCGGCCCGACGATCTTCTTGTCGAGCGCGTGGCAGCTCATGCAGGCGTTCTTGCGGGCGAGCTGCTCGCTGGCTTGCGCGGCGCCCGGCAGGGCCATTCCTGCGGCCAGCGCCGCGGCCAGCGCCGCCGCCGCTGCGGGGAATCTCATCCGGTCGATCATGCTTGGCTCCTTGCCCCGATCCATTCGGGATTCCCCCATCCTGGCAGAAAAACCGCTTTTTGCATAGGTCCTTTCCTACCATTCGCCGGACGCGCTTTGGCCATGGCGCCATCCATGCTCCTTTTCTTGCTGTTAATTCATATTTCATATATAACATTTCCTCTTCGCTTCTGCCTGGCGGCCCCATGCCCGCCGCTGACCGATTCTTTCGCGCGCTCGCCCTCGCCCTTTGCGGCGGCTTTTCCTGCTCGGCGCTCGGGGCCGAGCCCTCCTGCCCTCCCTCGCCACAAGAGGCCCGGACGCTCTCGGCTCTGTCCTCCTCCGGCCAATTCCGCTCCGTCGCCGCATATCGTGGCTGCTCGCTTCGCCCCGCCCGCTATCGCGTGGTTTTGCCTCCTCCCCCGGCGGAGGGGCCTTCGCCAATCTCCGCGCTCGGATTGCGCATGGATTTCTCCTTGCCGTCTCCGGACTCTCGCCCGATCTCCGCCGAATAGCATGGGAGCTCCCCTCTCCGACCGGGCCCGGCTGGCCCTCTTCCTCTCGCGCATCGCGCTGACCAACCTGCGCGCCCTTTTTTGGGGCGCTCGCGGCCCCACCGCCCTGGCGGCGATTTGCGTCGCGGGCTCCTGCGCGAGCCTTTTGGCTTTGTGGCTTGGCGCCGCGCCGTCCGGATTGTCCGCGGAGCTGCTGAGCGCTCGGGCGCTCCCCCTGGGCTCCGCCCGCGAGCCCGCCCTTTACGGGAAGATCCTCCCGAATCTGGCCGCGCTCTCCATCGTCCCGATCATGCTGACCCTTCTGCTCTCGGTCTTCCGGCCCCATGCGATTCCGTTCCGCTCCCTCGGCGAGACCGACGAATCCGCCCTCCCCGGACCCGCCGCGCGCTTCGAGCCCCCCGCCGGCTTCGGCCTGGCCCTCGCTCTCTGGGGCGTCTGGATGACTCTCTCCGGCCCCTGGGCGAGCTTCGCGTATTTCTCCTTCCTGCTTCCCCTGGGCGCCGTGGCCGGATTGTCTCTGGCCTTGTTCCTCGCCGAGGGCGCTCTGCGCGAGAACCCCCGCTGGGCCTCCTTCGCCGCCTGGGCCGCCCTGTCCTCTCTGGCCGCGGGCCTCGTGTTTCTCCTCTCCGGATTCCTCTCCTCCGACGCGGCCTCCGCCTTGTGGCTTTTCCGCTCCGGCGACCGCGCCGAGGGGCCCGGATTCTATGTCTCCTGCGCGCTCTGGAGCCTCTCGCTTTCCCTCGCTCTGATGGTCGCGTCGCTCTTCGCCCCCGCCTGCTCCCGCCTTTTCGCCGGCCTCCTCGCCCTGCGCTCGTCCGGGGCCTTCTCCTGGCTTGGCCGCCTCGCTCGCCTTCCCGCGCGCGCGTCCTCGTCCCTTCTCTCCATGAGCGAGGCGCAGCGCCAGGAGCTCGAGCGCCTGAGCCTCGCCGCGAAATCCTCCAAGGCCAAAGCGCCCGCCCGCCGGCGCGGCCTCTGATCTCCCGGCCGCCTCGCTTCCCTCAGATCCCCGAGCGCCGGCGCTTCGCGCCGCCGCCGGACTCCTCCTCCAGCAGCGCCTTTTGCGCCAGCGCTCGCAGGCTGCCGAGCGGATCGGCCCTCTCTCGCCACGTCCGCGTCATCATCTCCAGGTGCATCGCGAAATTTTCGCTCACCTCGCTCCAGGCCCAGCTCCCCTCTTTCGTCCGCCACACCCCGGGGATGGAGATGAGCATCTCCTCGATCTCCTTTTGGGCCGCCTCCCGCTCCAGCTGCTCTCGCGCCTGCGCCAGCCCCCTGATCGAGAGCGGGCTGTCCTTTCCCTGAAACCCCCCCTCCAGCTCGCAGGCCAGGAACGCCCGCAGCCCGGACCTCGCCCAGCGCAGCCCCCGCTCGAACCACATCCTCGCCTCCGGCAGATCCGCCGCCGTGGCGGACTTGAGCAGATCCGCCCAATCCGCCTCGCTCTCGAAATCCCCCCAGACCCGCTCGATCCGATCCATCTCTCTGGCCATCCTCTTCATATTCCCCGGGCTTTCCCCTGCCCCCCGGCCGCCGCGGCCGCCGAGCCGATCGCCCCTTTGGCCGCGAGCGCGCGGAGCTCGCCGTTCGGGTCATGCCGCCCCTTCCATTCGAACAGGGCGAAGCTCAGCCCGATGGATCGCTCCATCTCCGCCCGGCTCCCGTGCTCGATCTCGCAGCGCCCGCTGCCGTCGCGCAGCCCCGCGCCCCCCGGCGTCGACAGGATCGCTGCTTTGAGCTCCCGGCGCGCGCCGCCTTCGGGCAAGGCCCCGAGCGTCTCGAGGGCCCCCTCGACGCTCAAAGGATCCGATTCGCACTCCGATCCCTCCAGGGCCGCCGCGAGCCGGCCGCGCAGGCAGGCCCTGCACCAGGCCCGGATTTTCGCCCCGCGCACCTTCCAGACGCCCATTTTCTCCTCGCTCATCCCGAAGCTTCGGATCCGATGCTTCTCCTCCTCGCGGACCTCCCCGACGCGCTCGAGCAGATCCGCCCAGGCGGCTCCTTGCTGGAACTCCTCCCATAGCCTTTCGATCCGGCTCTCTTTCCTTGGGTTCGCCATCTGCTCTCCTCGCTTCGCCCCCCGAACATATCGCGCGCGGATTCCTCACGCAAGGCAATCCCCCTCCTCCCGCTCGATCCGCTCGATCTCCGCGAGCAGCTCCTCAGGGCTCGCCCTCCGCTCCCCGCTCCGCCCTGCGGCCTCGGCCAGCGCCGCCCCCATCCAGCCCGGCGATCGGAGAATCGCCCGGCGAGCTCCGCGCGCCGCCGCCCGCCCCCGGATCGCCGCGGGCTCCCAGGACTCGGCCCCTTCCCGCGCCCGCGCGAGCGCCTCGAGCGCCTCCGGCCCCGGCGCGAACAATTCCGCGTCCTCCCGGCTGAGCCGATCCGACATCCCGATGGCGAGCGCGTCCGCGATCGTCTCCGAGCGCGCGTGGCGCAGCAGCGCGATCGCCGCCCCCCCGTCTCCTTGCATTCTCGGCCCGCGGCGCGCGCTGGCGATCCGCTCCGCGGCGCTCGCCGCCGCCTCGCTCGCAGAATCCCCCAGCGCCCTCCGGGCCCGAGCCCCCCCGATGTCCTCCTCCCCGCTCATCCGGGAGAGGCAGTGCCCCAATTCGTGCAGAAAGACGAGCGCGCTCGCCTTTTCGCGCCCTAGCGCGGCCTCCAGCCCCGCCTCCCGGGCCGCAGCCTCCCCGACGGCGATCCGCGCGGGCCCTTCCCCGGATCGGGAGCAGGCGCTCTCCGGGCTCGAAGCCCATCTTTCCCAGTCCCGCTCCCCCTTTTGGCTCGCCAGCCGCCCGCGGAGCCTTCCGAGCCGCCCGCCCTCGGGGCCCCAGCGCAGGCCCAGCTCGAGCGCCTCCCCGAAGAGCGCCCGCGCCGAGGCCATCGCGCCGAGCGCCCGCGCCCGGACCGTGTCCGGCGTCGTCTGCAGCCGCGGCCAGGGGCCGCCCCCCTCCACCGCCCACGCCCGCGCGATCGCGTCGGCGCGCGCGATCGCTTCGCTCCAATGCCGCTCTTTCGCTCCCATCGCTCCCGCCGCTTGTTGTTCTTCTTGTTTGTTCTTCTTGTCTTCGCGATCCGCCGTCCCGCGGATCCTCGCCGCCTGTCTTCCCATCGCGCGGGAAAAATGTCCAGCGACCCTCCGAACTCATTGCCTTGTCTTCTTGTTTTTTGTATAATTTTTCCTCATTCACTTCCCCGACCCGAGACCGCGATGACCCGATCCGAGCAAATCAAATCCGCAATCGAATCCGCCGTCTCCGAGCGCTTCTATTCCGAGGTGGAATGGGAAGCCGCGCAAGAAGGATTCTCCGGGCTGACCTGCCATGACGGGCGCGCGGGATTCCTGACCTACTCGGATCTTTGCCAGACGGTCGCCGACGCGAGCGGGCGCGCCTGCTATATGCTCTCGGCCGACTCGAGCTCCGTTCGCATGGTCATCGACGCGGATTTGTCCGACCCCGCCGCCCCCCATTACCCGCGCCATTGCGTCGGCGAGGGCGGCGAGCCCTTCTTCCCCTCCGAGCCGGAGGCGCTCCCCGCCGCCGTGCCTCTCCCCGCCGCAGCATCCCGCGAGCCGATTCCCGCTCCGGCGCCCGCCGCGAGCCTGTCGGCTTCCTTGGCGGACATTCCGGCGCCGGCTCCGCTGCTGTCGCCCGCGAGCGAATCGCGCGTCTCCCGCGCCTTGCGCATCCTCGACGCCGCCGAGGCTCCTTTGCTTCTGGAGGATTTGGGCGAGCTGGCGGTCGTCTTGAGCCGCCGGGCCCGCTAGCCTTCCCTTCTCCGCCCCGCCTTTGGGCTCTTTGGCTCTGGGCGGGCGAATTTCGCGGGATTGCCTTTTTCCGCGGGCCAGGCAAAATCCGCGGATCCCCTTCGCGGAATCCTCCATGAGCCTCGAGATCGTCCCTTCGCAAGACTCCTCTTCCCTGGCCGGGCTCGACACCGACTCCATCGAGTCGAATTTCGAGGCTGGCCAGGCCCGGGTCCGCATCGGGATCGGCCTTTTGATTTTCCTCTGGATGGGCTGGGGGCTGCTCTCCGATCCTGCCTGGGCCGAAAAGCTTCCGAACCTTCTGGGGTTCGTCGCCGGGACCTCCTATTTCGCCTACTCGTTTCTGCACCGCCATTGGGTCGTCTCCCGCCCCGGCTACAATCCTCTTCGGCGCTGGGTCGTCACCCTCGGCGACCAATTGTTCACGTTGTTTCTCATGGCCCTCTCGGGGCCGGAGTTTCTGCTGTTCATTTTCGTCAATCCCTGGGTGGCGATCGGAAACGGATTGCGCTTCGGGCGGCGCTGGATGGGATACTCCGCCGGCGTCGCCATCGCCGGCTTGGCCCTGGTCGGATGGCTCTCCCCGCTTTGGGAGGGCCATCTCTCGGCCGTCGCCGGCCTGATCCTGCTCAACGCCGCCTTGCCGGCCTATCTGGACCGCCTTCTGCGCAGCCTGCGCGAGTCGCGCGAGCGCGTGGCCCTGTTCGCCGAGCGCATGCGGGAGCTGGCCATGCGCGACGCGCTCACGGGCCTGCCCAATCGCTCCGCCCTCTTCGGCGAGATCGAGAAGGCCTCGTCCTTGGCCGCGCGCCAGAATCTCCCCTTGGCGCTGCTCTACTTCGACCTGGACGGATTCAAGGCCGTCAACGACACCCATGGCCACGCCGCGGGGGACGATCTGCTGCGCGAGGCCGCTTCCCGCGTGAGCGCCGCCTTGCGCGCCGAGGACGTGGTCTCCCGCCTCGGCGGGGACGAGTTCGTGGTCCTGCTGCAGGGCCTGGAGACCCCGGATCGCGCCGACATCGTCGCCGACCGGATCCTGACCTCCATCTCCTCGATCGACAGCGTCCAGGGCAAGCCCGTGAAAGTCAGCGCCTCCATCGGCGGGATCGTCGCCCACGGCGCCGACGCCGTTCGCTCCAAGGCGGAGAGCCTCCTCAAGGCCGCCGACGCCAACATGTATCAGGCCAAATCCTCCGGCAAGAATCGCGTGGTCCTCTCGCGGACGTTCTCGCCGATTTAGGCCGATTTGATTCGCGGACTCCACCGCTCGAATCCGCCTGCCGCCTGAAGGAAAATGTTTTTTCGCTTCACGCGGGAAATCCGTGCTACAATCCGCGCATGCGACTCCATCCTTCTCTTCTTCTTTTCGCGGCCTTGGCCTTCTGCGCCTGCGCTCCTGCGAGCGCCCAGCCGCCCGGCTGCCGCATCCTCGCCGCGGAGCTCTCGTCTCCGTCCGAATCCCTCGCTTTTGAGGACCCGGAATTCTTCGCCTCGGCGGAGTCCGGCTGCCCCGACGGCGCCTCGGAGCGCGCCTGCCTCGCCCTTCGGGAAATCGCCGCCGCGTTCGGCCCCGCCTTGGCGCTCTCCTCGGCGACGCTTCCGGCAGGATCCGATCTGCTCGAGCGCCACGGCTTCGCCTCGCTTTCCCTTCGCTACTCCTGCCGGGGCCGGGAATTCTCCCTCCGGCGGAGCTTGCCCGGCGAAGCGCTCCGCTCCCCCGCGCTCTCCGGGCTCGACCGGAGGCTTCCGGCTCCCCCGCCGGAGTGGCCGGCCTTCCCCGCGCCGAAGGACTGATTCGCATGGGCCTTTTCTCGGAGCTTCTCCCCTTCCTGCCCGCGAGCCGCCAACACCGGCTGCGCTTCATCCTGGAATACCGCTTCCCCCCGGAAGCTCTCGTTTCGCTTCGGCAGGAGCACCCGGACTGGAGCGAGGCCAAGATCGGCGACGCGTTCCGATCCTTGCGGCAATTCCTTTGCCTTCCCCTGCTCTCCTCCGGCAAGGCCCGCCGGCCGCGCTCTCGCATCGAGATGCCCTCCTTCGTCGCCGACGAGGCCTGGCACGCGTTTTTGCGATCGCCGCGCGCCTATTCGAAGTTTTGCCGGACGGCTTACGGATTCGAGCTTTCCCATATCCCAGACCCGTCCGCCTCCCCGCGAATCCTGCGCGCCGGCGACCGGATCAAGCCCTCCGTCGCCGAGACCTGGCGACGGAGCGAGGCCGGATCGCGCGAACTCCCCGCCAGGTCTCGGCCCGATCGGATCCGTTCCGCTGCTCTTCTCCGTCGACGCCTTCTGGAAGGACGGCTGGATCTGGACCGATGGCGCGCTCGAGGATTTGCGCTCCCTCGCCGAGCGCCGCGAGGATTCCTCCGCGGCCTCCGCCTCCAGCGGCTCCGGCGGCTCCTGCGGATCCTTTTCCTCTTCCTCCGGCGAATGCTCCTCGGGGAATGCCTGCGGCGGCAGCTCCTGCAGCGGCGGCGGCAGCTCCTGCGGCGGCGGATGCGGCGGCTGAGCCGCTCTCCCCGGCTCCGGGCCTTTCTTGCGAAGCGCTTTTCGCGCGGGTAGAATCCGTTTTCCCTTATCGCACCCAAATGGCCACTCGATGAATTCCTGCTCCGAAACCCGCTACGTCAGCACCTACCTTGGCAATCGCTTCGATCCGGTCGACGGCCGCATCGACAATATCCATATGGAGGACATCGCCCACGGCCTGGCCTTCCAGTGCCGATTCAACGGGCAGACGAGCGAATTCTTCTCCATCGCCCAGCATTCCCTGATCGTCGCCGATCTGGTCCCGGCGCATCTGCGCCTGGCCGCGCTGCTGCATGACGCCTCGGAGGCGTATCTGGGCGACGTGGTCAAGCCGCTCAAGGCCCTCTTGCCGAACTTCAAGGAGATCGAGCGGCGCGTCGAGGACGCCATCGCCGAGCGCTTCTCCGTCGAGGGTTTCGGCGATCCGCTGATCAAGCGCGCTGACATGATCTCCCTGGCCACCGAAAAGCGCGATCTCATGCCCCATTCCACCGAGGACTGGTCCTATCTCGAGGGCATCGACCCCCTCCCGTCCCCGCTCGAGCCCATGAGCCCGCAATCCGCCAAGCGCGCTTTCCTCATCGAGGTCTCCAAAGCCCTGCGCTCGAAGCCCTAGCCGAATTTCTGGCCGCAGGCCCTCCGCCGCGGCGGAGCTCCGGGCCCCGCCAGCGCCTTTCCCTCGGGACTTCCCCGCCTCTCCCGCGCAATCTGGACGCGCTCTTCGCGATCCCGTATCTCTGAGGCGTCGCTTTCCTCGCGCGCCTCCCATGTCCCCCTCCCCCGGATCCTTGAGCGAGCGCCTCGCCTCCTTGAGCGCTCAGGTCCCCTGCCTCCTCCTGCGCATCGAGGGGTATTACCGCTTGAGCGACCCGGATTTCTTCGGCGGCGCCAGCGAGATTCGGCTGCTGTTCGTCGCCGCCTTGGGCTGGCCCGCTGAGCCCCCCTCCCCCTCCGAGCGGCCTCTTTGGCTCAAAGATCTCGGCGCCGACCTTCTGCGCGCCGCTGCGGGCCTGGGCCGGCGCGGATACCCCCTGATCGCCGAGAGCCCCCTCTCCTCTCCCTTGGCGGACCCCATGTTCCCCCCCTTCTTCGCCTCCTCCCAGATGCGCTTCCAGTTCGGATCTTTCCTCCCGTCCGACCGACCCGATCGGATTTTGCTCGACATCGCCCAGGAGCGCCTCGCCGCCCCGATCGCGGAGGCATTGCGCGCCCAGATGCTGCCCCCTTGGCCGCTCTCCTCTCCCCGCGATTTGGGGACGGACGACGAGCTGCGAGCGCTGGAGGCCTTTTTGCAGCGGCTCCTGCTTTCCCGCTGCTCCGGCTCCGGCCGGATTCCCGACGCGCGGCGAGCCCTTTAGATCCCTTCGCCCGGTCGGCGTCCGCCGCGAGGCGCGGCGCTCGCGCTCCTGCCATCCCCTCGGCCCATCAAATCCCTCGAGCTTTGGATATTCCCCGCGGGAGGGCGATCCCCGCCCCGAGCTCTTTCGCCTCCTTCTCCTGATCGCTCCTTCGCAGCAAGTCTTTGACGCTTTCGAGCATATTCCCCTGAAAGGGATCCGAGGCTCCGCCCCAGGCTCCTCCGGCCTTTCCGATCCGCTCCGCGGCGCGGATCACCGCTCGAAGCAGATCCGCCGAGCGGGGATGGCGCAGGAGCGCCTCGGATCTCTCCATCGGGCGAAAGGCCGCGCTCGCGCGCCAAAACGGATGCCCCGAGAGCATCTCCCGCTCCGCTCCGGGGAAGCGCGGCGCCTCCAGCAGCCATCCTCGCTCCCGAAGCGTCCGAAGCGCCTCGATCCAGAGCTCCTTCGATCCGGCTGGGCTTCTCCAGACGGGCGCTCCGATGAGCGCGTGGATCGCGGGCCCTGCGGAGTCGTGCAGCGAGTGCGACGCGGAGAACGGATCGAAGCTTCCCGCGGATTTTCTTCCCTTGTAGCTCCAGAGCAGATGCGGGTTCGACAGCCACGATCCGCTCGATTCGGAGGGCGGCCCGAACCCGATCCAAAGCCCGACTCGCTCGACATCTCCGAAAAATCCGCGCTCCTCCCGCGCGAATCCGTTTCGCAGGCACCCGAGCAGCAGCAGATCCAGCAGCGCGAGGCCCAATCCCTCCGGGGTCTCCTCCGGCGGGAATTGGGCATGGATCCTCTCAATCTCTCCGCGCGCTCCGCTGCGGCTGTCCGTCCCCTTCCCCATGCCCCGCTCTCCTCCACGAAAGTTCGCCGATCTGGCCGCTTCGGATTTTCGCGCGAAACCCTTTGGCGCGCCAGAGGATTTCGCGCCCGGCGACCTTCTCCGCGAAGAAATTTCCGATTTCCGGCGCTCCTTTCCTGCCCTTTCCTTGATTTCCCTTCTTTTTTCTGGGAAAAATGGCAGGATATTTTCCTTTGGAGCCTCTCGTGCGCGCATTCCGCCCTTGGCTGGCCGCCTTCTCCCTGGCCCTTTCGCTCTGGTCCCCCCTCTCGGGCGCCCAAGCCACCTTCTCCGCCCCCGCCTGCGACCCCACCAAGGCCGACTCCACCTGCTTCTCCGCCCCCGGCTCCCTCTCCTGCATCGACCAGCCCCGCCAGGAGATGCGGGCCTGCCCCGCCCCCTACGTCGGGCAAGGCCTCGTCCCGGGCACCCTCAACTCCTGCACCGGCTCCGAGACCTGGAACGACGCCGCCCAGGACAAGAGCGCCTGCACCACCTGCCCGACCCCGCTCTCCGACGACAACGTCGAGGCCATCCAGAACGCCATCCTCGGCGCCCACGAGGACACCAACGTCAAGTTCTTCTTCTACGCCTGCACCGGCTGCCTCGACGGCACCGCCGTCGTCAACCCCTCCACCGGCCTCCTCGCCGGGCGCTCCTTCCGCGAGCACGTCTACGTCACCGACCCCTGGCCGACCGGCGACATGCCCGCCGTCCCCCGCGTCAACTACCTCGCCACCCAGGGCTCGCTCCCCCCGGCCCTGCCCGAGGTCCCCGGCATCGCCATCCTCGACCCCGCCACGGGCTTCCCCATGACGGAGACCCACAGCATCTACGAATACCTCAACGCCACGACCGGCGCCTATCCCTCCACCCGCTACCCCGTCCCCGCCCCCGGCGACGAATACGTCACCGGCTGCGTCGGCAACGACTCCGACCACTGCGAATTCTCCTGCAACCCCCCCCTGGCCGGCTTCTACTCCCCGCTGTGCGAGACCCTGCAGGTCGCCTTCAACCCCTCCGGGTGCTCGGACTCCTGGGAAGTCCAGTCCGGCGGATCCTGGGTCCCCACCCGCTCCCTGACCGCCCCCTACACCGCCAGCCTCGACTACGCCTCCAAGGAATGGGATTGGGAGACGGTTCGCTCCTGGAACGGCATCCCCGCCTCCAACACCGCCTCCGCCGCCGTCTACGCCTGCGCCTCCACCGTCAACACCTGCACCGGCTGGGTCACGGACTCCTCCGCCCCGGCTTGCGTCTCCAGCCATGTCGAGACGAATCCGGTCACCGGCGCGACCTACACCATCTGCGACGAATACTCCACGCTGCTCTCCCAGAGCAACGACTGCACCGGCTCCACCCGCTCCATCTTCGCGAGCAACATCCCCAACACCTGCTCAGGCTATGTGGCTTCCACCATCTCCTGCCCGGGCGACATGACGCACAACGCGGCCACCAAGCAGTGCGAATGCGCCGCCGGGACCGCCTGGGACGGCGCCAGCTGCGCCTCCCTCTCCGGCTCCGGCTCGGTTTGCCCGGCCGGCTTCAGCGCCACGGTTCCTGGCGCCTATCTCTGGACGGTCCCGGACGGCGTGACCAGCATCTCCGCGATGGCCGTGGGCGGCGGGGCCGCTGGCGTCGCGCCCGCGGGCGCCTCGAAAGGCGCCGGCGGCGGGGGCGGCGGCACCGGGTGGCGCAACTCCATCCCCGTCACGCCCGGCTCCCAGATTCGCGTGTTCATCGGCGGGGGCGGCCAGACTTCCGGCGCCAACGGCGGCGACTCCTACATCCAGCTCCCCGACAACTCCATCCCTGTCCGGGGCAACGGCGGCAAGGGCGCCTCTTGCGGCGCCGCCTGCGGGTGGGGCTGGACCTGGCCGGGCGGAACCTTCGTCGGCGCCGGCGGGGGCGCCGGCGGCGGCGGCTCCCGAAGCTACGCCGCCAGCGGCGGCGCCGGCGGATATGTCGGCGCGGGCGGCAGCGCGACTTGGTGGATCGCCGGCTCCGGCGGCGGCGGCGGCGCCGGATACGCTTCCTGGTCTGGCCCTGCGACTCCCGCCGCCGGCGGCGGCGTGGGGCTCTTCGGCCTGGGCTACAGCGGCGCCAACGGCACGGCCGCCTCCATCCACGGGCAAGGCGGCAGCTCCGGCGACTCCGGAAACGCCGCCTCTGGCGGCAACTACGGCGGCGGCGGCCCCGTCGGCGGCGCCGGCTCCGTGCGCCTGGTCTATTCCCCCGCGGCGGGCCTGCCCGACTACCCGGCCTTGTCCTATCCGATCGATCCGCCCTGCGACATCATCATCGACAACATCGCTCCGTCGGTGAATCTCCCGGACCTCTCGCTCTATAAGACCACCGTCTACGCCGGCACGGCCTCGACGACCTATGCCCAGTGGAGCCGCGACGCGCGCACCAAAGCCATCGTCGTCCTCGTCCAGGGCGGCGGCGGCTACGGCGGCCCCACCGCCGACGGCGGGCTCTACGGCGGCGGCGGCGGGGCCGGCGGCTACTCCTACAAGGCCATGGCCTTCGCCAAAGCCGCCAGCGGAAGCCTCTCGGACCTCTACTCCAAGCTTCCCGCTCCCTATCTCCCCTCCTCGATCCCCGCCGGATCGCCCTCGCTCTCCGCGCGCAATGTGATCAACCTCATCGCCGGCGGGATCGCCGGGACCTCCTACTTCGGATCGAGCATCTGGGCCACCGGCGGCGCCATGGGCGGGACCGCGGCCGACGGCCCGGATTGCCGCCCCATCTACGGGGCCGGCGGCACGGCCGCGGGGGGCGACATCAACCTCAACGGCATCCAGGGCGGATACATCCCCCAGTGCACAGCCCCCACGGGCCCGATCCAGGCCGTCAACCGCGGCAAGGGCGCCCCCTCCCTCTTCTATCCCACCTGGATGCCCTGGAACACGCCGGCCCCCCTGACCGCCTACGGCGCCGGCGGCGGCGGAACGGGCTGGGAGAGTTACTTGCCCTCCGGGTCCCCGGGCGCCGTCATCGTCTTCGAGTTCGAGTAGGCCCGGGCCTCGGAGGAATCAAGAGAAAGAGCCGGCTCGCGCCCAAGCCGGGCACTTAATCTGTTGATGGCTTGCGCGAAACACCCTGGAGTCAATGGTTGGATAGCAAAAAGCTCCGGAAAAAATCTTCCGGAGCTTTTTTTTGAAGCGGCCCGCAAATCTGGAACCTTGATAGCATTTTCAACAGATTAAGTGAACGGCTAGGCTCGCGCCGGCTCTTTCTCTTTCTTTTCGCCGTCGCGCCGGATTCGAATCCGCGCGAATTCCTATTCCTTGCTTAGCCCTCCCGTTTCGGCCCTCAGGGCGCGGCGGGGCCTCCGCTCGGCCCGCCCGCTTCCGTCGCGGGAGGCCCCGCCATCCCCTGCGGATTCTTCGGCAGCCATTCCGGATCGAACGGAACCCCCTCTTTCGGCTTCCAGGTGTTCGGATTCCCGTCCCATCCCGGCGGAGGGCCGAAAAGCGCCCGCAGCGCGGCCTTCTCCGCCTTTTCGGTCTCTGCGTCCCGGGCTCGGCCCCGCTCGATCCCCTCGATGCTCCCCTGCGGCATCGGCAGCCCCGCGAACGCCCCGCCCTTTTTCGACGCCTCGATTTCCACTCCGGCGCTTCGGGCTTTGGCTACATTCTCCAGCTCCTTCCCTCCGGAATCTTTCGCGACTCCCTTCTCGATCAGGAAGGCTCCCGCCTCCTTCTCCCCGGATCTTTGGATGGCTTCCGCGAGCGCCTGCTCGGGCGTTTTCTTCGGATCGCCGCCTTTCTTCTTCTCCGGCTTGGCTTTCTCAAAGGAGACGGGCTTGGAGGGCAATCCGGCGCTTTTGATTTTCCCCACCGCGGCCGCGGCCTCCGGATTGGGCTTCTCCGGCTGCTTGCGCTCGTCGAGCTCGCTCTCGAGCCGCTCTTTTCCCCAGGGCGTTCCGGGCGCTTCCTGCCGCTCCGCTGGCTTTCCCCCCTTTTGCGCCGCGCTTTCCGGCTGAGAGCTCTCCGATCCGGCAAGCCAAACTCCGCCGCCCACCGCCGCGCAAACGGCCCCGAGCGCGAGCGCCGCCCTGATTTTTCTTTTTTGCTCTTGCCTCGCCCGATTCCCGGGCTCTTTGCTTTTCCCTTCCAGCCGCTCGAGCGCCTCCTCCGATTTTCCGCTCGCTAGCGCCTTTGGCTTTTCTGACTCTTCCATGCTCTCCATCTCCCGCATTTTGTTTCGCCCATGCTATTCTCATTCCAAGCGCTAAGCAACCCACCCCGCAACAGCGCATCCGCTAAATTGAATTCAGTTCAAAAACAGAAGCTTATCCATAGGTTATGCCAAACGGCGCCTTCTTCTTGACACAAAAGGAAAAATCCGTATAATGAATTTCATCGAGCTTCGGCTCATCGGTTCTCTCCCCTCCGGCGCTAGCCGGAGTTCCAGCCCAATCTTCGGATTGGGCTTTTTTTTCGCCTGATCCCGGGACGATCCGAAGGGGATTCCCGCCGATGGCCCCCGCTACAGGCTTCTGGGCCTCGCCTTCTTGCCCTTGGCCCGCGCCGCCGCCGATCCGACGAGCATCTGCTCGAGCAGCTGCTTTCCGCCCGCGCCCCGCAGCGCCGCGCTCGCGGCGAGGCGCTCGGCCTCCCCCGCGGCTTCCTTGGGATCGGCCCGATAGGCCTTCAGCAGCGTCCGCGCCGCCTCCAGCGCGCCCATCCTCGCCGCCAGGCTCGCGGCTTTGGCCACCCCGAAGGCCCGGGTCCCGCTTGCCGGCGGGCTCGCGCCGAGCCAGTCCTGGGGGGAGGGCTCCCGCCCGCCGAGCTCCTTCCCCCGCTTCCCCGGCCGCGCGAGCAAGGAGGGCTCCTCGCCGCCCGCCTCGGCCCACGCTCGCCAGAAGGCCTCGGCCGCCCGCTCCGGATCGCGCCCGTAGGCGCTCGCCAAGCCTCGCCTCGCGAGCGCCAGGATCGGGAGGGCCCCCGCGCAGGGCGCCTCGAGGAATCCCTCCTCGATGGGCCAGCGCTCGCGCTTTTCCCTCCCGCCGGATTCCTCCCCGCTTCGGGCCCACTCCTCCAGCGCCGAGCGCGCCTGCTCCCGCGGCACGGCCGCGAGCTCGGCTCCGAGCGCCGCCGCCAGGCTCGGATCCTTCGCGTAGGCGATGGCTCCGAGCGCCTGGCGCAGCAGATGCGGCCGCAGGCTCGGATCCCCCCAGGCTTTCCGGAATCCCTCCCGCGCGACCCGCTGGAATTCCGGGGCCCGCAGCAGGCTCTCGAAGATCCCGTCGCTCTCCCAGCCCCGGCCGAGAGCCTTGGAGCACCCCTTGGGGTCGGCCCGCAGGCAGCCTGCGCCGAATCGGCGGGCCGCCTCGGCGCGCGCCGGGCTCCACTGCAGATCCTTGCCCGCGCGCGCGAGCGCCGCCTCGAGCCGCTTGCCGCCGAGCGCTCCGCGCCGCACGAGCCATTCCGCCAAATTCGGCCAGCGCGCCATCTGCGCGGGGCTGGCCCCGGCCAGGAGATTGGGCAGCAGGCTCTCGAGGCCCTCGGCTTCCTCGGCCGAGAGGATCGCGGCTCCGGAGCGCAGGCGCCGGAGCGCCTTGGGGTCCGAGCGGGCCGCCTCGATCAGGCGGCTGGCGGCCTGCGGATCCCCCAGCGCCGCCCTGAGGCAGCGCCCGGCGGCCTCCTCCGGCAGCGCCTTCTCGAGCTTGATCGCCCAGAGCAGCGCCTCGCGCTCGAGCGCCTCCGCCAAATCCCCCCGGCCCGCCGCCCGCAGCGCCGAGGCCGCCTTCGCCGCCAAGGCCGGATTGGCCCGCGCGATCTCCGCGAGGTCCGCCGCTCCCTCCGATCGCTCGCCGCGCGCGCCCGCTCCCGCGGAGCCCTTCGCCGGGCTTGGCTCTTTTCCGCCGGGCCGGCCCATCGCCGGCTATCCGAACAGAGCGAGCATGAGCGCGCCCAGGTGCGCCGCCAAGCCCACGCCCAGCAGGGCCATGCCCAGGCCGAACGCGATCTTGGCCGTCCGGATCCGGCTCGGGTCGAAGCGCTCGGCGCTTCGCATCGGCGCGCTCCTCTCCGGCTCCCGGGCTTTGGGGGCGGCGCCCGCGGCGAAGCCCTCGAGCTCCTCGCGCAGCGCCTTGGCGCGCTCCCCGCGCCGCGGCTTGGCCGGCTCGGGCTCTTGCGTCGGCGCCTCCCCCCGCTGCAGCGCGGCCGCGAGGGCGACGAGCGCCATCCCGGCTCCGCTGAGCAGCAGGCCGGCCCCGAAGGCGTAAAGCGCCATGCCCGCCTCCATCCACAGCAGCAGGCCGCCGAAGGCCATCACCCCGGCCCCGGCCCATTTGGCTTTCCTGATCGGATCGTTTTTGGTTCCCATTCGGCCATTCTCCTGAATCCCGCTCCGGAGTCAAGCTTTCCTTCCGGAGA
>VFQM010001698.1_pt1 | contig 18453 bp, 16 predicted proteins | sample 3512391 | NCBI WGS metagenome assembly VFQM01 (sample SAMN10412369, study PRJNA504923) | tailings metagenome | isolation source: Replicate 1 from Balatoc abandoned mine | place: Philippines | reverse complement strand
TTTCCATACCAAATAAATTGGGCTATTGTAAGATGGAGAGTTTTTCAGTGGCCTCGAAAATTCGGAGGTTTTTTTTATGCTTTTTGTTTAGATTTCTTTTGGGTTTCACCTTCTAAAGCATCTTTCGCTTCGTTTAGTTTGAGAACTACGGTTTCGCCTTCAGAGAATTGTTTGTTTACCAACATTTCTGCCAATAAATCTTCTATATATTTTTGGATGGCACGTTTTAGAGGTCTTGCTCCAAAATCTTTGTCCCAACCTTTCTCTGCGATGAAATCTCTAGCATCGTCTGTTAATTCTACTTTGTAGTTTAATTTTTCTAGACGTTTGTAGAGTTTATTTAACTCAAGGTCAATAATTTTTTTGATGTCTTCTTTTTCAAGAGAATTGAAAATAATAATATCGTCTATTCTGTTTAAGAATTCTGGTGCAAAAGCTTTTTTCAGAGCGTTTTCTATGGTTGCTCTTGCTCTTGCATCAGAAGAAGTTTTCTTCGCAGAAGTTCCGAATCCTACTCCATCACCGAAATCTTTTAAATCTCTGGTTCCGATGTTAGAAGTCAAGATAATAATCGTATTTCTGAAATCCACTTTTCTGCCTAAAGAATCGGTAACATGACCTTCATCTAAAATTTGCAATAAAATATTGAAAACATCTGGATGTGCTTTTTCTATTTCGTCTAATAAAACTACTGCGTAAGGCTTTCTACGAACCGCTTCGGTTAATTGACCGCCTTCTTCATAACCTACATAACCTGGAGGCGCTCCTACTAATCTAGAAACCGCGAATTTCTCCATGTATTCACTCATGTCTATTCTGATTAAAGCATCATCAGAATCGAATAATTCACGAGCCATTACTTTTGCCAATTCGGTTTTACCTACACCTGTAGTTCCTAGGAAAATAAACGTTCCAATTGGTCTGTTCGGATCTTTCAATCCTGCTCTGTTTCTTTGGATGGCTTTCACCACTTTTTTCACAGCATCTTCTTGGCCAATCACTTTTCCGTTGAGTAAATTATCCATATTGGCTAATTTATCCATCTCGTTTTTGCCCACTTTAGTTACTGGAACTCCAGACATCATCGAAACTACCTCAGCTACATTTTCTTCGGTTACCACTTCTTTTTTCTCCTTTACTTCTTTGTCCCATTTGTCTTGAGCCACTGCCAATTCTAGCTGTAAACGCTCTTCTTCATCTTTTAATTTTCTCGCTTCTAAATAATCTTGAGCTTTTACCGCTTTTTGTTTCAGTTCCTTAATTTCTTCAATTTGCTTTTCATGCTCAATGATGTCAGTAGGAACTTTCATGTTTTTAATATACACTCTAGAACCTGCTTCGTCCATCGCATCAATCGCTTTGTCTGGAAGGAATCTATCGGTAATATATCTCGAAGTAAGGTTTACACACGCTGCAATCGCTTCGTCTGTATAGGTTACATTATGGTGATCTTCGTATTTGTCTTTAATTTGATTCAAAATTAAGATGGTTTCTTCCACAGAAGTAGGTTCTACCATTACTTTTTGGAAACGTCTTTCTAAAGCACCATCTTTTTCGATGTACTGACGGTATTCGTCTAAAGTAGTCGCACCGATGCATTGAATTTCGCCTCTTGCTAAAGCAGGTTTAAACATATTAGAAGCATCTAAACTTCCTGTAGAACTTCCTGCACCAACAATCGTGTGTAACTCATCTATGAAAAGGATGACGTCTCTGTTTTTCTCAAGTTCGGTCATTATCGCTTTCATTCTCTCTTCGAACTGACCTCGGTATTTAGTTCCAGCAACTAGACTTGCTAAATCTAACGTAATTACACGCTTGTTAAACAGAACTCTAGAAACTTTTTTCTGCATAATTCTGAGCGCTAAACCTTCTGCAATGGCAGATTTACCAACGCCTGGTTCCCCAATCAAAAGCGGATTGTTCTTCTTACGTCTTGACAAAATTTGAGAAACCCTTTCAATTTCTTTTTCTCTACCAATTACAGGGTCTAATTTTCCTTCAGAAGCTAGCGCAGTAAGATCTCTACCAAAATTATCTAAAGTTGGCGTTTTGCTCTTTCCAGTTCCTAGATTTCCAGTAGGTTTTTTCATTTGACCGTATTCTTCACGCTCTTCGTCATCATCATATGCAGAACTTTTTGGCAATTGACCAGAGTTTTTAAGCATAGATTGATATTCTTTGGCTACGCTATCATAATCAATTTCGTAAGCACTTAAAATATTGGTAGTAGGATCTTCCATTTTATAGAGAATTCCTAACAAAAGATGAACAGTATTAATTTCTGAAGCTCTGTATTGTCTGCATTCTAAATCTGCTCTTTTTACCGCATAATCTGCTAATTTGGTGAAAGAAATATTCTCCTTTTCTTCTGAAAAAGGATTGGTATTTACATTCATGTTTTCAATCTTTCTGCGAATCTGAGTAAGATCTGCCTGAAGATTTTCTAAAATTTCTTTAGCAGAATTATCCGTCTGAATAATTCCCAGCAAGAAATGTTCAGTAGATAAAAATTCGCTATGCAAACGTTTTGCTTCGCTTTTACTGTGTTTGAAGACTTTGGTTAAGCCTTCTGAAAATTTATTTTCCATGATAATTTCTCTCAATAAAATTCTAATGAAGTCAATATGAATTGATTTCGTAAATCAAAGTTACAAATACTTTACCAAACTCATATTATGACTTTATGACATTATTTTACAAAATTAATAGCAGGAAATTAGTAATTTTGTCGTCTTAAATTTTTTTGAAATGGACGCGAATTGGGCAAATTATGTAGGTTATGCAGCATCATTCTTTGTAGTGCTGAGTTTTATGGTGAAAAACATTAAGCAAATTAGAGTGATTAATCTTATCGGTTGTATCGCTTTTGTAATTTATGGTGTTTTCAGCGGAATGTTGTGGCCTATCATTATTCCTAACGCAATTCTTTGCGTTATACAACTTTATCATTTAATAAAACACGATTAAAATGAAAAAAAAAATCATAGTTACCGCTTTTAGTAACCTTACTACCGATCAGAGAATAGAAAAGGTTTGTAAAACTTTACATGATAATGGATATGTTATTGAACTTATTGGCTGTAACTATGGTTGTAATCAAGAAGTAAAAAGAGAATATACTGTAGAAAAAATTAACTTAATTTCTAAATCATTAAAAACTGCATATTTTGAATTTAATTGGAAATTGTATCAGAAACTTCTAAATAAGAGTTTTGAAAATACCGTTTTACTTACTAACGATTTAGATACTTTATTACCTAATTTTTTATTATCAAAAAAAAAGAAAATTCCTTTGGTATTTGATAGTCATGAAATCTTTACTGAAATGCCTGCTATACAAGGAAAAATTTCGCAGAAAATATGGAGATTTGCAGAAAATAAAATGCTTCCTCACATTGAATTTATGATGACGGAAAGTGAAAGCTATGCAAAGTGGTTTCATGAAAAATACAATGTAACCCCTGTAGTCGTAAGAAATATTCCTAAAAAACTACCACTACAAGAAAAAACATTAACTCAAAATCCTAAAATAATTTTATATCAAGGAGCTATAAATCCTTCAAGGGGAATAGATAAAGCTATACTTGCCATGAAGTTTATAGAAAATGCTAATTTAATCATTGTAGGAGACGGTCCTATGAGAAAAAAATATGAAGCATTTGCTGTATCTAACCATCTTGCTCATAAAGTACAATTTTTAGGAAAAAAACGTCCAAGTGAGTTGAGAACAATAACTCAAAAAGCAAATGTTGGTATAAGCTTAGAAGAAAATAATGGTGTTAGCTATTACTATTCTCTACCAAACAAAGTTGCAGATTATATACAAGCAAGAGTGCCTTTGGTAATGATTAATTTCCCAGAAATGATAAAAATAAAAAGTAAATATAACGTAGGGGAGGTCATAGCAGATCATCATCCTGAAACAATTGCTAATGCAATAAATAATGTTCTAAATATTGGAAAAGAAAATTATCTGGATGAATTAAATAAAGCTGCAGAAGACTTGTGCTGGGAAAATGAAGAATCTAAAATATTATCTCTTTTTGAAAAAGCGTTCCAATCTATAACTAAATAATTATGAAAATTGCAATCTTAGGGCTCGGTTTTATGGGAGAAAAACATAAAAAAGTACTTTCTGGATTTTCAGAAATAGAGATATCTGCGCTTATAGACTCCAAGTACAAAACTCAAGAGCAATTTTATCACTCATTAGAAGATTTTCTAGAAGCAAAACCTTTGGTCGATTTAGTGATTATTTCTACTCCCAATTTTTTACACTATGAAAATGCAATAACCTTATTAGAAAATGGGTATAATGTTCTTATAGACAAACCTTTCTGCTTTACTAATCAAGAATTTCAACACCTAGATTCCATTTGCAAAATTCACCATAGAAAAGCCTTTCTAGTATTGCAAAATAGATTTTCTTCTGTTGCAAATTTGCTTCAAAATACGTTCCACGAAAAACTTGGAAAAATTTATAATATACAATTTAATGCCTTTTGGAATAGAGACCATAACTATTATCAAAAAGAATCATGGAAAGGTAAAAAACTACTAGATGGAGGAATTTTATTTTCACAATTTTATCATTTGTTAGACCTTATTTTTCTATTTGTAGAAGAAGACTTAGAGATAAAATTCAAAGATTTTTCCACCTTTAGAAATCATGAAATTTCTGAAATCGAAGATACAGTAATTGCAGTTTTAGAAAGCAAGAAAGGCACTAAAATAATGCTAAATTTTACAAATGCTGTTTATAAGAAAAATCAAGAAACTTCCCTTAATATAATTGCAGAAAAAGGAACTCTTAAAATAGCAGGACAATATTTTGATGAAATAACATATCAAAATATTGAAGATATAGAACAAGATTACATCTTGAAAAAAAATACCAATGAAGAAAATCTTCATCATTTATATGAAGAAATTTTTAATAATTTAAAAAATCTGCCTAATAAAGCAATTCAGATAGAAGATGGAAAACGCCTGGTGAATCTAATATCGGATTTATATTCATAATTTTATACTTATTGTTGTAGACCAGAAATTATTGAAGGTTAAAAGGATAAATCTTTATCTTTGTACCATGACAATTCAAGAAAAACAACAAGAAATCATAGAAGAATTCGAGTTTCTGGACGATTGGGAACAGAAATACGAATACATTATAGACCTTGGAAAAGAACTAAAAGGTTTGCCTGAAGACAAAAAAACAGAAGAAAATCTGATTAAAGGTTGTCAGTCAAAAGTATGGTTAGATGCTGAATTCAGAGAGGGAAAACTCTTCTTCAATGCAGATTCTGACGGGATTTTACCGAAAGGAATTGTTTCACTTTTGGTGAGAATTTACAGCGGTCATTCTACTCAAGAAATCTTGGATTCTGATTTTGATTTTATCTCAAAAATAGGTTTGCAAGAATTTTTATCGCCTTCTAGAGCCAATGGTTTGATGGCAATGACGAAACAAATTAAGTTTTACGCGGTTGCATTTCAGTTAAAATCGTGAAAAAAATCTTAGCATATCGTTTTTCCGCTTTTGGAGATGTGGCAATGATTGTGCCTGTTTTGAAAGAATTTTTGGCGCAAAATCCTGACACAGAAATTGTTTTCGTTTCCAGAAAAAACTTTGCCGATTTATTCGATGGAGTAGAGCGATTGACTTTTCGTGGCGTAAATCTGGATGATTACAAAGGATTTTTCGGACTCAAAAAATTGGCTTTAGAACTGAAAAAGGAATTTCAGCCAGATTTTGTAGCCGATTTACACAATGTTTTGCGCACTAAAATTCTGAGTTTTTTCTTCAAAAAAACTGCAACACTTGACAAAGGAAGAACTGAAAAAAAATTACTTACGAGAAAGGAAAATAAAGTTAAAAAACCACTGAAACCAACTACAGAACGTTATGCAGATGTCTTCAGAAAATTAGGTTTTAAACTGAAACTTTCTCATCAATTATTCCCAAAATCTCAACAAAAATCTGGAATTGGATTTGCTCCTTTTGCGCAACATGCAGGGAAAATGCTTCCCATTGAAAAATCTTTAGAATTGGTAAAAACGCTTTCTAAAAATCATCCAATTTATCTTTTTGGTGGCGGAAAAAAGGAAGTAGAAATTCTATCAAAATGGGAGCAAGAGTTAGAAAATGTAACTTCTCTCGCAGGGAAACTTTCGCTAAAAGAAGAACTTCAGAAAATCTCGGAATTAGAACTCATGATTTCTATGGATTCTGCCAATATGCATTTGGCAAGTTTGGTGGGAACTAGAGTGGTTTCGGTTTGGGGAGCTACCCATTATTTCGCTGGATTTTTAGGATACGGACAGTCCGAAAATGACATAGTAGAAATTACAGATTTAGCGTGCAGACCTTGTTCTGTTTTTGGCAATAAACCTTGTTACAGAGGAGATTACGCGTGTCTTAATCAAATAGAAATTTCACAAATCTTGAAGAAAATTTAGATTTAAGTTAATTCATAGTTTTATTAATTTTTTAAAAACATCTAAGATGTTTTCTTAATGAACTTAATGCCTTAATAGAGACTTAATGTTTAAATTTTAATCTCAATAAATACTTGTATTTCTTATCTTTGCTCTATGCAAATTGTACTCATCGGTTCTGGAAATGTGGCATTTCACCTAGCAAAAGCTTTTACCGAAGCTCAAATTCCTGTTTCTCAAATTTTTGGAAGAAATACCACCGATCTTCAGAAAATTTCGGAGCAGTTTTCCATTCCTTTTTCTACGGAAAAGCTTGTTGATGCTGATTTGTACATTATTTCGGTGAGTGATTCTTCGATTGTTGAAGTTTCATCACTCATCAAAAACAAAAATGTTTTGGTAGCGCATACTTCTGGTTCGGTTTCACGTGAAGCATTGAGTGGAAATTACAGAAAATCAGTTTTTTATCCGCTTCAAACGTTTTCAAAATTTAAAAATTTAGACTATTCTAAAATTCCATTTTTCATAGATGCAGAAAACGAAAATGACGAAGATATTTTGAAAAATTTAGCCTCAAAGATTTCTAAAAATGTAATGCTTGCCAATGATGAAAAGCGAAAATACATTCATTTGACAGCGGTTTTTGCTTGTAATTTTGTGAATCATTTGTACACGAGAGCTAAAGAAATTTCTGACAGTCAAGGAATTCCGTTTGATTATTTTTTGCCATTGATTGACGAAACTACCCAGAAAATTCATGAATTAGAACCGAAATTAGCTCAAACAGGACCAGCAGTAAGAGGAGACAACAGAATTTTAGAACTCCACGAACAATTGATTGCCGACGAAGAAAAACTAAAAATCTATAAAACCTTAAACGAATCGATAAAGAAAATGTATCATTGATTTTAGATGTACGATTTTAGATGTACGAATAACTTTTTTTCAAAATCTTAAATCTCAAATCTTAAATCTCAAATCTTAAATTTTATGAGTCATTTAGAAAAATTAAAAAATATAAAAGCCTTTGTTTTTGATGTAGACGGTGTTTTCACAGACGGCAGCGTTTATTTGTTGCCAGAAGGAAATATGTGCAGAGTAATGAATGTTTTAGATGGTTTTGCAGTGGTAAAAGCATTGAAAAAAGACTATAAAATCTGTGTTATTACAGGTGGAGATGACCCGATGGTTCGTCACAGAATACATTATCTAGGCATCACTGATTATTATGCGAAAGTGCATCATAAATTAGAAAAATTCGAAGAGTTTAAAGCCAAATATAATCTTCAAAACGAAGAAATTCTTACGATGGGAGATGATATTCCAGACATCAAAATGATGAAAATTTCTGGAATTGCAGCTTGTCCGCCCAATTCTGTGGCAGAAGTAAAAGAAATTTCGGACTATATTTCTCCTATTTACGGTGGAAAAGGCGCAGTAAGAGACGTGATAGAACAAGTCATGAAAGTGCAAGGAACTTGGATTGATGATGATACGCAGTCTATTTAAGTGGGAGAGTGGTAGAATTGGAGAGTAAAAAGTGAAAACAATTTTCCTGTTTGTATTAAAAGTTGTAAATTATATATCTTTTTAAAATCGTAAATCGTAAATCGTAAATGAAAATATTACTTGGCTCTAATTCACCCAGAAGAAAGGAACTTTTACAAAGTTTAGGTTTTGATTTTGAGGTGGTTTCTATAGACTGTGACGAAGTTTTTCCAGAAAATTTATCCGTAGAAAATATTGCAGGATACCTTTCTGAACTCAAAGCGGATGCTTATAGAAATTTAGAAAAAAATGAAATTTTGCTCACTTCTGATACCATTGTTACCTTTGAAGGAAAAGTTCTCGGAAAGCCTAAAAATAGGGAAGAAGCTTTAGAAATGCTTCAACATTTATCGGGGAAAACTCACCAAGTTTACACCGCAGTTTCATTTAAAAATTCTGAAAAAATCACCACTAAAACAGATGTAGCAGATGTAGAATTTTCAGAAATTACTGACCAAGAAATCAATTTTTACATCGAAAATTATCATCCTTTTGACAAAGCAGGAAGCTACGGAATTCAGGAATGGTTAGGCATGGCAAAAATCTCTAAAATCAACGGCAGTTTTTACACAATTATGGGATTGCCAACACATTTGGTTTACGAAACTTTAAAAGATTTAGGTTTCTAAAAAATTCCTTATTTTTACTGAATGTTTTTATGCCTCAATCACAATAAATTGTGGCAATTTCAGTTATTAAAACACTCCATGAAAAAATATATACTTCTCGCTTTAGGTTCTGCAGTTTTTTTGGCTTGTTCGCCAAGAAAAGATGGCTATTTGAACCGTAAATATCAAGGTTTCACCACTTTTTACAATGTTTTGTTCAATGGAGAAGAAGCGCTCAATGCCGAATTGAAACAGCGAGATAAATCTTATCGAGATAATTTTCATGCGCCTTACATTAAATTACTCACTTACGAAGAGCAAATTTCTTCTGCTCAGATGGAAAATTTAGGCGTTTCTGACAATGAAAATGGGCTACCTTTTGGAGGTTCCGATAATGAAAACAACCAAAACGCAGTCTTAAATCCTACCAGATTAAGTACTTTAGAAATCGCAGAAATGAAGGCTCAAAAAGCGATTGATAAACATTCGATGATGTTTAAGGGCGAAGAAAAAAACAAAACTATTTTTGATGCTTATCTTGTTTTAGCAAAAGCAAGATTGTTCCAAAATAAGCCTTTGGAAGCACTTGACGCACTGAATACGGTTCAAAAAATTTATAAAAAAGACAAGAGACTTTCTTTAGCCAAAGTTTACGAAGCCTACACTTACGGAAAAATGAAGGATTATTATCGTGCTGATGAAACCTTCCGTGAGCTAAAAGAAAATAAAAAACTCAAAAAATCTGAGAAAAAATTACTCAGTATTTTCTATTCGGAAATGCTTTTAAACGCTGGTAAAAAGGAAGAAGCTGTAGCAGAATTAGAAAGTGCTTATAAACTCAATAAAAACAAAAAATTAAGAAGTAGAATCGCTTTTCTTCGTGGACAAATCCTTGCCAATCTTGGCAAAAATGAAGAAGCGAGAGAAAGTTTCGTTACCGCTTATAAAAACGCCAGAAATTTTGAATTTGAAGTAAAATCTCAAGTAGAAATTGCCAAAACTTTCAACGGAAAAGACGATGATTACGAAGGCGCAAAAGAATATTTGGAAAAAATCAGCAAAAAAGGAACCTATGCTTCTAGAAAAAATGAATTCTATTATGCGTTAGGTTTAATGGCGAAAAAAGCGGGTAAAAAGGAAGAAGCGCAAGAATTTTTCCAGGAATCTATTAAAGAAAAAGTCTCTGATCCTCAAGTTCGAGGTTTGGCTTACTATGAAATCGGGAAAAAGTTTTTCGAAGATAATGATTACTTAAGCGCTGGTGTTTATTACGATTCTGCTTATGCCGCAATGAATTATGCCCCTGCAAAAGAAGAACTGAAATCGCTTACCGAAAACATAAAAGACATTTCTAAAAATTATTATCTCATCAAAAAGAATGACAGCATTCTGAAACTGACTAAAATGTCTAATGATGAGCGAATTGCCTTTTTTAACAAACATATTGAAGGTATAAAAGCCAAAGAAGCAAAGGAAGAATTGGAACGTAAAAAAGCAGAAAAAGAAAGCAAAAATAGAGTAGAAACCGTAGATTTTGCCTTGTTAGGAAATAATGACAACAACAATTCTTTCTTGGATTTTAATGGAAGCAAAGGCTTCTATTTTGCCAATCAAGCCAACATTTCTAAAGGCGAAAAAGAATTTAAGCAAATCTGGGGAAATAGAGCGCTTACCGACAATTGGCGAACTTCTACCAAAATGAATTCTATAGAAGATCTTAAAAATGAAGCACTTGGAATTACGGCTGCTCCAGATCCTAGAAGATATGAACCGGATTTCTACATTGAGAAAATTCCGACCAAAACAGAAGAAATTTTAGCGCTCAAAAAAGACAGAGATACGGCAAGTCTTGGTCTGGGAAGAATGTACGAAAACTTCTTTTCTAATACTTCTTTAGCCACCAAAACATTGTACGATTTGGTAGATTCTAAGACTGATGAAGAAACCGAATTGCAAGCATTGTATCAAATTTTTTCTATGAATTATGAGAAAAATACTAGTGCTGCAGAACGTGCGAAACAGTTGATTTTAGAGAAACATCCTTACACTTCTTATGCAGAATTTGTGAAAAATCCTAAAAAAGCAGATTTCACCACGTCTGATTCTGAAGTAGAAAAAATCTATACACAAGCTTTTGCACTTTACTCCGAAGAAAAATTTGATGATTCTAAAAAATTGATTGAAGAAACTTTACAGAAATATCCAAAAGATGTTTTGGTTCCTAAATTTACCTTGTTGAATGCCTTTAACACAGGAAAAACTGCAGGAAAAGAAATCATGATTCTTCAACTAGAACAATTAATGCTGAATTATGCGAAAACTCCTGAAGGTATAAAAGCGAAGGAAATGCTTCAATATCTGAAAAGCGATATAAAGGTGGAACAGTTTGATGATAACGGAAATCCTATTTCACCGAAAAATGAACCAGCAGTTGCGCCACAGAATGTGAATTCTAGCTCTACAAATCCTGAAAGAATTCAGCAAAATGATTCTAAACAAAGGAACTTGCAAGAAATGCAACAAGATGATCCGCTGCAACCAAAAGATTTAAAACCTAAAAAATAAGCAGTTTTCTCAACGCAAAGTTTAAATTTTTACACTCTTTAACAGAGTGAGCAAAGTTTTTTTGCTTTTGCGAATGAAAAAGCTATCGCTTAAAAGGCGAATTTATTCGCTTCTTTGCTTTCTTATTTTTATACCAATTTTAAGAAATCTTTGCGTGATAAATAGGAAGGATTAAAGATTAAGATTTTTTCTTTACCCCGTGGAAATCTTTTAAATAAAACGGTTCAAAATACGCCACGTCTTCAAAATCTTGTTGGTTGAATTTCTCCACGGATTTTTTGATGAGATATTTCGCAGATGGATACACATTTTCATTAAAATCTGCTCCCGAAATTTGTAAAATTTCCTGTGCTTTTTTGGCTCCATCTCCTACGAAAAGGATTTTTTTGCCTTCTAATTCTTTGAAAGATTGTTCGTCTAAGATTTTTGCTTCTGTCTCCGTCAACATCTCTCCTGAATTTCCATCAAAAACGGCGCAATAAACCTCCATTCTTCTTGCATCGATTAATGGAATGATTACATCATAGTTTTGACCTAAAAACGGCTCTATCATCGTTTCTAGAGAATTGACAGCAATGAGAGGAACTTTCAAACCATAACAAAAACCTTTTGCCGAAGCTGCGCCAATTCTGAGACCGGTGTAAGAACCTGGACCTTTTCCGAGGGAAACCGCTTCAATATCTTTCAGAGAAATTTCTGCGCCTTCTAAAGCCCATTGTACAAAAGTGTGTAGCGATTCTGACTGTTTATAGTTTTCTGAAACTTCTTCGCAAAGACATACTAATTCTTCGCCATCAGAAATAGCAACTGAACAGTTTTTAGACGAGGTTTCTATATGGAGGATTTTCATTTTTTGATGTGATAATTTGAAAATGTGATGATGTGATAATTTTTGCAAAGATAATCAACGAATCATCACATTAACAAATCAACAAATTATTTACGGTGAATCGTTCTTGGTTCTGCTTGTGCTTTTGGATAAATGCATAATTCTGCAATAGAAACTCTGTCAGGGGCATTTACACAATACGAAATCGCATCTGCAATATCTTCTGCTTTCAGTGCTTCATAACCTGCATAAACAGTAGCAGCTCGTTGTTCATCTCCTTTGAATCTTACTTTAGAAAAATCAGTTTCTACAGCTCCTGGTTGTATATTAGTCACTTTGATTCCAAATTCTGTAAGTTCTATTCTCATTCCTTCGGAAATAACGTCTACAGCGCGTTTTGATGCACAATATACCACACCATTTGCATACGTTTGTCTCGCAGCAACCGAAGAAATATTGATGATATGACCTGTATTTCTCGCTTTCATGATTTTAATAATCGGTTGAGAAACATAAAGCAGTCCTTTTACATTTCCGTCCATCATCGCATCCCAATCTGCAATATTTCCTTCGGAAATAGATTCTAAACCATGAGCGTTTCCTGCATTATTGACTAAAACATCTATGTTTTTCCATTCTTCTGGAAGTGAATGGATGGCATTTTCTACTTCTTCTTGGTTTCTTACGTCAAAAACCAAACTGTACACTTCTGTAATATTGCTTAATTCGATTTGTAATTGCTCTAAAACTTCTTTTCTACGACCACAAATGATTAATCTATGACCTTGTTTAGCAAAAGTTTCTGCGGTAGCTTTTCCTATTCCTGAAGTTGCACCAGTGATGAATATTGTTTTCATTTTATAGTTGATAGATTTATTTTTAATTTGCATCAAATGCTTCAAAAGCGTCTTCTAAATGTGAAATTTTAAGTTTTCCTGTTTCGTCTGGAAGGACAGATATAATATCAAACCTTACTTCTTTGTCTATATTTAGAGATTTTAGGTATTCGTCTGTGGCAGAAACGATGGATTTAATTTTCTTTTTGGTCACCGCTTCATGAGGTTCCATAAAAATATCTGTTCCTCTCGCTTTTACTTCTATCACTACTATTTTCCCATCAAATTCTGTAATGATATCTACTTCCGCTTTTTGAAAACGAAAGTTTTTGGCTAAGATTTTATAGTTTTTTTCGACTAAAAATTGTTCTGCCAATTCTTCTGCGAGTTTGCCAAAATCATTGTGTTCTGCCATAATATTTAAACACAGAGAGCTCCGAGTTTTCACTGTGAACACTGTGAATTCTCTTTTTCACTGTGGTTTATAAAATTTTTACTAATCCTTTTTCCTCAACTTCCATCTTTACCTTACTTCCTATAATTAAAGGTCTGTTATCAAAAATATGTCCATTTGGAAAGCCAAAAAGAGTAGGGAAGTTGTATTTTTTTATTCTTTGAGCAATGATTTCGTAAGCAAATTCATCGAATGATTCCTCGTAGTTTTTATTTTCTTTTGCATCGCCCATATTGGTCATTCCACCAATAATTAAGCCTTTAATTTTTCTGAAAACTCCTGCCAAATCTAGACTTATTAACATTCTGTCAAGTGCATAAAAATTCTCGCCAATATCTTCTATAAAAAGAATTTTGTCTTTGAAATCAAATGAATATGGCGTTCCTAAAAGGGCATAAATTAAAGCTAAATTTCCGCCAATGAGCTCTCCTTCAGTTTTTCCGTTTTTATTGAGCGGATGTTTTTCTACGGAATATTGAATTTTTTTTCCTTCTAAAATTTTGAAAATATCTTCATAGCTTCCTTCAGAAACCCCGAAACTCGCCGTTTTAACGGTTTGTCCGTGAATAGAAGCGAAATTATTTTTCAGTAAATAACTGTTAATGACTGTATTATCAGAATAACCAATATACCATTTCGGATTTTCTCTAAATTCTGAAAGTTTCAGATGTCTCAATAAATGCTGACAACCGTAACCACCTCTGGAAGCCCAAATTGCTGAAATTTCTGGGTTATTGAAAGCCCAATTTAAATCCTGAATTCTTTCTTTTTCGGTTCCGGAATAATTGTAACCGTTTTCAAATTTTCCTAAAGTATTTTTACCAAGAATAGCTTCGTAACCTTTTGATTTTATCAAATTGATGGTGCTCTGAAGTGATGCTTCTTCTACAAATCCTGCAGGAGAAATAATGGCTATTTGGTCACCTTTTTTTAAAGTTTTAGGAAAAATAATATTTTTCATTTTGCTTTTTGATAGAGAATTTCTTTGCTTTCTGCTTCTTCTAAACGCTTATCAAACTGATTGAATTTTTTATAACTCTGCAGAAAGATGAAAAAACTAAAAATAATAAGAATAATTCCTACGGTTTTTCGGATTTTATTGGCTAAATTTTGAGTCAATTTATAATGAAATTGCTTGGCTAACAATATTTTGAGTAAATCTATCACAAGATAAGTCGCAATCACTAAACTGATGTAAAGCAAGAAATTCTGTAAATCTGGATATTCATTTCTCACCGAAATTACGGTAACCAACCAAAACAGAATAACGCCTACATTCAAAATATTGAACAAGAAGCCATTAACAAAGGTTTTGAAATAATTTTGACTGATGATTTTTTTCTCATTGACAACGTGCATTTGAGTTTTGGTAAGCATCATAAAAATACCATAAACCAAAATAATAAGCGCTGTAATTCTGTAAAATCCTGGATGTTTGTCTATAAGTTCTACCAAGTCTGCGCTGGCAAAATAAGCAGCTACAATACACAAAATATCTGCAGTAATCACGCCTAAATCTAATGCCAATGCATGACGGTGACCTCTACAAAAACTAGTCTCAATCAATAAAAAGAATATTGGTCCTATAAAAACAAGACTCAACATAAATCCTAATCCGATTGCCGAAAGTATAAGTTCAAGCATTTAACAAAGGTAAGAAATAAGTATTTAAAGATTAATATTTTTTAAAACTTTGCTTGTTGTTTGAACTAAAATCTTACAAATTTTAAAGTTAATTCTTTGCGATTTATAGTATTAATCCACCACTTTAAAATCTAATTGTTTAGCTACCAAATTTGCTTTCACCACTTTAATTTTTATCGTGTCACCCAATTGATAGGTTTTACCTGTTCTCATTCCTACGATAGAATGGGTTTTAGCTTCGTGGAAGTAAGAATCATCCATTAAATCACGCAATTTTATTAAACCTTCTGCGCCGTTTTCTGGAATTTCTACCCAGAATCCGAAGTCTGCAGTTCCAGAAATCACGCCTTCGAAAACTTCTCCTACATGTTTTTCCATGAATTTTACTTGCATGAATTTAATAGAATCTCTTTCTGCATCTGATGCGAGACGTTCCATATCACTGCAATGTTTGCAATATTCTTCGTATTCTGCAGCAAAAGGAGATTTTCCGCCATCTAAATAATGCTGTAACAAACGGTGAGCAATTAAATCTGGATATCTACGAATTGGAGAGGTAAAGTGAGAGTAATATTCAAATCCTAATCCGTAATGTCCAATAGGATTGGTAGAATAAACAGCCTTACTCATGCTTCGCATGGCAAGAGTTTCAATCATATTTTCTTCACCTTTTCCTTTTACATCTCGCAATAAATTATTGAGTGATTCTGCTACTTTTTTAGAATTGGCAAGGTTCATTTTGTACCCGAAAGTTCCTACAAATTCTCGCAATGCTTCTAATTTTGTAGGATTAGGATCATCGTGAACTCTATACACAAAAGTATTTCCCGTAGTTTCTCCTTTTCTGGTCAATGAAACAAATTCAGATACTTTTCTATTGGCTAAAAGCATGAATTCTTCAATCAAATGATTAGAATCTTTGCTGATTTTAAAATAAACACCAATAGGTTCATTATTTTCGTCTAAATTGAATCTTACTTCACTTCTGTCAAATGTAATTGCTCCATTTTTAATTCTATTTTTTCTTAGAATTTTAGCGAGTTTATCTAATACCAGTATTTCTTCTGCCAATTCGCCTTTTTTCGTTTCAATTCGTTCTTGCGCTTCTTCATAGGTAAATCTTCTGTCTGAATGAATAACCGTTCTTCCAAACCATTGATTTTGAACTTCAGCTTTGTCATTCAATTCAAAAACTGCAGAAAATGTGAATTTATCTTCATTGGGACGAAGCGAACAAACATCATTACTCAAAACCTCAGGAAGCATGGGAACAACTCTGTCTACTAAATACACAGAAGTGGCTCTATTATATGCTTCATCATCTAAAATAGTTCCTGGTCTTACATAATGCGAAACGTCTGCAATGTGAACACCAATTTCCCAGTTTCCATTTTCTAATTTCTGTAAAGAAAGAGCATCATCAAAATCTTTCGCATCTTTTGGGTCAATCGTAAATGTGAGAATTTTACGCATATCTCTGCGTTTTTTAACTTCTGCAGCGGTAATTTTTCTATCAATTTTATCTGCTTCAGCTTCTACTTCTGGTGGAAATTCATAAGGTAAACCATATTCCGCGAGAATAGAGTGGATTTCAGTTTCATGTTCACCAGGAAGTCCCAAAACTTGGATAATTTCGCCTTCTGGATTTTTAGAATTAGCATCCCAATTCAACATTTTTACCACTACTTTTTCACCATCTTTAGCACCGTTTATTTTATTTTTTGGAATGAAAAAATCATTATTGATTTGTTTTTTGTCAATGACTACAAATCCAAAATCTTTATGCGGAACAAACTGAAAAGTTCCTACAAAAGTATCATTTGCACGTTCTAGAACTTCTAAAACGGAGCCTTCTAGTTTTTTTCCTTTAAAATGATAGGTGACGATAAGAACGGTGTCACCTTGCAATGCATCTTTTACATTTTTTTGATGAATAAAAACATCATCTTCTATTCCTTCTACTTTTACATAGGCATTTCCATTGGCTGCAAAATCGATAACTCCGGTTAACGTATCGGTAATTTGAAGGTTTACAATAAATTTATTCTTCTCCGTTTCCTTAATTTTATCTTCGGCTTTCAATTTATGAAGTGCCTGAATAACGAGTTCTCTTTGTCTAGGATTTTTATATTCTATTCCGTCAGCAATCTGTTTGTAATTGTAGATTTTAGACGTTTTTTTATTCATAAAACGCAGAATGAGCTTCCCAATATCGCGAAGTTTCTGGTCTTGTTTTTGTGATTTATGTTGTTGTTTCATATTTTGTCTTTGTGTTTATTAATTTTTATAAATTTAAATAAAAATCTCCAACTTTCGTCGGAGATGGTTTTATTTACAAGTGATTTTATCTACTCTTTTCTGATGTCTTCCTCCTTCGAAATCGGTGGTGAGAAATTTCTCTATGATTTCTAGCGCCAATTCTTTGGCAATAAATCTGGCAGGCATTGCTACCATATTACAATTATTATGTTGTCGAGATAATTCTGCAATTTCTGGCATCCAAGCTAGAGCACATCTTATTCCTTGGTGTTTATTAGCACTTAACTGTACACCTTGTCCGCTCCCACAAAATAAAATTCCAAATTCACAATCTCCGTTTTCTACAGCACTTGCAGCAGGATGTACAAAATCTGGATAATCTACAGAATCTAAACCATGGGTTCCAAAATCTATCAATTCATATTTTCCTTCTAATTGTTTCTTTGCAAATTCCTTGTATTCATAGCCTGCGTGATCTGCGGCGATTGCTATTTTTTTCATTTTATTCTTATTATTTCTACAAAATTAACACTTTAAATGTGAATTGTGGATTAAATTTTAAAATCGATTTTTTAAATGAGCTTTAAAATCAAGTGTTTAAGAAAATCTCAGCAAATTACTTTAAATTGTATTATCCTAATTTACAGTATTTTAAGAGAATGTTACACAATTATTAACAGAATGTTAATTACTATGTTTAAAACTTCTGCTAAATAAAATAAAAAGTTAAAGAATTTTTGTGTAATAGAAAAAATCTTGCAAGATTATAGATTTTGTTTATCTATTTTTTTGAGGTCTAATTCTTTAGTTTTTCCATAACATGTTTTTCAATATATGCATGAAATAAGAGATATTCACAATTGTTAGTAAACTTATTATTTATTTGATTATTAATCTATTATAATATGGAAAACTTATGAATTGTAGTACAACTCTTTCCGTAAAAAAATTAGAAAATAGTTTTCCCCATTATTCACAACTACAACAATAGTATTCATTTCTTTTTTTATTAAAAATAAGAAAATATGTTAGAAAATGTTTTTCGTCAGTTTGTGGAAATTTTTCTCAGGATTTTTCTTTTTGCCATTTTAGAAATCTTAAATTTGTAAAGCTTTAAAAAAAGCAGAATAATCTAAAAACTTTAAAAAAAAAAAATTTATGAAAACCATTAATGATATCAATTTCGCTGGAAAAAAAGCATTAATTAGAGTAGATTTCAATGTACCTCAAGATGAAAATAAAAAAGTAACAGATAATACCAGAATAGTT
>VFQM010001697.1_pt1 | contig 18457 bp, 18 predicted proteins | sample 3512391 | NCBI WGS metagenome assembly VFQM01 (sample SAMN10412369, study PRJNA504923) | tailings metagenome | isolation source: Replicate 1 from Balatoc abandoned mine | place: Philippines | reverse complement strand
GAAAGTTCGTCCCAATGCAAAAAGCCCAAGTGGTGTGGACCACTTGGGCTTGCATTAATGGCGGAGAGGGCGTCACTGAATTTTCATTCCGCCATTCTCCAAAACAGCTGCGTATTCAATGAATTCAACGGGTTACGCCGAGGCGTTCGTCCGCCATTCTCCGCAGGATTCCGCGAGGTAGCAGCTGATTTTGATATGCGAGTTGATAGCTAAGGGGATTCATCAACCCTTCCTGACTCACAATTCCAGCATGGCTATCCACAAACTTACTGACCTCAAGATCAGAGCCAAGATCCGAGAGATCGAAGAACTCGCTTTCAGCACCCCCAAGAACGCACTGCTTGGCGATGGTCAGGGCCTAACCCTCGCGATTGCCAAGAATGGCAGCGCAAGTTGGCTTTTCAGGTACATGGATCATGGCAAGGCCAAGTCGGTAGGCCTCGGAGCCTACCCTGCAACTTCTCTCAAAACGGCCCGAGAGAAAGCCCAGGCCCTACGCGATGCCCGCGCGAACGGTACTGACCCAGCTGCAGCCAAGCGGCAGGAGGCCCGAGAGCAGCAACTTCAGCAAGCCAAGGCCAAGACATTTGAGGCCTGCGCCACTGAGTTCATCGAGTTTTCCAAGCCTGCCTGGAAAAACGCCAAGCATGCCCAGCAGTGGACCAACACCCTGACGCAGTACGCCTACCCGGTGATCGGCCAGTGTGCCATCGGAGACGTGGACTCCGATCACATCGTTGAGATCCTCTCACCCATCTGGCAAAGCAAAACAGAAACTGCTACCCGGCTGCGCGGACGCATCGAGGCTGTACTCGACTGGGCAACAGTCAAAGGATGGCGCAAGGGCGACAACCCCGCGCGGCTCAAGGGTCACATGGAATATCTGTTGCCTAAGGTGCGTATCGGAACCAAGAACCACCACGCCTCGCTGCCCTATGAGGAACTACCGAGCTTCATGGCAAAGCTGCAAGGTGAGAGCGGCATGGCCCGCTACGCACTGGAGTTCCTGATCTTGTGCGCCTCGCGGACCGGTGAAGTCGTCGGCGCGCGCTGGGATGAAATCGACCTCGCCAAAGCTATCTGGACCATCCCCGGCGAGCGCATGAAGGCTGGCAAGGAACACCGGGTGCCGCTGGGCAAGCGCGCGCTGGAAATCCTCGCCACGGTCAAGCCATTCTCGGGCAAGCAGTTCATCTTTATTACCGGCAAGAAAGACGTGGCTATGTCCACCATGGCGATGTCGATGCTGCTGCGCCGCATGGACCATGGGCATGTCACGGTCCACGGCATGCGCTCGACGTTCAGGACCTGGGCCGGCGAGCGTTCCGGCTATCCCTTCGAGGTGTGCGAGCACGCGCTGGCACACCGACTCTCTGATGCCGTCGCAGCTGCGTACCTGCGCTCGGACTTTTTTGCCAAGCGCACATTACTGATGGCTGATTGGGAGAAGTACTGCTTTTCTGCTTGCACGCAGGATTGACAGCTCTTGCGAGGCAGTAATTTGCCGCGCTAGAATTCAGTCACTTTCAAGAGGGCGCCGGTAGCAACTGGCGGGCACTGGCTGCAAGGCCGGAGTCGGTTCTGAGAAGGCATCAGCCTGATATTCCCCCAACTGTGCCCGTGACATGTCATGGGTGAACGGTGAGCCAAACGACTTGGTCGTTTGCCAGCAGAGCCCGGTCAATTTCCTGACCGTCTGACTGGTGCTAGCAGCGGCAGATGCTTGAGGTACGAGTACGAATTCAACGTTGCATGGAAGCCTGGCAAGGCTTCGATGCTTGTTCGCAGTTTCGTCTTTCGCACCCAAGGAGTCCCCTGTGAGAAATCCCCCCAAGGCAGAACGCCTCCAAGCCTATTTGCGCGCGTTGCGCCAGCCCTGCACGGTGCTGGTCAGCGCGTCGCACGCAAGCTTCTTCAAGCCCGCCCCCCGGGACGCACACGCCTACATCGTTCAAGATCCGGCACGGCCGTGGGTGCACCACTGGACGCGGCGCGATGGCACGCATGTTGTCTTGGACAAAAAGCAGTCGCAGCGTTGCCCTGGCTTCTCCGGCAAGGTCGCTGTGCACATCAAAGATCTGACCGGCAAGGCAAAGAAGAAGGCGCCACGCTATTCGACGTTGCTCACCGTAGGCGTTCCCATCGAACGCGAACCGGAGGATCCACCCGCCATTCGACTCATCGGAATCGAGCGGGTCATGGCGATCGTGGGATTCCAAAAATCTTTCATCTACGCGCAGCCGGACTTCCCCGAGCCTGTGCGCTTGGGGCCTTCTCGTCGCTCAGCAGTCCGTTGGGTTGAAGCGGAGGTTCTGGCCTGGTGCGAAAAGCTCATTTCTCGCCGCAGTACAGCGGCTAAGCGTGTCCCCAGCCTATCGCAACTTTGATGAAAGAAATACAAATGACCTCGCCGAAAAATGAATGGAAGCAGATCTCCATGTACAACACCCACACTTGGGCCGAAGCGTCCAAATGGAAGCTTCGTGAGCGTCGATTCCTGATTCCTTACCTGATTCCGGAAGCTGAGACCATCTTGTTCTTGGCTGACCCTGACGTGGATGTGCAGACGTTTGCAAACCTGCTTGCGTTCAGAACCTCGCTGGGCTTGCCGGTGGAGCCGTTTACTTCGCCCAAGGCATCTCCTGTACTGGCCATTTATGGGCCCAGACAGGATCTTGAACAGGCAATGAAAACTCTGCACCGCATCGACAAGGCCTGTGCCTGCGCAAGCAGTGATGCATCCAACAAGGACGCGCTGGGGAACTTTCGTTTTTATCACGCAGAGGCAGAAGCAGACGAAGCAACTTACCTTGACACGTCTACCGGGCAGGCAGCGTTACTCGCATCCATCCCCAAGGGCTGCAAGCTCATCGTGATTACTGATCTCGCTACTTGCTTGTCACCGAACGTCAAGGACCGGGACAGCAGTCTGTCGGTACTGACAAAAAAGCTCAACAGTGCAGGAGTGGCCGTGGCCATCTTCGAGTCTGCTCTGCCTCGCACGAGCATCGGTGCTCAGTTTGTTACCAAGTCCAGTTGCATCGTTCGTCTCATGTATGACGAGGCGGCGCCGGCCGAGGTGGGCGGAGGTTTTCATCTCGTGCGTAAGAAATTCGACCCATACGACACCGCTGATGTGATCCCCACCCGGATTCAGTTCTGGTCGACCACTTTGGGTGGAAAACTCGAATGGGGTTGGACCTTCCGTGATGAGCAGAATCAGCAAAGCAGCAAGCAGGTGGCCATCATGGAGCGACGGATCAAGGTTGCAAACCTGCTGGCAGCCAAGAAGGAGCAGAAGGAAATCGCAGCTCTGTTGGATGTTCATGCGGCCACGATCTGCCGTGATGTCGCTGCAATTCAAGCCCAAGAGGGCACGTCGACGGCATCGCCTGTGCCTGTTGAGGCACATCCAGTCGCAAATGATGGTGGCCTTTCAGCGTTGGAAGAGGAATGGGGCACGCGCACTGGTCAGACGCTGGCCGTAGGCCATGCGGGGCATGCCCCTTTGCCGGTTGAGAGAGAGGCTCCTCCGCCTCAGCGGCGTCAAACCGGACGAGGCGTTGGCATGGCGCCGATCAACCTCAAATGCGATGAAAGTATTGAGTCCGAGTTGACTGCGCGTGAGCATGACCAACCTCATCGGACGGGGGCAACTCAGCGTCCACGTCCCGCGCGGCTTGCCAATTCCGCACCGCTTTTTTTCGGGACTAGGCCCTCGCGCCGTCGCTCGACCCGCGGCGTTGGCACAACTCCCATCAATCGCAAGGGGGATGAAAGTTTGGATTCTGAATTGACATCGCCGGATGCGCCGTTGCCCCAATCTGAAAGTCAGGTGCAAGGGGGAGAGGGCCGTCAAACCTCCTCTAACGACTCTGAATAAAGAAGGGGCGATGCGTGCTTTGCAGGCCTGCAATTTTGCAATTCTGCAATCGGGGTGAAGGCGCTAGTGGCTGGAGAGATGCCGGTTGCGGGGTGCACGAATGAGGAGACCGTATAGCGCCTGTAAAGCTAGTCAGTCGCTATACGAGCCGACATTTGTTCGCAATTTGACAGCTCACCAATCAACCAGTCGCCCTGGACTGCTTTCACCATGAATCCCCAGCACCGCGTCAACACCACCATCCCATCAAAGAGCTTAGTAGCACAGAGCTTCAAACCGCCCATTTCCGCATCGGAGGCTCTGGCCCCCCCGCTTTGCAGCCCCCACTTTGATCGTATCGCCGTCTTCGGCGGACTGCATCACAAGCCCATTGGGGAACTGTTCTACAAGCTATATGAAGACGAACCCGTTGCTGTGGGTTCGGCTGCGTTCAAGCCCAACCGTAGCCGCGCGCCGGATGACGTGTACATCCGCTCACGCGACATCGAGGGGCGCAGCAACCCCATGGCCAACAAGCTGGAGTTCAACTGTTGCCCACCGCAAATCCTTCAGGGGCACAACTTCTTCGGCCATAACTCACTGCAGGATTACGTGACGGCGATCTTCGAGCAGCAGGTCGACAAGTTCAACCTGCGCCCCAGCGCCGAGGAACGGCATCGCTGGCATTATGGTGATGTGGACCTCAGCCATGTGCACCTCTGCGCCAACTTCTGGTTTCCAGAAGGCTCGCAGCGCATGGCCATCGACGCGATCGATGCCAACAACGTCGCGGGCAAGCACAGGGACGACGAAACCTGCATCAGTCTGGGCTACAGCGGTGATTCACGCTCGGAGTACAGGTCCGTCACGGCGTATGACAAGCATGTTCTGCTATCCAAGCTGTGGAAGAAGCCGGGGCTATACCAGTCCCGCATCCTGCGCACTTCGCGCCGCTCGTTTCGCGTCGAGATCAAGTTGTTTCGCCGCCTACTCAAGGAACTGGGGCTTGCCAAGGTACGCGACTGGCGCAATGTGGACGTGTCCGCGCTGTACTTCAAATATCTGGCCGGCTTCAACATCGCCAACTCGTTCCAGCCGCTGCTGACGCCGGACGAGTGCACGGGATTGAATCGCGGGGCGTTGCGGGCTTACACGCTCTGGCTCAATGGTGAAGACCTTTCGCGTCACTATGGGCGCACCACTGTTGCCAAGTACATCAAAGAAGTTCGGGGCACGATTGGCATCGACATGACGGCCCATCGTCGGCCGGAAAAGCTGCCGCCATTGAACCTTACCGAACTCCTGGTACCGGAGAACGTAGTGCCGGTGCCGCGTTGGGGCATAGAGAGTGGCCGTTACTGGTGGCCCGGTCGCGCCGAAGAGGAGTACGGCGCGCGCCTGTTGCTGCCTGACGAAGCTGCGCCCGAGCCACCACAAATCTGGACGCCCGACGCGGGGGACTTCGTGTACGACGAAGAGCTTGACCGGCTGGCACTCTGATCGCTTAGTCGCTGCTGAATCGGCACTGGATGACCTCCACGCAATTTGTTGATCGTCATTGGCTATCAACAACAAGGAGGTCCATCATGTCCGTTCGTCTATGTCGTTGGGGCAACTCAGTTGGCCTGCGGTTGCCCAAATCTTTGCTGCAAACGGCAGGGCTGGCCGCTGGGGGCTACGTCTCTTTGCGCGTCCTGGATAACGGGGATATTCGCGTGCGGTCGATGAACGGCAGTGTCCCAGCAGAGGCCATTGCTGAAACTCCCGCCCCGCAGGCGGCCGATGCTGGCGACGGCTGGGGTGACCAATGGTGAGGGTGTTGCTTCGCGTCTTCGACGAGCCCGGGGGCCGACTGTGGATCATCGGACAACCCGTCAACGTCGCCCTGCGTGACCTTGGGCATTTGCTTGTGCGGGCTACTTTGCTGAGTACCGGCACCGCTTGCTTGTAATCCTGATGCAACGTTAGCAGCTGTGACGCTATGTACCTCGTTGGCACCTCTGCAATTTCACTTCCGAGTACCGCATTCAGACACCCCCACTTACCGCTGTACAGACATCAGCAGCTTCAATAGAATGGGAGTTGGTCGCGCGTCGGCCAGCCCGCTCACACTGGCGAAGCCGTTTCGGCAACGTGTTCCGCAGCAATTGCGGAATGGCCTCGTTGGCAGCCTTGTTCTGCCATGCAGACTCATTGTGTGGGCGCATTGATGTCGCATGGCATAACCAAGGAGCCAATATGACGGCCTCATTTACCATTGCCCAAGTTGAACGTTTCAAGCGCGAAGCCAAACGGCTACATCGCGACACCAATATTTCTCATAGCCAAGCATTGGATCAAATAGCAAGTGCCAATGGCTATCGCAATTGGTCATTGCTTGCGAAGCACAGCGATGCACACGGTACACCCAAAGCGAAGAATGCGCGTCCGCCGTTCCGATTTATTCGCACGCCGGAAATAATGCGTTTGGCCCTGCTCAAGGTGCCAGAGCCTCGCGGCTGGGGTCACCCCACCAGGACCGATTACGCACAGCAGCAAGTAGAAGATCTTTCGTCAGCCTTCACATCTCCGCAGAATGCAGTTGAGTTCGCAATCGACTACGTGACCTGCCTGCTAACAGTCCCGCGCTTTAAGCTCTACTCAGCAGCTCCTGCCTACTGGGAGATGCGGTCATGGTTACCCTATTCCTGTCATTCTGTTGACGATGGCACGCACATCCTCGTGAATCGCAGCTATAAGCCGGTAGGGCAAGTAAGTAAGGAGTGGGCGAACTATGCGGAATTCCCAAACCTTCACGCTCACTTCGCGAACGATCTCCGCAGTAACTTCACAGCCCAAGGCTCTAGCGATGGATATCTTTTCAACGACGGTTGTCCCCCTTGGCATTCCCGAGTTGATGCGACCGCCTACTTGGATCGTCTCCGTGTCCTAAATCAAGTATTGAATAACTACAACTGACAAGATCAATCACCTGTGTTGGTGAGATTCACCAACACAGGATTGGACTCGTAATTGGCTACGGTGCGCGAGTCAACAGCCATTCGCTAACTATCGACAAGTGCGTGTTATCACTACTCAGCGATGTCGCCCATCGGATAGCCAGCTCGCCGGCACCGGCGCCGCGAGGAAGGTTGAATCCTCCAATCACGAGTGATCCGACACGGACTTGCCCTTACGCCGCACACCGCGGGCAGACAGGCTGAGGCCTGAACTCCAACACTCGGATGGGCCTTGTCCAGGCCTATGCCGCGCTATATGCGAACTGACATGCCGCGAGGCGTTTGGTCGGCTCATAAACGTCGTACCGCCCCCTCTTACGACCGGCCTCCGAGAATAGATGAAGGTTCTTGCGGGCCCGAGATCCAACCACGTAGAGCATCTTCTGAGCGCTTACGTCACCGTCTCTATCGTTGAAATGGGGCACCATGCCTTCAAGCAATGCATAGGCAATGACGACATCGAATTCGGCACCCTTTACTCCGTGAATCGTGGACACTGTGATGCCTGCACGGTTCTGGAAAACCTTCCGGAAAAAGTCGATGCTGCCAATGCCATCGACTCCCTCAGTTTCAAGCCTGCTGATACGCGACTCTGAACTCGCAAAGAACGCTTGGTAGTGCTCCTCCAGATGAGCGAACTCATGAAACGGAACTTTGAGACGCGCAAAAAGCTCATCGAAGAACTGGCGCAAGTAGGTCAGGCCCACCGATTCGTCGATGGAGATTGCGTTGCATTCTCGAAGGAGCAGCTTCCGGGACAAGTCTCCGGTTGTTGCCCCCACGTCCTTTAGGTCGTTCAGTATCTCGCCAGCCCAGCGAAGTCGGCGGATATACATCGTTGGAGACGGATCAGTTAGGGCCAAGCGCGCGAGGCGATACCAGAAGTTCTCTATGTCTCGCGCGAACGGCACCATTCCAGGCCCATCGAACTCGTATTCGGGCATGCGCACGGTAAGCCGGCGAGTCATCGTTGCGAGGTGCACCCATTGGGGAGCAAGGATACAAATCTCATGGGAAGGAATCCCCAGAGTATCAATGTTATGCCTTACGAGCCTGGCGATTTCATCAGCCAAGGCTTCGTGATTTACCGTGTGATTGAAAGAAATGAGGCTAGGGTAGTCGCGCTCAGACCCCACCGCTTCAATAGCGGTATGGTGAACGTTGAAGTTGCCGAAGTAGCTGACAATCCGGGCTGAAGAGCGGTAGTTCCTCGAAAGCGAGCCCGACTGGATAGCAATTCCACAAAGCGCACGCAGCTCGTCAAGCTCAATGGGATATCCGCCCAGTGATCCATAGATCGCCTGATTGGGATCTCCCACCATAAAGAGGCGCGTACCACCGTGACCAGATCGAAGGATTGATGCAATGATTGCGTACTGAATTTCCTTGGTGTCTTGGTACTCGTCAACAAGAATCACTTTGAAGATCTTTGAAAGTAGATCGCTGATCGGCGGATTCTTCGTGATCAGTTGGTAAGCGTGCCAAAGGATAAGTTCAAAGTCGATTTGGTTATTCCCAGCGAGCTCATCAAAATATGCGCCTAGAACCTGTTGGATGACTTCGTGCTTACGGTCGTCTGGACAGCCTAAGACGTAACCATCTTTGGTGAAGTAGTAGTCACAATCCCAGAACGTCACGCGAGCGGCCCTGTACGGCTCACAGAGCCGCTCTAAAAGCTTCTCGCGCTCATGCATGTCAATGACACGAAATCCATGCGCGAGTTCGGTCTCGTAGATGCCGTAGGGCTTCAGAATCCATTCGAGGCAGAACGAATGAATAGTTCCAATCCACAGTTGCGTGGTGTCCACGCCGAGATCTTCTATGCGTTCGCGTATTTCGTCCGCCGCTCTATGCGTATAAGTGATCGCTGCCACGAACTCCCTGGTCGAATTCAATTGAGAAAGTTCGTGGGCAAGCTTGTAGGTCAGGGTTCTTGTCTTTCCACTCCCTGGACAAGCCACAAGGAACAAGCTTCCTGGGAAGCGGACCGCCTCGGCCTGCTCAGTGTTCAGATCCTTCTCAGTCCACGTAAACATCAGTCAACCTGCGCAAGGATTGCGTGAATCTGATCGCCGGGAATCGCGGCCATCATTTGCGCTTTGAGCGCGGCAAGGGAGATAGCGCCTTCTCTGAACTGCTCTAGAAGTTGAAGTGCAGGCGCCACTGCCGCCGCGAGAACAATACCGTCACTCGCAGCATGCCGGAGTCGATAGCTATAGATGTTGAAAAACAGCTCACGTGTCAGCGTAGGTCTTGCGAAGAAGATTGCTGTCCAAATATAGACAGGGAGCACCGTCTTGTGGCTAATGTTCTTGCCAAGCAGGATCGCGAACCAACCTTTGCCCTGGTTGGATGCCATCGTAAGAACTCGCCGCCCATAGCGAGCCTTGTCTCCAGACATTAGTTCTGCTCTCGCGGCGGCAATTGTGGCCGGATGCTGGTACACGCTGTCAACGACCAAGGTTACTTCCGCCGCGTTGCCAGCTGCAATGAAATCCACCTCAAAGGTGTGTTGAGCATATTGGACTGAAAGCCACCCGTTTCCAGCGACGAATGCGTCAAGGTCTACTTTCCTGGCAGCGCCCGCCTCCTCGGAGCCGTGGCATTTTGCTTTGAACTTTGCCTCTGCTACCGTATCGCCGGCTGCGGGAGTAGTGTCAAGGAACGCCTCGTCTAAGTCGGTGATGATGCCGCAGCGCTTCCGAATCCGAGTGTCATGAAAGAGCAGCGCCACGTTCTTGAAGCCGGTGCTGCGGACATTGATTAGGCTTACTCCGAGTTCATCTAAGCTAACGCCGAGCACCTTCTTGAAGAGAGTCGGAACAAGAATCTCTTCCGCGTCGCCTTCGACGAGCACCACGCTCTTCGCGAAAAGAAGGTTACTTCTGATGGCATCAAGGTATCTCTGAACACTGCCCAATTGATCGGGCGTTAGGCCAGTCGCCGGTTGATAGGCTTCGCAGGTCCGGCCTACGCGGCCTAGGACATTGACGCTTTGGATGTTGCTTACCTCGGAAATCTGTGTCGAATGTGTCGAGTAGATAATCTGCGTGTCGTCGTAAGCGATACGGTCAAAAAGTGTCTTCTGTATGTGCGTGTGAATGTGCGCTTCGGGCTCTTCAATTAGCAAGAAGTTGGCAATCGACTGGTGGGCCTTTTGGTACTTGAATTCAAGAAGCTTGAGCGTCAAGAAAATCAGGTTCGCACCGCCAAGGCTCAATTCATGGATTGCGCCTTCATAGTCTTCGTCTGACTCTCCGACGAAAAGCTTGAGTGACTGAAATAGCTTGTCCGCCTCATCAGGCAGATCTGACTTGATAGACAGCGAACTCGGCGAGTATGTTTCACCCGCCGCGTCCTTGATCGTGTCTCTGATATTTGTGCGAACGGCTTGCACGTCATCTAGCGCCTCAATCGAACTGTTGAGGCCTTTCACCAGCGCGACAATCGGCGCCATCGTCGCGGGCGCGATTTCTCCGCTCTTGCTCTTCAGGAGCGTAAGCAACGGATTGGTTCTGTTGTTGTGAAACTCGGCAACGACATCGCGCAAGGCTTGGATGAAGGTAAACGAGACTTCCTTTGCGACCGATAGAAACCCAGGGACGCGGGATCCAATTCGTGGGTCATCGGTTTCTTCGACGAACACGCAGTTCTCGAAGTCGCCGACGATTTCCTTGTATACATCCGGGTTGGAAAAGTCTGCAGTACTTCTTCCGGTAAACAAGGTTTCGTAGTCGGCGATAGCGATCTCTTGCCGAATGGCCGCTAGCCCGACAAGGTCCCCATCGGCAAGGGCAGCGAGCCGGAGGCGCAACTCTTTCTTTGGTCGAAAGATGAGGTTGTATGTGGCAGTGCCGATTGGACCTCCCGCAACCACACCTGTGCCGTGCAAGAAGAGAGCCTGTATTGCTTCATCAGGACCGATTTCATCGAACTCCAGGCTGATGATGATCCAGTGACCACGCCAGTCATCTAGTCCTCGGTGGAAGTCACCCTCCTCGATCCGGAAGGCCGACCTGACCATAGTGTCGTCCAACAACAAGCGAATCGCGCGGAACAGATTCGTCTTGCCTGAACCGTTTTCCCCAATGATTGTGTTCACGCCCTTGTTGAGGCGCAGAGTCGTGCTCGCGAAGTTTCGGTAGTTGACCGCGGTGAACTTGGATATATGCACTTTGAAGCCTCCCTGGCTTTTTTGATTGAATCTGCGAACGATCCTGCTGGACTTCTCTTCCGCGGCCTCTTTCAGCTATTGGGCGCCGGCCACGTTTCCGCGGGGGGAGTCCACCAAGAGCATCCAGTCTTCAGGCGTTCACTGATTAAAGGCCGCACTTGGCAGCAATCACTGGCCGCGTGCTGGCTATCGACAACTGCGGCTTATCGTTGGTCAGTTTCGGCAGGGGTGACCTTTCGGTGCGTGTTATTGCTACTTGGCGCTCGTGACCGATAATGAATTTATCGGGGGACCAGTCAATGCTTTAATTGGTCATCTTGCTGCTTTTGATCCGAAGGCGTGGTTAGCCGCTGATGCATCTCGTACATGGTCGCGATGCGGAACACATGCAAACCAATTGCCATAACGGATGTGATGGCATACAGGAACACCGCATAGCATGCAGCGCCCCAGATAGCATTTATCACGGGGAGAACGGAGAGGAATTGCTCTGGCAGAGGGGCTTTGAACCACATGCCCTTCGAAATCAGGGCGAGGAGCAACGCTATCACTTGCACAAAAATGAAGTGCACGAAAGTCGCGCACAGTTCCCGATAGACGGTAGGCTGCTTAGGGTCCTCCTCCGGCGCGGCCAGCGAAGCCTTGAACCGTTCGTCACCGAACCCTACGAAGATTGCAAAGCCCCCGAGTGTGAAGCCAAGCAGATTCGGCAGCACGCTGATGACGGTATCCCACCAAAGTGGCTCACTCCATGAGCCCCAGCAAAAAGGTGTGATTGCCAACGCGGCATGCAGGTAACGTGAGCGCCGCACAGCGCGCCAACCACCATAGGCGCTCCAGTAGCGCCTTGTGATGGTGTCTGATTGTGAAGTCATGCGACGCCTCAGCTGAGCTATGCAGCGGAGCGTTGAAGAACGTCAGCCACGGTTTCAACCTCCGTGTTGACGTATTCATGGCGCAGCATGGGACGTGCCTTCGTTGAATCTTCTACTGGCAACCCATCGGCAGTTCGCCCTCGGCCATATACCGATCCGTTGGTCGCCGCGACCTCGGCCATCTCCCTAGTTTCCTCGTCCGGCTCAACCACGGCGTTCTTGGCGTGGAACAGCTCAAGCCTTGCCTTAGTGGTCTTCTGCTCCTCTAGCTTGCGCAACCATCGAGCCTCTGCGCTTTCGCCATCATCTGGGTTGGGACGAACAAGCTCAATCCTCAGGTACTCCAAACCGGGGAGCCCCAATATGTCGTCAACCGATGACGACTCTGGCACGGACGTTACGGAAACCTCGGGGAAGTCGAATTCCAATGCCGTGCTTTGCAAGATCGACTCGAGGAATTTCGCCGCAATGGGGGGGCCGAACGAGTTCTTTTGATCCTTGGCAACGTACCAGAGTTGGTGCCGACGCGCGTTGAAGACAAAGGGGATGCTCTGCAAGTGCGGTAGGAGATGCCCAGGAATTCTGATGGCTTCGATTTCATCTTCGGTCGCTGGCTCCTTCGTTTCCGAGTTGAACCAGGGCTCGGCGGCATCCAACTTGACGAAGCGATATATGTCGCCCGACAGATAGATATCTCGGCCTTGTCCACGAGGCTTGCTCAATGTCCCAAGCATTGCGCCATGCAATGATCCAAGTCGGATGATGGAGCGGCGACGGAAGGCCTTCTGGATCAATTCGATGTACCGATCCGTGGGATGTGGTGCATGCAGCGCAATGTTGAGCGCCGCAAGGGTGATCCTACGACCCTGAGCCATTTAGTCTCCCTCTGATTATTTCTACAAACTGAGGGGCCAATGGTAGTCCAAGATGACGCACGCTCCGTCAGAATAAACTCGGCGTCTTCCTGCGCGCAATCGGTCTGATGTATTTCGCCAGCGTCGCGCTGGAGCGGTGCCCCGTCTGCTCCATGATGATGTGGGTGGCGATGCCCACGCTGGCAGCCTCCGTGCAGTAGCCTGCCCGCAAGCTATGCCCCGCCACTGACTTCGCAGCCTCCGCGTTCCTGGCGTGACTTGTCACTCCCTTGAGCATCAGGGCCACCGACTGTGGTGTCAGCGCCTTGCCGCTGGTAATCTGGTCATGCCGGTTGATTGGCCGGAACACCGGCCCCTGCTCGACCCCACTGAGCGCCAGCCACTTTTCCAACGCTTTGACCGGGCAGCGCGAGGACTTGGCGCAGGGAATGAACACGGTGTGCCCCTTCTCCTGCTGGGTCTTGGTGCGCCGGATATGGATCTCGACGCCGTGGTCAAAGACGGTGATGTCCTCCTGGCGAATGCTCACCAGTTCCGAGCGCCGAAACGCCCCCGCGAAGCCAACAAGGATAAGCGCCACATCACGCGCAGCCTTCATCGGCTTCTGCTTCTCCGCCGTCAGCACCAACTCGATGATGTCATCTTTAACCAGCGCCTTGACGCGCCGCTGGGCCGTCCCCTTCGTGCGCCGGATGCCTTGCATGGTGCGCTTGACCAGAGAGTCCATGGCGGGTGATGTGTGCCCAGCCTCCAAGTGCGCCCGGTGGATGGCGATCAGCCGGTGCTGCAAAGTGGCCACGGCCAAGGTATCCGCAAATCTGGCGAGGTATTCGGCCAGTTTGATTGCCGTTGTAGGAATAGTGCCACCATGGGCGCGGAAGTGCGCCAGATCGGCCTTGTAGCTGCGGTGTGTGTTGTCGGCCAGTGCCACCTGGGTGTAGTGGTTGACCTGGGCCGAGAGTGCTACGCGTTCAGCCATGGCGCGCTCCGGTGAAGTCCACCGTCGCATGTCGACAGGGCGCCGCCAGCTCAACGCAAGCCGCTGCCGTATCCCCCAGTTCGGCCAACAGCCATCCCAGGGCTTCGACCGTATCCTGGGCCAGCTCCCCGGTTTCCACCTGCACCGAGGCATGGGCCAGCAACTGCCCGATGGCAGAGATACCCAGTTGAAGAATACGTTGGAGTAGTTCGGCCGCCTCCGCAAGCTGCACCAGCACCGTGGCATCGCTGGCGTCGAAATCGGGTTCGTGCTGGGCACTGACTGCCAGTCGAGGCAGCAGCGTCATCAACACCCGCATGGGCCGTGGAGTATTGGGCGCCAACATTTCAATACTCCGAAGGCAGCAAGATGCAAGTGCTGTCCCGCCGCTCCGAGCCATCGTTCACAGCCTCGGTCATGACATACAGCCGAATGCCGTCCACGCGATAGACCGACAGCAAGCGGCCACCCGTCAACAAGGCGTGGTCATTGGCGGCCTTGTCCGCAGCGCAGAGCTCGCCGGGATCGCACCAGTCACCATGCTGATGGCGCTGCAATAGCTGCACCGGATGGCATTGGGCCGTGGTGAGGATGTTCAACGCGCCGGGTGTGGCAACCACGCGCCCCAGCCCAAACAGAGGCTTGCGGGCCTGTCTGCGAAGGTCAACGTCGCGGGGGCTGGAATAGGTGGGGGGATAGTCATGCATCGGGAGTTCTCCACAAAGAAGGAAAAAACTCCGGCGCACGCAGCCGCCAACGCTCGGGGCCAGTATGCAGCCCGATGTGGTCGGTGAAGGGGAAGAGAAGGAAGAAGCGATGGCGTGCGGCGGCACGCCGGAGAGAAGGGATGACGGGATGTGAGGTCTATCCCGTCATAGTCGCCGTGAACTGGCGGTGCAATGATTGTGTTGGCGTCCTATCGGCGACGGCAAGCCGTCGATAACTTTGCCGTCCCATACCAGGGCGCGACGCTCAATTCACCGGAGCCTTGATCCAGCTAGCAATCTGGTCAACCGCTTCGCTCTCCATGCCGATGAAGCCATGCCAGTGCTGGCCCGCGCATATATCGCCGCTGGGGTTGGCCCCGCCTTCGACCACCATCAGCTTTTTGACGGGTGCGTTGGTCAGACCTTTGATGATCCAAGGGGTTTCGCTGGCTTGGCAGTGCTTGCAGCCGTCCCTGGCATGGTGATAGACCAGCACCGGCAGCTTGATAGCCTTGAGGTCTTGGCGCGGCACGGCTCCGGGCGTGGCGTAGCGAACCACACTGGAGGTCAGCACCAGCCCTGCGATGGCCGGATCATGGACGTTGATTGCCGTAGCGGTCGCGGAGACAGTGCCGCGACTGGTGCCAATGATCCACACGGGCAGGTTGCTCTTTTGTTTCACGAACTCCAGCACCTTGGCAACGTCGGTCATGTGATTGGGCTAAGTCCGCTCCGTCCAACCCAGCTCTTCCATGTCGCTGGGCCGTCCGAAGATCGCGACATTGAAGCCATTGGTCAGGAAGTACGGCGCGGAGCGCACCAGGAAGTTGCCCCCGGTGACTTTGCCGTCCTCGAACTTACCGAAGCCACCGCCGCCTCCGGGGAACAGGAACACGGTAGCCTTGGCGTCGGGCGCTACCTCCCAGAACAGCGTTGTAGTGACGCCCTCACGAGTGGGCACTCGGAATAACGCGCCTTCGGCCTGGGCAGTGATGGCCGCTGCAACCAGCGCCAGCCCTGCAAGGATTCTGCGCCAGCGGATCATTTCAATTCCGCCAGTCTCTGCTGGTACGCCGTGGTCACGCATTCCGGCGTCGTACAGACATCGCGGACGGCACGCCGCCACTGGGCCTGATGCTGCTTGATCCCCTCTGGATTACTGGACGCCGACAACGCTGCCTTGTACGCCGCTACCGTCCGGGCATCGGCCGCCGCCAATTCCGGGCTGGAGCAGATCATTTTTTCGACGGACGTGGATGCCTTCGCGCAATCGAAGCTGGGGCCTGTGGGTGCGATGGCCTCCGCGCTTGAGGCCATTCCGCTACGTCCAGACACCTCCATGGGAACGGGATTCGTTGTGGCGGCAGGCGCTGCTGGCACGGCAAAGCGTGGGTAGGTCGCTGGTGCCGTCACGATTTCCACCGTGTTGAACGCAGGCATACCCGTAAAGTGCCACCCGCTCTCGGCCTTGCCCATACGGCCCGTGCCGCGGACTTTGATTGAGACAGGGGCTGCGTTCTGCCCCGCCTTGACGGCCTCATCGGCCTTGGCGCGCATGACCTGCAAGCGAGTCACGGCTTCCAGCGTCTCGCAGGGCATGATCTGAACCAGCCGAGCGTCCATCGCATTGAGCTGTTGCTCGGCCTGGGTGATGGCCGCGACATTTCCCGTGGCCTGGGCCTGTTCCAGTGCCATCTTGGCGGGCAGTTGCTGGCCTGCCAGATGCGACCATTCTGCGAACAGCTTTGCCGCAGCCTCTGCGCCACCCTTGATGCTCATCGTGTGGGTGAACGTCACGTCGTAGGACTTGCCGTTGGCGGCGCCATCGACCTTCTTCACCTCCGACAGTTCCAGGATGGGGCAGGCATAGGCTTCTGTCAGGTCCTTTTGAATGTCGGCCGTCTCCGGCTGGGAAGAGCACCCGGCCAGGGTCACGGTGGTTGCCAGCGCGGCAATCCACACGCCAAGGGATTTACGCGCAGTGCTACGACAAGTAGTACCAAGAATGAAATCAGCGGTCGCCATTTTGAATATCCAAGATGAACACTATCCGTTTGGTTAATTTGCCAGTTTGCCATAAACAACGGATAGTTTGTGGACTGATAAGGGGTGAGAAAACAGACTGCCCGGCATGACCCGGGTACTCGTCAACAAGCCGCAACCGCTCGAAGCTCGCTTCGCGCAGGAGCGCGACCGGGTGCAGGCGGCCTTTGGAAAGCGGCTGCGGGAGTTCCGGGTAGAAAAACAGTTGACGCTGGAAATGCTGGCTGAGCGGGCCGACCTGCACGCGAACTATGTAGGGGCAGTGGAGCGCGGCGAGCGTAACCTGAGCCTATACAACATCTGGCGGCTGGCCCAGGGGCTGGGGTTGCCTGCGGACGAGTTAATGCAGGAACTGCCGACGCGCAAGGGCAAGCGTTAGGCAGCCAGATCGACCTCGGCGGAAGCAAGCTGGAGGCGGTTGCACTTGGCGATCCGAGACAGCCGAAATTGTCTCCCGCCCAAGAAACGGATTGCCAATTGCCAATCGGCGGCTTCTTCGGCCTTGACCAATTGCGGTGCGTTGGTAAGTACCTCGCCCTGAAGGAATAGCGCCGGGTCAACATGGTGCGACCAGTGCGCGCCCGCAGTGATCGGCAGCCAGTCTTCCAACTCTTCGACTTCGCACAGGTTGGCCCGAAAGGGCAAGACCGCCGTGGCTCCGTCGAAGCGGCCAAAGGTACTGCCGTGGGGATAAAGCAAGTACCGCACGGGGCAGTAGCACAGCAGCGCGTGGCGCTCGCATTGCAGGGCGATGGCTCCGAAGTGTGTAGGCTTTGCCGAAGGGTTTGCAGCGGGATCGCATACGCGCAGGGCCGTGACCGTCTGGCCTTGCAGCGCGGGGAACAGGTACGGCCCGCGCATGGGTCACTTCCCAGCGGTCTTCGCCATCTGCGTGACACCGATGAACCACGACGGAGGCAGTCCACTCAACTCGGCGGTGCCTACACGCAGGTGCAGTTTGCTATCTGCATGCGGGTAGGGGTCAACCAAGTAGGGCTGCGCTGTCTTTCCATCGCTGGAGGTGCCCCGGTGGTAAAGCGCGCAACGCCCCACCTCCCAGTCGGCGTCGTAATCCACCATCACGATGGCTACCTCGGGCAAGTCCTTGTAGCTGGAGCATTCCTTCCAGACCGTTGCGACGAGGCCGCCTCCTGCCAGCAGCTTGGCGATCATGTCGCCATCGATCCACGCATGAAAGGGGCCTACCTTCGGCAAGCCTAACCCCTCCGCCTGGCGGAAGATCGCATCCGTGGTCTTGCCGGTCAGCATGGAAATCACCGCAAAGATGTCGTCGTGCCGACCTTGCTGGGCGACACGTCTAAAAGTAGGTTGGAATGAGGTTGGGTTAGGGGTTGTTGCCATGTGGTGTGCTCCTGTGCAGAAATGAAAAGCGCACAGCAGTGCCGGCCTCTGCGGCATGGGGCGGTCAGAGACTTGGCTATCAGCGAGGGGGGATGACAAATCGGCCCTGTTGACGAGGGCGCTGCCGTGCGAGTGGATACCGTGCGCTACGCAATGACTTGGAGCGACGGCTTTTTAACCGTACCACGGGGCTCATGCACAGATCGACCACTGAAAAACTTTGCAGCCCTGCACAGACTGCGATGGCTCAGCGTGATGGAGCTTGGAGCACACTCAAAAAGACAAAAGCCGCAACGATTGCTCGCTGCGGCTTTTGATATTTGCTTTGATAAGTGCTGCCTGCTAAAATTTCAAATTCCCTTAGCAATCAAACACTTACGAGCTTTGTATGGCGGAGAGGGCGGGACAGCCCCGAATCCACCAATCTCCAGAGGAGAAAACCCGAACTTGCAGTGCAGTGTTACACGGTGAAGTTCACGAGTTGAGATGGCCGGATGGTAGCAGAGGACAGTCTGATCGGCAGCACGCACAGTGCGCCGAATCGTTAGCAGGCCCTGACTTCCTATGCAATCCCCTTGTCG
>VFQM010001695.1_pt1 | contig 18472 bp, 16 predicted proteins | sample 3512391 | NCBI WGS metagenome assembly VFQM01 (sample SAMN10412369, study PRJNA504923) | tailings metagenome | isolation source: Replicate 1 from Balatoc abandoned mine | place: Philippines | reverse complement strand
ACGCGCCGCGCACGCTCGACCTCGACCTGCTGTTTTACGGTGACGCGCGCATCGACTCGCCCACGCTCACCGTGCCCCACCCGCGCTGGCACGAGCGCGCGTTCGTGCTGGTGCCGCTGGCGGAGATCGCTCCGCAGCGCGTGTCGGCCGATGCGCTGGCTGCGGTCGCCGACCAGCGCATTGAACGCCTGACCCGGCCCGCCTGAGCGCCGCCGCCCGCCTGTGGTTCCCGGGCCCGGCGGCAACCAGGGCGTGGTGCTTTTCGCCCGCCCGGCATGCGTGTCACATCGGGGCACAGCGGCTACTGCAATCGAAGTATTCATGTCCGCCGAACCGGGCCGACCGGTCGCGGGTCGTGCCGGCTGCGGCGTTCCTGAGGTGGCGGCCCTAGATTGCCGGCCTCTCCCAACGCACACCTTGCGAGCGCGCGCATGAACCTCTTCTGTCACCTGATCCGCCCGTTCGTGGCAATGAGTGTCCTTGCCATGGCCGCTTGTGGCGGTGGCGGTGGAGGCGGAGGTGGTAACGGCAACGGCACCGAGTCCATCTCCAGCGGCTCGTTGCGTCTGAGCGTGTCGGCCCAGGCGATCAAGACCCTGGCCTTCCAGTGGGACGCCGTTCCCGAGGCGACTCATTACCGACTGCTGGAGGACGTCGATGGCCCGGACGGGTCACTGGGTGAAACCCTGCTGGAGGAACTGCCGGCGGGGCAGTCGAGCCACCTACAGCAAGAGGCGTTTCTGCCCGCGCGGGTGAATGCGCGCTACCGGCTTCAAGCCTGCCACGGCAACGACTGCGTCAGTTCGGCGGCTGTGGGCATCGAGCAGATCAATAGGGGCATCGGCTACTTCAAGGCCTCCAACACCGCGGCGGGTGACGAATTCGGCGAGGGCCTGGCGATCTCGGCCGATGGTCAGGTGCTGGCGGTCGGGGCTTACCGCGAGGATGGTCTGAACGAAGGGATTGATTCCACCCCGAACCGGGGCGCGGCCGACGCCAATGTGGGCGCGGTCTACGTGTTCCGCCGTGGCGCAACCGGTTGGTTACAGGAGGCCTACATCAAACCCGCGCACGCGCAGGTGGGTGCACAGTTCGGCTATCGCGTGGCCTTGTCCGGCAAGGGCAACGTGCTGCTGGTGGGAGCGCCCGGCGACAGCAGCGGCGGCTCGGGCCTTGCAGCCGATCCGCAAGCCGGCCCGCCAGTGACCAACAGCGGCGCGGTCCATGTGTTCGAACGCGATGTCAACGGGCAGTGGGCGCAAGTGACCTATATGAAAGCCGAAGCGCCCGCTGCAGAGGCCCGATTCGGCAAATCGCTCAGCCTGTCTCACGACGGAACCCGGGCTGCGGTGGGGCATCCCGATGGTGCTGGGGGTGGGCGCGCATCCTTGTACCGCCGTCAGCTTGATGGCTGGGAGTTCCATCAAGTGGTTCAAGGCAGCAACACCGAGGGCGGGGATGCCTTTGGCGAGGTGGTGCAACTGGACCCTGAAGGCGAAACCCTGGTGGTGGGCGCTTGGGGTGAGGACGGGTCGACCGATACGGCGGGCACCGACAACGGTGCGAGCGCATCGGGCGCCGTGTATGTGTTCCGGCGCGACGCAGACAGCGACGTGTGGGATGAAGTGGCCTACCTCAAGGCACCCGCGCGGCGCGCGAATGGCTATTTCGGCTATCCGGTGACGTTGTCGTCTCAGGGCGGGACGATCGCGGTGGGTGAACCCGGAGACCCCACGAGCGATTCGCCCACGGTCGGTCGCGTGCATGTGTTCCGTCGGCATGGGGACGCCTGGGTCAGCGAGGCGGCTTTTCTGTCGTCGCCACAGCCCCAGGCCGCCGGTGCGTTCGGCGAGAAACTGGCACTGTCCGCGGACGGTCTGACCCTGGCGATTGCGAACCCCTGGGAGGGCAGCAATGGGCTCGGGTTGGGGAGTGTCCCGGCGTTCGATGGACTGACCCCCGCCTCAGGCACCGTGTACCTGTATCGCCGTGGTCCAGGCGGGGCTTGGTTGGACCCCGCCACCATCAAGGCGCCCAACAGCAGCACCGATCTTTATTTCGGTTGGTCGCTGGCCCTCTCCGCCGATGGAAAAACCCTGGCGGCCTACGCATCGGATCACAGCAGCAGCACGGGGATTGGCGGCGACATGACCGATCGATCCGCGTACTGGGCGGGTGCGGTGACCTTGTACTGAGGCCGTTGAATGAAACCCGCGATCCTGAACTCCATCACGTGGCTTGGCGCTCTTGCGGCGGTGCTGGCGCTGGGCGGCTGTGGTGGGTCGCCCGGCGCGTCATCGACAGCGTCGGGTGCTGATGCATCTGTCGCGTCACAGACAGCGCCGCCGGCCGCAACTGCCTTGCAGGTGCAGGTGGAAAGCACCAAGAACCTGCGCTTTGATTGGCCGAGTGTGGTGGGTGCCAACAGCCTCGCGCTGTGGGTAGACCCCGATGGAGAGTCCGGGGCGCAGTTGCCGCGCGAACTGCAACCGTTGGCGCCCAACGCGCAGTCCCACGCGCTCAGCGTGTTTCTGCCCGAAGCGCTGGGCGCACGCTACCGGCTGCGCGCATGCAATGTTGCCGGTTGCAGCGATTCAGCATGGGTGGGCGTGGACGATCTCAATCCGGCCATCGGCTACCTCAAGGCCTCGAACGCGGCAGCGGGGGATTTGTCCGGATGGGCCATTGCGCTGTCTGCCAATGGCGAGCGCGTGGCCATCGCGGCGCTGGAAGAAGATGGTCTCGTGGGCGGTGTCAACGGTATCGAGGATCGCGGCGCGTCCAACTGGAACACGGGCGCGGTCTACGTCTTTCAACGCGGGGCCTCAGGCTGGCGGCAGGAGGCGCGCCTCAAGCATTCGCATCCCGACTGGGGCGATACGTTCGGCTCGGACCTCGATCTGTCCGACGATGGACGGGTGCTTCTGGTGGGTGCGCCCAACGACGACAGCCCCGGCAGCGACCCCGGTGCGGGCGGCCTGGGCGATGCAGGCGCCGCCTTCGTTTTCGAGCGCGATGAAGCAGGGCAGTGGCGTCAGGCGGCCTACCTCAAACCACCGGTATCGCGCGCCAACGCGCAATTTGGCCTGCACGTGGCCCTGTCGGGCAACGGTGCGTGGGCTGCGGTGAATGCCCGTGGTGTGACCACGATGTCCGCCACCATGTTTCGCCGCACGGTCGCGGGTTGGGAATTTGCCGCGTCGCTGCCTGCAGGCAACAACGCCGATGACCGGTTCGCCGGCCGGCGTCTGTCGCTTGACCGCGAAGGACTCACGCTGGCCGTGGGCGTGGCCACCCACAGCTATCCAGGCCAGGAGGTGGACCCGGCACTTCCGTCTGGCGCGGTGCAGGTCGGTGCGGTCGAGATCTTCGGGCGCGGGGCGAACGATCAGTGGAGCCTGGCCGCGCGCTTGCGTCCCACCGTGGCCGCCCCGCGTATGTCCTTTGGCTGGGCCACAGCGCTCAGCGCCGATGGTGGGCGTCTCGTGGTGGGCGCTTCGCCCCGGGAGTGGGACGTGGCCTTTCGCGGTGGCGCATACGTGTTTGATCTCTTGCCCGGTGGCTGGACACAAACCGCGGCCCTGCTGCCGTCGCCAGGAGCTACCTCCATGCGGGCCGGCTTCGCGGTCGACATCAGCGGCGACGGCCGCAGCCTCGTGACCACGGATGTGGAGGAGCCGGGGCCTGGTCAAGGGCTGGAGGCGAACGCACCAGCGATGCCCGTGGGCGGGGCCGTGGACTGGTACCGCGAGCAGGACGACGGACAGTGGCAGTTGGCACGTCGCCTCAAGGCACCCAATAACCAGCCTAACCTCTATTTCGGATGGGGGGTCGCGCTGTCTGCCGACGGTCAGACGCTGGCCGCGGGCGCCCTCGGAGAATCCAGCGCGGCGGGCACCGACATGAACGATCGCTCGGCGTCGTTCGCGGGGGCGGCTTACCTGTATTGAGGCGTCTGCGCAGCGCTCGTCGGCTCAGGGCGCAAGCCGCTCGCGCACCCAGGCGCCGCCGTCCTGCCGGTAGCGCAGCCGGTCGTGCAGGCGGCTCTTGCGCCCTTGCCAGAACTCCCATGCGCTGGGTACCAGCCGATAGCCGCCCCAGTGCGGCGGGCGCGGCGGGTTGAGCAGGAACTGGGCGCCGTATTTCGCGGCGTTCGTCACCAGCACGGTGCGGCCGTCGATCACCTCGCTCTGCGGGCTGGCCCAGGCGCCGATGCGGCTGTCCAGCGGGCGGCTGTGGAAGTAGGCGTCGCTTTCCTCGTCGCTTACCTTCTCCACCCGGCCCTCGATGCGCACCACGCGCTCGAGCTCGACCCAGTGGAACTGCAGCGCCGCGAAAGGGTTGCCCGCGAGTTCGCGGCCCTTGCGGCTGTGGTAATTCGTGTACCAGACGATGCCGCGCGCGTCATAGCCCTTGATGAGCACCACGCGTGTGCTCGGGCGCAGGTCCGAACCGACGGTGGCCAGCGTCATGGCGTTGGGTTCGGGCACTTCCGCAGCGATGGCTTCGTTGAGCCATTGTTCGAACTGGCGCAACGGGTCGGCATGCGACGCGTCTTCGCTCAGTTCGGCTTTTTCGTAACTCTTGCGCAGGTCGGCGATGTTCATGGTGATGGTGCGTCAAGGCGCCAGATGGAGCAGTCTCTCCAGCGCGTGGTCGTGGATGCCATGGGCCTTCAAGCCTTCGAAGGTCTGGCGCGCGTAGTCGAGTGTGGTGCCGTAGCGCCCGCAGGATCGGCTGAAGATGTCGCGGTAGCGCTCGGGCGGCAGGTGACCGGTGTAGCTCGGGCTGCGGCGCGAGAGCGTGAAGGCCAGTGCGCGCACCTCGCCCCGGGGCGTGACCACGCGCAGCCATTTCGGGTCATACACCGGGTTGGGCATCTCGCGCGCCCACAAGCGCGGCATCAGTGCCTCCACCTGCGCGTGCGGCACGCGCAGGGCCAGACCATCGCAACTGCCGCCGGCCATGAGGGCGAACACCAGGCCGGGGCATTCGGGTGTACCGCGGTTCACGCGGCTCCACATCTGCAGGCAGCGGTGGTAGCCATGCACGCGCGCCGGGCGGGTTTCTGCGGCCTCGAACTCCGGTCGCCAGACCAGCGAGGCGTAGGCGAACACCCAGAGATCCGGGCGCGTGCCCTGGGCACGCCACTCGGCCAGGGTCTCGGCCATCATCGCCGCGCCGTCGCGCTCGGCGGGGTTCCAGGTGGTGGGGCGTTTCATGGTGTCACGTGGCCTGCCTACAATCGCAGGCTTGTCTGTCACACCACATTTGAGGAATCCGTCGCATGGCCACACAGGATAGCGAACCCGAGCAGCGTGTCGTCGCGGTGGTGCTGATTGCCCTCATCGCGCTCATCGTTGGCAGTGTGTTGGGCCTGGGCGTGTTCTCGGCACGTGGCGTCAAGCCCGCCACGGCGCCAGCCGCCGGCACCACCGTACCGGCCGCGGCCAGCCTGCCGTCGTCCGATGCCAGCGTGGTGGTCGAGAACGGTGTGGTGAAGTTCTACTTCGCCTCCGGCAAGGCCGAGCTTGCGCCAGGCGCGCTCGCCGCCCTGGGCGAGGCCATCGCCGCGGCCAAGGACGGCGCACGGCTGGTGATTTCGGGCTTTCACGACGCCACCGGCGATCCGGCCTTCAACGCCGAACTGGCCAGGCAGCGTGCCCTCGCGGTGCGCGATGCACTCATCGGTGCCGGCGTGGCCGAATCCAGCCTGGAGCTGAAGAAGCCCGAGATGACCACCGGCAGCGGCGCCAACGCCGAAGCGCGTCGGGTCGAGGTGGTGATCGCCCGCTGAGCGTGGCGCGCGGCCCGAGAAAAAGGCCACCCGCGGGTGGCCTTTTTCTCGGGCCTGTCGCCGCAATCAGCGCAGCCCCTGGCCCGCCGCCTGATCGTCGGCGCGTTGTATCAATTCGATCTTGTAGCCGTCCGGGTCCGTCACGAAGGCGATCACCGTGGTGCCGCCCTTTACCGGGCCGGCCTCGCGCGTCACGTTGCCGCCGGCGGCCTTGATCTTCTCGCAGGCCGCGTAGGCGTCCGCCACGCCCAGGGCGATATGGCCGTAGGCGGTGCCCATCTCGTACTGCTCCACCCCCCAGTTGTAGGTGAGCTCGATCTCGGCCTGCGCCGGATTGCTCTCGAAGCCGAGGAAAGCAAGCGAGTACTTGTACTCGGGGTTCTCGGAGGTGCGCAGCAGCTTCATGCCGAGCACGTTGGTGTAGAAGTCGATCGAGCGCTGCAGGTTGCCCACGCGCAGCATGGTGTGAAGGATTCGCATGGCGTGATTGTCACCTTGCTTCGAAAACCAGGCAGGTTGTCGTGGCATGCGCGTACAGGGTGCCGTCCGGGCCCACCAGGCGGGCCTCGGCGGTGGCCAGTTGGCGCCCGGCGTGAATGACCCGACCGATGGCGCGCACGCGCGGCACCTTGGGTGACAGTGCCTTCACCAGGTTCACGCCGAGCTCGGCGGTGGTGTAGGCGCGGCCGGGCGGCATCTTGGTGTGCACGGCGCAGCCCAGCGCCGAGTCGAGCAGGGTGGCGAACCAGCCGCCGTGCACCGTGCCCATCGGATTGAAGTGCCGTGGCAGTGGGGTGCCCTGGAAGGTGGCCATGCCGTCGTCCACGCTCAGCAGGGTGAAGTCCAGCGTGGCCGCGATGGGCGGGTAGGGCAGCTCGCCGCGCAGCATGGCCTGCATCAGTTCCAGCCCGCTCCTGCCGGTCACTTGTTCGGCCGTGGCAACGCCTGCACCCGGGCCGCGGCCCATCATCTCCAGCACGGCCTTCTCCTCCGCCAGCCATTGTTCCAGGGTGTCGCTCATGGGTTTCTCCGATAAAGTTGCATATGCATGAATTGTAGATACAATGATCAGCATGTCGCCTGTCACCGCCGCGTCAAGCACCACCGTCAAGCCGCAGGGCTGCACCAACCTCAAGCTGCGCCAGCTGGTGCGTGTGGTCGGCGCGCATTACGACGCCGAGGTCGGCAAGACTGGCCTGAAGACCACGCAGTATTCGCTGCTGTCCTACATCTGCAAGCTCGGGCCGATCCGCGCGGTGGAGCTGGCGCAGCAGATGCACATGAGCGCGTCCACGCTGTCGCGCAACCTGCGCCCGCTGATCGACGCGGGGTGGGTGGAGCAGGCCCCCGGGCCCGACGCGCGCAGCTGGTTCATCCAGGCCACGGCCGACGGTCACGCCAAGCGCACCGAAGCGCAGCGCCGCTGGCGCGCCGCGCAGGAGGCGCTCAATGCACGCCTGGGTGCACAGCGCGTGGTGGCGCTGCACGCCCTGATCGACGAATCTCTGACGATCCTTGACGACGAAGGAGCCGACCTTGGCCACGAATGACTCGCGCACCCGCCTGTGGTGGCTGGTGCTGCTGGCGGCGGCCGGCACCTTTGCACTCACCATGGGCACGCGCCAGACCATGGGTTTCTTCCTCTCGCCCATCAACACGGCCACCGGCCTGGGTGTGGCCAGCATCAGCCTGGCGTTTGCCTTCGGCCAGCTCTGGTGGGGCCTCACGCAGCCGTTTGCGGGTGCCTTTGCCGACCGCGTGGGCGCGGGCCGTGTGCTGCTGCTTGGCGTGAGTCTGGTGGCCCTGGGCACCTTCCTCACGCCCTACATGACGAGCACCTGGGGCCTGATCGTCGCGCTCGGCATCCTGGCCGCGGGCGGCGCCGGCATGGCGGGGCCGTCGGTGCTGATGGCGGCCACCAGCCGGTTGATCCCACCCGAGCGGCGCGGCCTGGCCACCGGCGTGGTCAACGCGGGCGGCTCGTTCGGCCAGTTCCTGATGGCACCGCTGGCGGCCACGCTCACGGCGAGCCTGGGCTGGGTGGGTGCACTGCAGGCGCTGGCGCTCATCGTACTGCTGGCCTTGCCGGCGGCATTCGTGCTGCGCGGCGGGCCGCTGTCGCCTGCCGGGGCTGCAGCGCCCGTCGCGCTGCCTGCCCGCGAGGCGCTGGGCAAGGCGCTGCGCCACCCGGGCTATCTCATGCTGTCGGCCGGCTTTTTCGTCTGCGGTTTCCACGTCGCTTTCCTGGCCACCCACCTGCCGGGCGTGGTGGCTGCCTGCGGTCTGCCGGCACCGGTGGGCGCGTGGGCGCTGGGCATCATCGGCCTGTTCAACATCGTCGGCAGCCTGGCCATGGGTTGGGCCGTGGGGCGCTGGCGCATGAAGTCGTTGCTGGCGCTGGTGTACGCCACGCGTGGCCTGGCGGTGCTGGTGTTCCTGCTGGCCCCCAAGACGGAGGCGGTGATGCTGGTGTTCGCCGCGGTGATGGGGCTCACCTTCCTGTCCACCGTGCCGCCCACGGTGGGCCTGGTGGCCAAATTCTTCGGCGTGGGCAACCTGGCCATGCTGTTCGGCGCGGTGATGTTTGCGCACCAGATCGGCGGCTTTCTCGGCGCCTGGCTGGGCGGGCGCGTGTTCGAGGCCACGGGCAACTACGACTGGGTCTGGTACATCGACATCGTGCTCGCCGTGGGCGCCGCGCTGGTGCACCTGCCGATTCGCGAGGCACGGCCCGCGCCGCGTGTGCAGCCGGCTTGAGGCCTTGCGGGGCCGACCCGCGCTCAGTTCGCTTCGTCGGTGGCCTGCGCAGCGGTCTGCGCCATCTCGGCGCGCAGCCGTTCGCCTTGGTTGGCGCGCGGCTTGGCAAAGCGCGCAATGCCGAGGTAGAGCACCGGCGTGAGAAACAGCGTGAACAGGGCCGCGATGGACAGGCCGCCGAAGATGACCCAGCCGATGGCGGCGCGCGACTCGGCACCCGCGCCGCTGCCCAGCACCAGCGGCAGCGCGCCGAGCACGGTGGAGGCCATGGTCATCATGATGGGCCGCAACCGCGTGATGGCGGCCTCCTGGGCAGCCTCGCGCACGCTGCGCCCGGCATCGCGCAACTGGTCGGCGAACTCCACCATCAGGATGCTGTTCTTGGCCATCACGCCCACCAGCAGCAGCAGGCCGATCTGGCTGTAGATGTTCAGTGAGGTGCCGCTGGCCAGCATGGCGAAGACGGCGGCTGCCAGGCCAAAGGGCACGCTGAGCAGCACGACCGTGGCACTGGCCAGGCTTTCGAACTGCGCCACCAGCACCAGAAAGACCACCAGCAGCGCGATGGCGAAGGTCACGCCAACGTCGCGGCCGGTCTGCTCCAGTGTGGCGGCGTCGCCGCGCAGCAGCAGGCCCATGCCGGGCGGCAACTCGGTGGCGGCGAGGCTGCGCAGTGAGTCCACCGCCTGCTGCAGCGAAACCCCGTCGGCCGCCAGCGCGCTGAGCTCCACCGCGCGGCGCTGGCCGAGGCGGTTGAGCTCACCCGCGATCGACGATTCCTCGAAGCGCACGAATTGTCCCAGCGGCACCAGCCGCTCGCCCTCGGGCGTCTGCGCGCGCACGGTGTACGAGAGCAGCTGCCCGGGGTCGGTCGCACCGCGTGCGCTGGACTGCAGGAACACCGGCACGTTGCGGTCGTCGATGCTGATCTCGACGAGCTCGGTGCCGTCCACCAGCGCACGCAGGGTGGTCTCCAGACCCTGCAGCGGTACGCCAAGCGCAGCGGCTCGCTCGCGGTCGATGCGCAAGGTGAGCTGCGGCTGCGAGGCGTTGTAGTTCACCACCACGTCGCGCAACTGGGGTACCCCGTCCTCGATGCGCGCCGCAAAGGCGCGGGCGGCATCGGCAATGCGGCCGTATTCGTCGCCGGTGATGGCGAACTGCACGCTGCCATCGCCGCCGCCAACGCCCAGGCTGTTGCCGCTGAGGATGCGCACGCGCACGCCCGCGAAATCATCGAGCGCGGTGCGCAGACGCGCGGCGATCTGCGCCTGGCTCTTGTCACGCAGCCCCCAGTCCATCAGCGGCGCCACGATCTCTGCCCGGTTGGGATCGAAGCGGCCGGTGATGGTGAAGATGTTCTCTACCAGGCCTTCGTCCTTGAGCGGCTGCATGCGCTCAAGCACGTCTTCAAGCTGGCGATCCACGTAGGACAGACCCACGCCGTCGGGGCCGTCCAGGCGCACCACGAGCACGCCGCGGTCTTCCGCGGGCGTGAGCTCGCTGCGCAACTGGGTGTAGCCCCAGGCGCCCAGGGCGGCGGTGCCCAGGCACAGGGCGAGCAGCCACCAGGCGCGATCGAGTGCATGTGCGATGAGGCGGCGGTACAGCACCAGGCCGTGGTCGCCCACGCCGGCCAGCGCGCGTCCAAGCCGGCCCGGCGCCCGGTCTTCGGGCAGCCGCGCCGCGATCATCGGGCCAAGCGAAAGTGCGACGAAAGAAGAGATCGCCACCGAGATCGCCATCACGAAACCGAATTCGGCGAACAGGCGACCCGCGGCGGACGGCAGGAAAGAGATCGGCACGAACACCGACACCAGTGTGGCGGTGGTGGCCACGATGGCGAAGAACACCTCCCGCGTGCCGATGACCGCGGCCGCCCGTGGGGGCAGGCGCAGGCTGCGCTGTCGCTGGATGTTTTCCAGCACGACGATGGCATCGTCCACCACCAGACCGGTGGCCAGCAGCAGGGCCAGCAGGGTGAGCAGGTTGATCGAGAAGCCAAGCAGCCAGATGGCCGCGAGGGTGCCGATCAGGGCGATCGGGATCGCCACCGCCGGCACCAGCGTGGCTCGCCACTGGCCGAGGAACACGCCCACCACGGCCACCACGATGACGCCGGCCAGCAGCAGACTGCCCACCACCTCGCGGATGGCGCCGCGGATGAACACCGCATCGTCGGACACGACGCTCAGGCGCAGTTCGGGCATGTCGCGGTTGATGCGCTCGATCGCCGCGCGGATACCTTCGGAGATCGCGACGCTGTTGGACTGCGCCTGGCGCACGACGCCCAGGCTGATGACCGATTCGCCGTTGAGCCGCACGTAGGCCGTGGGGTCGGCGGGGCTGTAGAACACGTCGGCCACTTCGCCCAGGCGCACGCGCGGGGTCAGCCGCAGATCGCGCAGCGCCTGCGGTGTGGCGGCGGTGGCATTGGCGCGCACCAGCAGTTCCTGGTTGGCCAGTTCGAGGCTGCCCGCCGGTACGTCGATGCGTGCGCCAGCCAGTACATCGGCCACATCGCCGACCGCGAGGTTGTAGGCCGCCAGGCGCAGTGGGTCGATGCGCACGCGCATGACGCGCTGGCGCTCGCCGAACAGGGCGATGTCGGCCACGCCGGCCACCGACACCAGTTCGGGCTCGATGCGGTCCTCGACCACGCGTGAGAGCTCGTCCACTGGCAGGGTGGTGCTGGACACGGCCAGGCGCATCACCGGCTCGGCGTCGGCATCGGCCTTCACCACGGTGAGGTTCTCGATGCCTTCGGGCAGCGTGCCCTGCACGCGCGCCACCGCGTCGCGCACATCGTTGGCGGCGTCCACCAGGTCGACGTCGGGGTTGAATTCGATGCTGACGCGCAGGTTGCCTTCCTCGCTGGCCGAGCGAACGAGGTACACGCCGGGAACGCGTGCGGCCGCGCCTTCGAGCACGCGCGTGACCTCGGCGTCCAGCGTCTCGGGCGCGGCGCCGGGGTAGTCGGCGCGCACCGCGACGATCGGGCGGTCGATGTTGGGCAACTCGCGCACCTCCACGCCCAGCCAGGCACCCAGGCCGGCAATGACGATGAGCAGGTTGAGCACCGCCACCAGCCAAGGGCGGCGTATCGCCAGGGCGGGCAGGTCGTCTGCGCGGTCGTCGGTCATGCCGGCCATGCTCAACGCGCGTCACCGTTGCGCTGGCCGACCACGCGCACCGCACGGCCGTCGCGCAGGCGCTGCACGCCTTCCACCACCACCGTGTCGCCCTCGCGCAGCGCGCTTCGCAATCGCACGCGGCCGTCCTCGCGGCGCACCACCTGCGCGGCCACGGCTTCGGCCTTGCCATCGCGCACCGTCCACACGTAGCCGCCGTCGTTGCCGAATTGCAGTGCAAGCTCGGGCGCGCTCACCAGGGGTTCGCCCTCGAAGACCAGGCGCACCTGGAACGACATGCCCGCACGCAGGCGATCGTCCGCGTTGTCCAGCGCGGCGCGCACGCGCACCGTGCGCACCAGCGGGTCCACGCGGCTGTCGATGTCGCGCACCTGGCCCTCGAAGGTCTGGCCCGCGAAAGCGGGCGTGCTGGCCTGCAGCGCCTGGCCGACGCGCACGCGCGCCAGCCAGGCCTCGGGCAGATCAATGTCCACCAGAATCTCGCGCCGGTCGTCCAGCGTCGACACCAGCGTGGTGCGCGAGACGCGATCGCCGCGCTCGACCGCGGGGATGCCCACCACCCCCGCAAACGGTGCGCGCAGCACGCGATCGGCGAGGTCCTCGCGAGCCTGCGCAAGCGTGATCTCGCGCGTGCGCGCTTCGGCCACGGCCTGGTCGATCTCGGTGTCGGGCACGGCGCCGGTGCCGCGCGTGGCCTGCAACCGTTGCGCCACCACCCGCGCCACGCGCCACTGCGCCTCGGCCAGTTGCACCGCCAGCCGCTGCTGGGTGTCGTCCAGCCGCACCAAAATCTGGCCAGCGCGCACGCGCTGGCCGGCCTGGAACAGCACCTCGGCCACCTCGCCCTCCACCTCGGGGTACAGCGAGACCGAGGCGCGCGCCTGTGCGCTGCCGAGCAGTTCCAGCACGACGCGGTCGGGTTCGAGGGTGGCGCTGGCGGTGATGACCGGCGCGCCGGCGGTGTTGTCGTTGTTTTGGGCCGCCGCAGGGCTCAGCAGCAGCAGGCCCGAGAGGACCAAGCAGGGTGTTCGCATGCACTCATTCAGTGTCAAGTCGCAATGGACGTCACCCCGGCCGGGGAAGTTCCCGCCTTCTCAGACCGGCACGGTGTAGTTCAACGCCATGCGCCCGCCATCCACCGTGACAATCTCGCCTGTCACATAGCTGGCCGCATCGCTGGCCAGCCAAGCCACCACATCGGCGATTTCTCCGGGTTCGCCCAGGCGCTTCATGGGCGTGCGGCCCAGGATCTTGCGGCGCGCGTCGTCGCTGGTGAGCACCGCCTGGGCAGCCAGTTCGGTGGCAATCGTGCCCGGCGCCACCGCGTTGACGCGGATGCCGTGGTCGGCCAGCGCCAGCGCCATCACGCGGGTGAGCTGGTTGATGCCGCCCTTGCTGACGTTGTAGCTGGCGATGGTGGGGATGGCCATGACGCCGTTGACCGAGCTCATGTGCACGATGGCGCCACGCGTGCCGCCCTGCACCATGGCGCGCGCTGCGGCCTGCGCCATGAGGAAGGCGCCTTTGAGGTTGACGCGCAGCACGGCATCGAAATCGGCTTCGGTGATGTCCAGGAAATCGGCCGCCTTGAAGATGCCGGCGTTGTTCACCAGCACGTCGATACGACCGTGCGCGGCCACGGTCTGCGCCACCAGGGCGTCGACCTGGGTCTTGTCGCCCACGTCGCAGCCGATGAAGCGAGCGCCGGTCTCGCGTGCCACGGCCTCGCCAGCCTCGCGCGCCAGGTCGGCGATCACCACCTGTGCGCCTTCGCGCGCGAAGCGCCGCACGCAGGCCTCGCCAATGCCTTGTGCACCGCCGGTGACGATGACGACGCGGCCCTGGTGGCCGAAGTGGACGTTGCTCGAATCGGGCATGGGTGTCTCCATCAATCGCAGGCCATGCAGGACGCCAGGGCCTGGTCGACGCGCGCGCGCGTCTGTTGCGTGAGGTGGTCGAGAAAGACCTGCGTGCGCCGCGGCACGAACTTGCGGCTGGGCAGGGCGGCGTACATGGTCAGGCGGTTGGTGATCCAGGGGCTGAGCACGCGCACCAGGTCGCCGTCGGCCAGGAGCGGCGCGGCCAGTTCCACCGAGGTGGCGGTGATGCCGGCGCCATCCAGTGCGGCATGCATCAGGGTGTCGTTGTGGTTGGCCCACAGCACCGGCTCGACCTCGACCTCGAGGGCGCGGTCTTTTTCGTTGGCGTTGAGCAACCGCCATTTGCTCGTTCGGCCCGAGGCCGGTTTCAAGCGCAGCACATCGTGTTGTGCGAGATCCTCGGGGCGCGCGGGCTGACCGCGGCGCGCGATGTACTCGGGCGAGGCCAGCAGAATGCCTTCGGTGCTGACCACTTTGCGCGCGATGACGTTGGCATCGAAGCTCGCGTCCGCACCAATGAGGGTGATGTCGTAGTCCTCCACCGGCGGCTCGCGGTGGCTCTCGACATCGATGTCGAGCCGGATCTTCGGGTAGGCCTGTCGAAAGCCTGCCACCAGCGGTGCCAGCACATGGGTCGCCAGCACGGGCGGTGCGAGTAGACGCAAGACGCCGGCGAGCTCCTGTGTCTGCGAGCTCACCAGCGCGCTGGCTTCTTCCAGATCCAGCAGGATCTGGCGCACACGGTCGAGGTAGATCTCGCCAGCCTCGGTGAGGGTGACGCGCCGGGTCGTGCGGTGCAGCAGCCGGGTGCCCAGGTGTTCTTCCAGGTCGGCGATCAGTCGGGTGACGACAGCGGGCGACAAGTCCATGGCGCGCGCGGCGGCCGCAAAGCCGCCTTCATCCACCACCTTCTGGAAGGCGCGCATCGAGTGCAATCGGTCCATGGGGCGAGAGCTTAAACCGCCGGGCCTGGCTTGCCGGGAAACCTTGTAAGGGGGCGACCGCAGCCGCCTTCAACCCTTGAGTCGCGCACGCGTTGGCCGATAACCATGCAACCGTGGGCACATGCCCGACAGGAGGAGGGCCATGAAAGCGCTGCTGGTCGACGACGACGAGATATCACGCCTGCCGTTGGCGGCCTTGCTGGGCCGCATGCAGGGCATCACCGAGGTGGTGGAGGCGCCAGACGGCGAGCAAGCGTGGGCGCTGCTGCAACAAGGCCTGCGCCCGTGCTTGTGCTGCTGTGACATGTTCATGCCGCAGCTGGACGGCATCGGCCTGTTGCAGCGCACGCGGCAGGACCCGTTGCTGTCGGGGATTCCTTTTTTGATGATATCGGCGGCCGCGGACCGCGAATCGGTCACCCGCGCGGTCGAGGCAGGGGCGTCAGGCTTCATCGTCAAGCCATACACGCCGCAAGCCGTGCAGCCCACCATCGAGCGCGTGATGCGCGATGGTCGCCTGCGCCAGTGCGAGCCCGCTGCCAAGGTACGCCAGCGCCTGGGGATCTCGCAGGAACAATTGGTCCGGATCACACGGCGCTGGCAGGCCGACATCACGACATTGCTCGATGGCCTGGACGCGTTGGAAGGCGAGGGTCAGCGCACCTCGTCGCTGCGACGGCTGCACAGCGCCAGTGTCACCCTCGGTCAGTTGCGCTGCGCCGAACTGCTGCGTCATGCCATCGACGAGGGCCCCGAGGATGGCGGTGGCCGCGCAGCACTGCGCGAGGTGCTCGCGCTGGCGGACTCCTGGCTGGCTGGTGCCGCTTGATGTAGTGTCGGCGGCATGAACACGTTCACCCGAGTCATTCTCTACACCGATACCGATGGGCGCGCGCGCTTTCGTGAGGAAGCGCTGCCGCTCGATCAGGGCACGCCTGCCGCGCGACTGTCGGCCGTGCTGGCGGCCAGCGGCCTGCAGTTGCGCGAAAGCCCGGTGGGTTTTCGCAGCGAGTTTCATTGCACCGGCGCGCCGCAATGGCTGTTCGTGCTGCGGGGCCGCATGGAAATCGGCCTGCAGGACGGCACCAGCCGCATTTTCGGCCCTGGGGAGCACTTCTACTCGGCCGATACCCTGCCCGAAGGCGCTGTGTTCGACCCCTCGGTGCACGGCCACTGGAGCCGACAGCTGGGCGAAGAACCGCTGGTGACGGCCTTCGTGAAGGTCTGAGCGCGCCGCACGGCGCGCCCGCTCAACGGTTGCCGATGCGGCCGTAGTTGGTGCGCAGCGGATCGACGCCGCCGCCGCCACCACCCTGGCCGCCACCCTTGCCGCCGCGCTTCTTGTTGCGGCGGTTGCCGGTGCGCATGGCGTCGATGCCCGTGCGCAGCGGATCGGGCTGGCCATCGGGGCTGGCCTGGCGCGGCTTGGGGTCGCGGATGCGCAGGCTGCCCAGGTGCGCGTTCGGCCCGGGCTGGCGCTCGTTGCCCTCGTCCCCGTCAAAGCGCGGCGGGCGATCGCCGCGCGGCGGGCGCTGGCGCTGCTGGCCCGCACCCGGACCGTTGCCTGGCCCGTTGCCCTGGCCGTGACCGCGGCCTTGCGGCTGACCGCCGCCACCGCCGTTCGGGCGCGGCCCGCGCGCCTTCTGCCCCTGACCACGCGGCTGGCCCTGGCCCTGGCCTTCGCCGCGGCCCTGGCCTTCATTGCCCTTCTTCTCGCGAATGCGCTGCACCATCTCCTGGCGCGCGGCTTTGGCGGCCGCAGCCATCACGTCGCGGCTGGGGGGCTTGCCGGCGCCACCCCACAGGGTCTGGCGGCCCATGGCGATCGGCTCCGCTTTCTCGCCGGGCTCGGGCATGTACTCGGGGAACATCTCGACCGGGATCTGCTGCTTGGTGAAGCGCTCGATCTCCATCATGAAGCCTTCTTCGTCGAGGCTCACGAGGTTGATCGCGTGGCCTTCACGGCCCGCGCGACCGGTGCGGCCGATACGGTGCACGTAGTCCTCGCAGATGTTGGGGATGTCGTAGTTCACGACGTGTGGCAACTCGTCGATGTCGATGCCGCGCGCAGCGATGTCGGTGGCCACCAGGGCGCGGATCTCGCCGCTCTTGAAGCCGGCCAGCGCCTGCGTGCGTGCGCCCTGGCTCTTGTTGCCGTGCAGCGCCATCGCGCTGATGCCCTGCTTGTTGAGGTAGTCGGCCACGTTGTTGGCGCCGAACTTGGTGCGCGTGAACACCAGCACCTGGCTCCAGTTGTGCAACTGGATGATGTGGACCAGCAGCGCTTTTTTCTTGCCGCGGCCGACCGGGTGGATGAGCTGCGTGATGCGCTGCACCGTGGTGTTGGGCGGCGTCACCTGGATGTGCTGCGGATCCTTCAGCAGACCGTTGGCCAGCTCGCGGATCTCGTCGCTGAAGGTGGCCGAGAACAGCAGGCTTTGCTTACTCTTTGGCAGCAGCGCCAGCACCTTCTTCACGTCGTGGATGAAGCCCATGTCGAGCATGCGATCGGCTTCGTCGAGCACCAGCACCTGCACCGCGGCCAGATCCAGGAAGCCTTGCTGCTGCAGGTCGAGCAGGCGGCCCGGCGTGGCCACCAGGATGTCGACGCCGCGCTTCATGGCGTCGATCTGCGGGTTCATGCCGACACCGCCGAAGACGACGGTGGATTTCAAGTCCACGTGCTTGCCGTAGACCCGTACCGATTCCTCGACCTGGGCGGCGAGTTCGCGCGTGGGGGTGAGCACCAGGGCGCGGATGCCGATGCCGCCGAAGCGGTTGCGGGGGCGCTCGCCCTGCGAGAGGCGCTGCAGCATGGGCAGCGTGAAGGCGGCGGTCTTGCCGGTGCCGGTCTGGGCGCCGGCGAGCAGGTCGCGGCCGGCCAGAACGGCGGGGATGGCCTCGATCTGGATCGGGGTGGGGGTGTCATAGCCGTGCTCGTGCACGGCTTGCACGATGGCCGGGGCCAGGTTCAGTTCTGCGAAATTCATTGTGTGAAGCGGCACCCTTCCTGGGCGCTGGGGGCATCGGCCGTTCGGGTGCGCCGTGTGGCGCGTGCCCGCTCAGTCGGGGGCCGATGGATTTCCGGGGGAGTTGGCGGCGGCCGCTTGGACCGCGCGCCCCAGCAGAGAGCTGGTGCCAGGCCAACTGATGGGCCCGAGCAGTGCATATTGTCGCATGGGTCGATAATCCATGGTTTCGCGCCCCGCCCGGCGCTGCAAATTTCCCACAGAACACCATGGCCCAATACGTTTTCTCGATGAACCGGGTCGGCAAGATCGTGCCGCCCAAACGCCAGATCCTCAAGGACATCTCGCTGTCCTTCTTCCCCGGCGCCAAGATCGGCGTGCTGGGCCTGAACGGCTCCGGCAAGTCCACGCTGCTCAAGATCATGGCCGGCATCGACAAGGAGATCGAGGGCGAGGCGATCCCCATGCCGGGCATCCGCATCGGCTATCTGCCCCAGGAACCGCAACTCAACAACGAGCAGACCGTGCGTGAGGCGGTGGAAGACAGCATGGGCGAGGTGCGTGCGGCCCAGAAGCGGCTGGACGAGGTCTACGCCGCCTATGCCGAGCCCGACGCCGATTTCGACGCCCTCGCGGCCGAGCAGGCCAAGCTCGAAGCCATCATCGCCACCGCCGGCACCGATTCCGAGCACCAACTCGAGATCGCCGCCGACGCGCTGCGCCTGCCGCCCTGGGACGCCAGGATCGGCCTGCTCTCCGGCGGCGAGAAGCGCCGCGTGGCGCTGTGCTGCATGCTGTTGTCCAAGCCCGACATGCTGCTGCTCGACGAACCCACCAACCACCTGGACGCCGAGTCGGTGGAATGGCTGGAGCACTTCCTGCAGCGCTTCCCGGGCACCGTGGTGGCCATCACCCACGACCGCTACTTCCTCGACAACGCCGCCGAGTGGATTCTCGAACTCGACCGCGGCCA
>VFQM010001694.1_pt1 | contig 18481 bp, 12 predicted proteins | sample 3512391 | NCBI WGS metagenome assembly VFQM01 (sample SAMN10412369, study PRJNA504923) | tailings metagenome | isolation source: Replicate 1 from Balatoc abandoned mine | place: Philippines | reverse complement strand
ACGAGCAGCGAGGTGTCGGCGACCACGCCGTCGCGCCGCCCGAGCTCCTCGGCCCATTCGATGGGCGTCGGGAGGCAGGCGGTGAGGAGCAGGCTGGCGCATCCGAGGGCGGCGGGCAGCCCGCGAGACCGCGCCGCGGGGCGCGGCGCACGGTGAATCGGCATCCTGAAGTATCGCCTCGCACGCAGTTAGATTTCTACGTCTCCACCTCATCTGCGCCAGACTATGTCGACCTTCTCGCCCAACGGCGTCCGCCAGTTGCCGCCGATCGTGAACGAGCCGATCCGCAGCTATGCCCCCGGCACCCCCGAGCGCGCCTCGCTGCAGGCCCGCCTCAAGGCGATGGAGGGCGAACGCCCCGACATCGCCGTCGTCGTGCACGGCGAGGAGCGCCGCAGCGGCAAGACCGCCAACGCCGTCTCGCCGCACAAGCACCAGCACGTGACCGCCACCTGGCACCACGCCACGGCCCAGGACGTGCACGACGCCATCGCCAGCGGCAAGAAGGCGTACAAGGAATGGAGCGAGTGGACCTGGGAGGAGCGCGCGGCCGTGTTCCTCAAGGCCGCCGACCTGCTGGCCGGCCCCTGGCGCGACACGATCAACGCCGCGACGATGCTCGGCCAGTCGAAGAACGTCTACCAGTCGGAGATCGACGCCGCCTGCGAGATGACCGACTTCTTCCGCTTCAACGTTGCCTTCGCGCGCGAGCTCTACAGCGAGCAGCCGGTGAGCGCGCCCGGGATGTGGAACCAGAGCGAGTATCGCGCGCTCGAGGGCTTCGTGTACGCGGTGACGCCGTTCAACTTCACGGCCATCGGCGGCAACCTCGCCGGCGCACCGGCGCTGATGGGCAACGTGGTGCTCTGGAAGCCCGCCGCGAGCGCGATGCTCTCCGCCTGGTACACGCTGCAGCTGCTGCACGAGGCCGGCCTGCCGAAGGGCGTGATCAACTTCCTGCCCGGCGACCCGGTGATGATCAGCGACATCGCCCTCAAGCACCGCGACCTCGCCGGCGTGCACTTCACGGGCAGCACCGGCGTGTTCAACTCGATGTGGAGCACCATCGGCGCGAATATGAGCAGCTATCGCTCGTATCCGCGCATCGTCGGCGAGACGGGCGGCAAGGACTTTATGATCGCCCACGCCTCGGCCGACGTGCAGGCCTTCGCGGTGGGCGTCGTGCGCGGCGCCTTCGAGTACCAGGGCCAGAAGTGCTCGGCCTGCTCGCGCATCTACGTGCCCAAGAGCATCTGGCCCGAGGTGAAGGCGCGCATCGTCGCGATGATCGAGGAGATCAAGGTCGGCGACACGAACGACTTCTCCAACTTTATGGGCGCGGTCATCGACCAGCGCGCCTTCGACCGCATCAACGGCTACCTCGCCGACGCGAAGCAGAACGCCAAGATCCTCGCCGGCGGCACGGCCGACGGCTCGACGGGCTGGTTCGTGAAGCCGACGCTGGTCGAGACGACGGACCCGAAGTACCGCCTGATGTGCGAGGAGATCTTCGGCCCCATCGTCACGGCCTACGTCTACGACGACGCGAAGTGGGAGGAGACCCTCAAGCTCGTCGACGAGACCAGCGACTACGCGCTCACCGGCGCCGTGTTCGCGCAGGACCGTGCGGCGCTCAAGCAGGCCCACGCCGCGCTGCGCCACTCGGCGGGCAACTTCTACATCAACGACAAGTGCACGGGCGCCGTGGTCGGCCAGCAGCCCTTCGGCGGCGCGCGCGCCTCGGGCACCAACGACAAGGCCGGTTCCAAGCTCAACCTGCTGCGCTGGGTGAGCGCGCGGACGGTGAAGGAAACGTTCGTGCCGCCGAAGGATTACAAGTATCCGCATATGGGCTAGCGCCCGGACGGAAGACGGATGACGGAAGCCGCAAGGCAACGCCGAGCATCCGTCATCCGTCATCCGTCCACACTCGATGGCTTCAATGCGCTACCTAACTTTGGATGTGTTCACCGACCGCCCCTTCGGCGGCAACCAGCTCGCCGTCTTCCCCGACGCGACCGGACTCCCCGAAGACCTGCTGCTGCCGATCACCCGGGAGTTCAACTTCTCCGAGGTGACCTTCGTGTATCCCGCGACGGACGCGCAGCACACGCGCCGCGTGCGGATCTTCACGCCGGAGAAGGAGATGCCCTTCGCCGGGCATCCGACGATCGGCACCGCGGCTGCGCTGGCCCTCGCCGAAGGGGTGCTCGGCGGCGCCACGAGCGGCACGCTGGCGCTGGACCTCAAGATCGGCACCGTGCCAGTGGACGTGCGCATCGAAGGTGACGGACTCGCCTGGGCGGAGCTCTCGGCGGCGAAGATGCCCGAGGTCGGTCCCTCGGTGCCGACGCTGAACACGATGGCCGAGATCCTGTCGCTCGATGCGAAGGACCTCGTCGGTGGCGCGCTGTCGCCGCAGGCGGTGAGCTGCGGCTATCCCTTCCTGCTCGTGCCGCTCAAGAGCGTGGAGGCGGTGCAGCGGGCGCGCGTGCGCGTGGACCTCTGGGAGCAGACGCTCAAGCGCTCTTGGGCGCCGGAGATCCTCGTCGCGGCGCGCGAACCCGAGCAGGGCGAGCAGCATTGGCGCGCGCGGATGTTCGCGCCCGGCATCAACGTGCCGGAAGATCCCGCAACGGGATCGGCCATCGCGTCCTTCGGCGGCTGGCTGGCGATGAAGGAATCGAAAGCCGACGGCGAGTTCGCGTGGACCATCCGTCAGGGGATCGAGATGGGCCGGCCCAGCCTGCTGCAGGTGCGGGCGACGAAGGTCGCCGGTGCCGTCACCGCTGTGAAGGTCGCCGGCCACGCCGTGCTGATCGGCGAAGGCCGGCTGCGCTCACTGCGTACTGCGTAGCATCCCGGCGACGGACGCCCGCCCGCGCGGCGGCGTCCCGTCGAAGGCGCGCATCCCCGCGTGCCAGACCACGGCCTGGTCGCGGCCGCTGCGCTTCGCCACGTAGAGCGCCTCGTCGGCCCGCGCCAGCAGTGTCTTCGCGATGTCGTCATCGCGCGCGAAATCCGCGGCGAGTCCGACGCTGGTGGTGATCCGGACCTCAGGGGGCAGCGACCGGAAGCGATGCGTCCGGAACGCCTCGAGCACGCGGTCAGCCAGGATGCGCGCGCCTTCCTCGTTGGAATCCGGCGCGAGGATCGTGAACTCCTCGCCGCCGAAGCGCGCCACCACGTCCGCGTCGCGCGCCGTATGCCGCAGCAGGTCGCCGACCTCGCGGATGACTTCGTCGCCGGTGAGATGCCCGTAGTCGTCGTTGATGCGCTTGAAGTGGTCGAGGTCGATGGCGAGCACGGCCAGCTCACGCTTCTGGCGCATCGCGCGCGACACCTCGCGCTCGGCGAGCTGGTTGAGCCCGCGGCGGTTGTAGCAGCCGGAGAGCGGATCGGTGAGGACGATCGCCTGCAGCCGCTCGCGCATCTGGTTGTAGGCGCGGCCGATCACGCTCACCGGGTCGGGGATCTGGTCCTCGGGCTCCTCGAACTTCGACGAGAAGTCGCCTTCCTGCGCGCGGCTGAAGATCTCCACGAGGCGCTGCATCCGCGCCGCCACGTGACCCTGCAGCGCCACGTAGAGCAGCACGCCGATTCCATAGAGCGCCAGGGTCCACAGCTCTTCCGCCGGGAACAGCAGGCGGCCACCGTCCGCCGCCATCGCGATGAGCGTCGTGTACCCGAGCGCGATGAGACCGAGGTTCGCGAGCGTCGCCGTCCAGCCGAAGAACAGCTGCGTGAACTGCACCGTGAAGATCGAGATGATCAGGGCGCGGCCGTAGTGCTCGGGCGGCGTCAGCAGCAGCACGCTGCCGAAGAGCAGCAGCATATCCGAGGCGATGGTGCCGACGACCAGGCCGAGCGAGGCGCGGCGCGTGCGGCGCAGGTAGACCACGAGCAGGCGATGCGCCGCCAAGTAGGTGGCGATCAGCAGCAGCATCGCCACCGCCAGTGCGCGCGGCGTGAACCGGCCGATGAGCAGTGATTCCGACGAGACGACCCCGAACCACTTGAGGGTCACCGTCGAAAGGCCGACCAACGGAACGAAGATCGCGCGGTAGCGCGATTGCCAGATCAGCACCTCAGCGTGATTCGCTTCGGTGGCGGTGCCGCCGATGGATGGAAGGAATGACATTGCGGGGGTGGGACACCGGCCTAGGCCGGTGGGTGGAACGTAGCCAAGTAAAAGGCAGAAATCCCGGCCTTCTCGCAAGGCGCGGGATTTCTTCGTGATGGGGTCCCCTACGATTCCCGGTCGAAGTCGCCGGGCCCCGCCGCCCTAAAACCGCGCCTCGAGGTACAGGTCCAAGCGCGTCTGCCAACGCGGGTGGATGCCGCGGGCGAGGTCGAGACGGATCATCCCGTCCAGGAAGCTCGCGCCGACGCCGACGCCGCTCATCGGGCGCCCAATCTCACTCCATCCGTCGCGTGGCCCGGCCCAGCCGAAGTCGCCGAACAGCACCGGGCGTGCCGCCACGCTGCCGGTACCCAGTTCGACGCGGCCGAGCCAGAAGGCTTCGCCCACGCCGGTACCGGCCGTCTGGCCGCGCACGCTTTGCAGGCCGCCAAGGAAGAACTGCCGCTGCGCGGGAAGCTCGCCTTCGCTGGTGCCTGCGGCCGCCGTGACCGACGCGGTCACCGGGCCGAGGCCTCGGCTCACGATGGTCTCGAGGAAGGCCCGACCGTAGTCCATCTGGCCCGTGGCGCCCTCGAGGCGCAGGTCGGCGCTCGCGCGCCAGCCGCGCGGATCCAGGCCGCGGCTCCCGCGCCAACGCACGCCCGCGCCGTAGTACCAACCCGTGTCGGCGACGACGTTTCCGAGGAAGCGGTCATCGTTGGCGCCGCCGAACAGCGACCAGCGACTGTCGACGCGCGCGTTCCATTGTTGCTCGGCGAACAGCCGCCATTCGAGGCCACCGCGCGGCACGCGCTCGCGCACGAGCTCACCACCCCAGCTACGATGGTAGAAGCCCTCGTCGCGGGCGTAGAGCACGTTCGGAATAGAGGCGCCGAACGACAGCGGATCGCCGAAATCCGAGCTGACGTCGAGCCGGCGGAACACACCGGCGCGATACATCGTCCGGCCGTTGCTGCGTCCGAGCGAGAGCCCGCCGTTGAGCTGCAGGTCGGCCGTGGAGCCCCGGGCATCGAGCGTGACGCTGTACCCGCGGCCGAGCGTCGAGGTGGCGCGGATGCCCGTCGCGAAGCCTTCGATGCGGTTGTAGCGCGTGTGGGCGAGGCCGTACTCGAGCGTCGGCTTGCGCGGGGCCCAGGCGGGCTGCAGGCCGAAGTCGAGCATCTTCATCAGCTCGTCGCGCTGCGCGGCGCCGAAGAGTTCCTCGCCGGGATCGTAGATGCTCGGCGGCAGCTCGGGAGAGTTCGCCAGTGTGCGGATGTCGCAGGGAACCTCGACGGCCATCAGGAGCTGGCCGTCGCCACGACGCTCATAGGCGGTGTAGGTGCCGGACGTCGCGCAGCGCTCGAGGCGCTCGGCGCGCCGCGTGGAGTCGGCGCGCGCATACAGCACGCGCATCGAGTCGCGCACCTGGGCGGAGTCGAGTCCGGCGGCGCGCAGTGAATCGCGCAGCAGGTCGCCGCGCATCGACGCGGGGGGCGCGGCGATCGGCTCGAGGTCGTCGAAGCCGTTCACGCTCTCGTAGCGATACCGCTGCTCGACGCGGAAGGGCACGCGCATAAAGCTCACGCGCGCATAGCCCTCGGCGCCTTGGGTGCGCGGCAGCCAATAGCGTTGCTCGAAGAGGCCGTACTCGATCGTCACCGCCGTGATCTCGGCCTTCATCGGCGTGAGCATCCCGCGCACGACGCGCGGCATATCCTCGCGCGCGTCGGGATCCTCGGCCTCGACGGTCTCCCAGATGTCCATCGGCGCCGAGAAGCGCATCACGGCGCGCGCGAGGTTGGCGCGCTCCGTCTCGAACCAGAACGAGCCCACGACGAGGTTCCACACCGCCTGCCGCGGCGTCGCGATGATCTCCTTGAGCTTGATGCGCTTGCCGTCGGGCAGGACGATCTCCACCGAATCGCCGCTGGCGAAGGTGAAGTAGGCTTCCGACCCCTCGGCCACGGGGTGGATGAGCATCGGCGAGCCGTCGCTATCCGAGGAACCGACCATCTCGAACAGCCAGAGCTGGTCCTTCCCGGGGTAGTAGGGCACCGCGAGCATATCGTCGAGCTCTGTCTCGAGCTCGGCGGCCATCTCGCGCTCGGCTTCCTTGATGCCCTGCACAATCGGCGCAGCCATCCGCGCCCCCAGCACCTCGACGCGTGCGCCGATGCCGCGCTGCCAGCGGACGCGCGACGCGTTCTCGCCGCGCCAGACGAGCCGCTCGCGGGCGGTCTCGCGCAGCGACATCCCCGCGGACATTCGCTGGTAGCTCTTCACGTCGTAGCTGTAGAGCGAGGAGTCCTGCTCGAGCCGCGCGGCGCGTGCCCGCAGCAGGAGATCGCGCGCGGCGGCGTCCTTGAACGCGGTCCGCCGGTGTTCCTCCGTCACGGCGACGCGCTGGCGCACCGGGGGCCGCACGGAGATACCGGCGGACGTACTCCCTGAATCGCGATTCACCTGCACCGTCACCTGCATCGCGAGCATCAACCCCAACACGACCATCGGATACCCCGTGCGAGAATGCGTGGCGGGGCCAGACCTCCCGGCCCCGCGGGCTGCTGGCCCTACGGCCGGCGCACGGGGGCAGTTTCCCTTACGGCGCCGCGGGCAGGCCCTGCCGTGCTCTCGCGATCCGGAGCCTGGCCAGGCACCGGGAGCGTATCGGCCGCGCGCTCGCGCCGCTCACGTTCGAAGATGCGCCGGGCCGCGGTGGTCTGTGCCTGCTGGTCGCGCCGAATGGCCTGGTCGAGCTCGACCGCTCCCGGCAGCTGCAAGGCCGCGACCAAGGCGGGCAGGAGCAATAATGCGACCCCACCAGGAAAGCTCGGCTGGCCTTCGGAGTCCAGTCCGCCGAAGCGGGCCGCGAGCCGCTCGCGATTGCGCTGCACCCACACGGTCGCCACGATCACGCCGATGCCCAACGCGGCGAGCACGATCGGAAATACCGGCGTGTCACGGAACACCTCGGCCGCCAGCCAGCCGAGGTAGGCGACGAACCACGCGAGGCCCAGCAGCGTCCACCCGGCGCGGCGCATCCGCAGCGAGAACGCGAAGGCCACGAAGGCCGCAGGCAGGAGCAGTTGCCGGAAGCCATCGAACTGGTTGAGCAGCATCGCCGACGCCGTCGCCGCCGCGACGGCCGCCAGCGCGTGCAGCCACAGCCCGATGTCCCGCGCGTCCTCACGCTGGCGATCAGCCACGTAGGCGCTTGCCACCATCAGGCTCGCGCAGATGACCCAGGTCCATCCGGCGGCGCTGCCCTGCGACTGGCCGCCGGTCGCGGCCGCCACCAGGTGGAACACGAAGCGCATCCCGACGGCACCGACGACGAGCGCGAAGATCGAGAAGCGCGTGATGCGCCAGGCGATGAGCGCCGCGGCCAGCACCGCGAGCTCGATCGTGACCTCCAACCCGCGACAGACCCAGAAGTCGAAGAACAGCGGCGACGGCCCGTAGCTGCGGCCGCATCCGCTGGCATTCGGCTCCGGGAGCCAGTCGAGCAGGTCGTTGAGCGCGATCACCGCCAACGGCACCAAGGCCACCGCCAGCAGCGCGGCGACGCCCTCGGCAACCTGGAATCCCTCGCGGCGCATCCGCCACGCCACCAGCACGAACAACGCGCCGTAGACCGTCACCACCGCGAGCACGCCGCCCGCGCCGAGGTAGTCCCAGCGATCCGCGAGGAACCAGCCCATCGCGATGAGCACCGTGATGGCGCCGAGAGCGTACGCGAGCACCGACCCGCCCAATGCGCGCGGCAGGCGCAGCGGCGCCCGCGCGGGCGTCAGCGCGCGGATCTGCGCGGCCTGCGCCGCCGTGATGATCCCCAGCGAGACCGCCGCATCCAACCGCCGGTCGTCATCCTCGTAGATTTCCACGATGGCCTCGTCCAGTCCCGCCGCGTCGCACGGCGACCTGCCGCTCGAAGAGTTCACGCGCCACGCCGATCGCCTCACCCGTTGGATCGCGGATGTGCTCGGCTCTCCTGAACGCTACCCCGTCCTCGCCAGAGTTGCACCGGGCGAGATCGCGGCGGCGCTGCCCAAGGCGATGCCGGAGCGGGCCGAGACGCTCGACGCCATCCTCGCGGACCTCGATCGCGTGGTGATGCCGGGCGTGACGCACTGGAATCACCCGGGATTCTTCGCCTACTTCGCCAACTCGGCGTCGGTGCCGGGCATCCTGGGCGAACTCGTCAGCGCCTCGCTCAACCAGGTCGGGATCCTGTGGCGCACGTCGCCGGTGCTCGCCGAGCTCGAGCAGGTGACCACGGCCTGGCTCCGCGACGCGATGGGACTGCCGCCCGCGTGGTTCGGGATGCTCACCGACACGGCGAGCACCAGCACGCTGCAGGCGCTGGCGGCGGCGCGCGAGCGTGACGCTTCGCTCGACATCCGGGAGCGCGGGATGGCCGGCCGCCGCGACCTCCCCACGCTGCGCGTGTACTGCTCCGACCAGGCGCACTCCTCGGTGGACAAGGCCGTGATCACCCTGGGGCTCGGCCGCGCGAACTGCGTGCGCATCGCCAGCGACGCGCAGCAGCGAATGCGGATGGACGCACTGCGCGAGCAGGTGCAGGCGGATCTCGCCGCCGGGATGAGGCCCCTGGCGGTCGTCGCCACCTTGGGCACGACCTCGAGCACCGCAGTGGATCCGATCGCCGAGATCGCCGAGCTCTGCGAGCAGCACGGCATCTGGCTGCACGCCGATGCCGCGTACGGCGGCGTGCTCGCGATGCTGCCGGAGCGACGCGCGATGTTCGCCGGGCTCGAACGTGCCGACTCGCTCGTCGTGAACCCGCACAAGTGGCTGTTCACGCCGATGGACTGCAGCGTGCTCTGGACGCGGCATCCCGAGGTGCTGCGCCGCGCGTTCTCGCTCACGCCGGAGTACCTGCGCACGCGCGAGCAGGACGTGGCGCTGTCGTACTCCGACTATTCCTTCCAGCTCGGACGCCGCTTCCGCGCGCTCAAGCTGTGGTTCGTGCTGCGCGCCTTCGGCCTCGAGGGCATCCAGGCGCGGCTGCGCGAACACTGCGCACTCGCCGAACGCTTTGCGCAGTGGGTGCAGGCTGAGCCGCAGTGGGAGCTGCTCGCGCCGGTGACGATGTCGGTGGCCTGCTTCCGGCATCGTCCCGACGGACTGCACGACGAGGCGGCGCTCGAGCGGCACAACGCCGCGGTGATGGAGCGCGTGAACGCCAGCGGTCGCGTGTTCCTCTCGCACACCAAGCTCGACGGCCGCTTCACGCTGCGCTTGGCCGTGGGCAACCTGCGCACCGAGGAGCGACACGTGGCCGAGGCTTGGGGCTTGCTGCGCGAGGCGGCGGCCCGGTGAGCGCACCTCGTATTCCCGGCGAGCCGCTCGATGCGGTGCAAGTCGCACGCTTTCCGGTGCGTCGGACGGTACTGGCGCTGCTCGTCATCGGACTCGTGGTGTTTCCGCTGCTGTGGTGGCGGCTCACGCCGTTGCGCCGCGTGGGCGTGGTGGTGGTGGACAAGACGCTGCCACAGCCGATGTGGCGTGAGCACGAGCGCATCCATTGGTGGCTGGAGCATCGGCGCGTGATGGGACCGCGCGGCGATGCCGAGTGGCTCTTCGCCAAGGACTATGTCGGCTACGACCCAGTCGCCAAGCGCGGCCGAGATCTCGAGCGCGCGGATCTGGAGGACGCGCGGCTCGTGTACATCGCGGACGCCTATGGCGTGTACGCCGGTGATTACCTCGTGGACGACGATTCGACGACGCACGGCGAGCTGGAACCGTCGGCGCGGATCTACGGCGGGATGACCGACGGCGAGGTGGATGCGCTCGAGCGCTTTGTCGCCGATGGCGGCAGCGTCGTCGCCGAGTTCAACACGCTCGAGGAGCCGACGGCTGGTACGGCGGCCGGCGACCGGCTCGGCGCACTGCTCGGCGCGCGCTTCGAGCGATGGCTCGGCCGCTGGTACGGTGACCTCTCGGCGGCCGACGAGATCCCGCGCTGGATGCGCGAGCGCTACGAGCGCGTCTATTGGAAGCCCTGGGAGTTCCGCGGGCCGGGCTTGGTGTTCTTCTCCGACATCGGCGAGCGCATCGTGGTGGTGGACTCCAGCGAGTTCACCTCGCCGTGGCCGGTGACCTTCGAGGTGGACGAACCTGCGGACCCACTCGTGCGCCGCACGCGCTCGGGCCAACCATACTGGTACTGGGTGTCCGGCGTGGCGCCGACCGACAGCGGACGCGTGCTCGCCCACTTCGAGCTGCACATCACGGATGCGGCGAAGGCGCGAATGCAGGCAATGGGCTTCTCTACGCGGCCGCCGGCCGTGATCCGGCATCGCGGGCCGACGCTGCGGGCGTACTTTCCGGGCGACTTCGCAGACGTGGGTTCGGCACCGCCGCCCCTCAAGCGAATGCGCGGGATGGACTGGCTGGGACGCCTGCAGGCGCGCGAATGGAAGCTCGGCGTGCAGAAGCGCTTCTTTTGGCGCGTGACGATTCCCCTCTGGGACGGGATGCTCGACGAGGTCCGAGCGCCCACTCGGTGACGGCGGTCACCGCTGCGGCAGTCTCGTTAACGTCTGCTGCACCGCGGCATCAAACGGGCACAACCCGCGCAGGCCCCCACCCTGCCGCGCGACAACCGGGTCCCCACGGCCCAGAGGAGAAGCACCGATGTTGCGACGCCTGTTGTTCCCCACCCTGATGGCCGCGCTCGTCCTCGCGGCCTGCGGTGAATCGCCCACGGCGACGACGACCTTCACCGATGACTTCGCGCTGGTGCTCTTCGGCGAGGAGGGCGCGGCGCTCGAAGGTACGCTCGGTCCGCAGGATGGCACACCGTTCGACGGCCGCACGCATCGTCCGGTATTCCCCGACTCACTGCGTCTCACCGACGAGCAGCGCGCCGAGATGCTGGCGCTGCGCATCGCCTTCCGCGCCGAGAACGAGCCGCAGCTCGACTCGCTGCGCGCGATCTTCCAGCAGGCACGGCTGGCGCGGCTCGAGGGCGCGACGCGCGACGAGATCCGCGCCATCCTCGAGACGGGTCGCCCCTTGGCCGAGGCGCTGCGTCCCAAGGTGCGCGCCCTGCACGAAGCGCTGCGCGCCGTGCTCACTGACGCCCAACGTGCCTGGCTCGCGGCCAACCGCCCACCGCGGCGCTTCGGGCCTCGGCCGTAACGGCAACTTCGTTCACCACGGAGACACAGAGGCACGGAGACTGCAGGAGAAACGCCTTGGGGGCTCGGACCAGAGCATCGGTTCGAGCCCCCAAGTGTTTGCGGTTCCTGCAGTCGCAGTCTCCGTGCCTCTGTGTCTCCGTGGTATATCGGGTCAGAGCGGCTTGCTCGGGACCATATACTCGTCGGTCTTCGGACGCTCGGGGAACTTGAACCAGCCCGCGACCTTCTCGCGCCACTCGTCGAAGATCTCGTAGATCGTCGGGATCACGAGCAGCGTCAGCACCGTCGACGTGATCGTACCGCCGATGACGGCGCGGCCGAGCGGCGCGCGGAAGTCGGCGCCTTCGCCGATGCCCAGCGCGACGGGAATCATACCGGCGATCAGCGCGAAGGTCGTCATCAGGATCGGCCGCAGACGGACGCGACCGGCCTCGATGATCGCCTCGCGACGGCCCATCCCCTGCTCCTGGCCCCACTTCGCGAAGTCGATGAGCAGGATCGCGTTCTTCGCGACGATGCCCATCAACAGGATCACGCCGATCATCGACATAATGTTCAGCGTGTCGTTCGTGATGATCAGCGCCAACACCACGCCGATCAGCGACAGCGGCAGCGAGATCAGGATGGCGATCGGCTCAAGGAAGGAGCCGAACTGCAGCACGAGGATGAGGTACATCAGCAGCAGCGCGATGCCCAGCGCCGCGAGGATGTCGCCGAAGACCTGCGCCTGGTCCTTGGCTTCGCCACCGAACGACCAGCGGATGCCGTCCGGCACCTGCATCGCGTTCAGCTGCCGCGTGATGTCGCCGGTGACCTCACCGAGCGAGCGGCCGGCGAGGTTCGCCTGCACGACGATCACGTTGTCGCGGTCGAGGTGCGAGATCTTCGCGGGCCCGAGGCCCTGCGAGACGCTGGCCAGCTGACCGAGCGGCAGCATCTGCATCGGCGCGCCACCTTGGCCGCCGACGGAGATCGGCAGGCGCTCGATGTCGCTGACGCGCGTGCGTGCGTCGGCCGCGAGGCGCACGCGCACCTTGCGGTTCTCGCCCGCGGGGTCGACCCAGTCACCGGCATCCACGCCCGCAAAGGCCGGCCGCAGCGACTGGGCGATCTGGCCCACGGTCACGCCCATCGAGCCGGCCAGCGCACGGTCGAGCGTGATCTCGAGCTCGGGCTTCTGCCCCTTGGTCGAGAGCCCCACATCCACCGCACCCGGCGTGGCCCGCACCACCTGTAGCACCGAGTCGGCGAAGGTCTGCAGCTGGCGGCCGTCGAAGCCGCGCAGCTCGAGCTGCACCTGCTTGATGGCGCCGCCGAAGCCGGCGGTGAACACCGCCACCGTCGCGCCGCCGATCGTCTTCACTTCCTCGCGCAGGACGCGACCCAGCGAGTCCTGCGAGACCTCGCGCGTCGCCTTGGGCGTCATCCGCACGTACACGGAACCCAGGTCCACCGCGCCCAGCGCCTCCGACGGATCCAACCCGCCGCCGGCGCCGATTGTCGCGAAGGTGTAGCGGACTTCGCCGTGCCGGCGCGCGAGGCGCGCGGCCTCCTCCGTCTTGAGCTTGGTGTACTCGAGGTTCGAGCCCGGCGGCGTCTCCACCTGGATAATGAGCTCGGAGTTGTCGGAGAGCGGCACGAAGCCGAAGCCGCCGATGGTGGCCTGCAACGCCAGCGCGCCGACCATCGACCCCACCGCCAGCACGACGATCGCCAGGCGGTGGTCCAGCGCCCAGCCGATGACCTTCGTGTAGCTGCCGGCCAGCTTGTCGAACCAATTGTTGAACTTCACGAGCTGGCGCGAGATCCAGCTGCGGTGCTCGTGGCTCTCGATCTCCGGGTCCGGCCAGTAGGCCGAGAGCATCGGGTCGAGCGAGAACGAGACGAACAGCGAGACCAGCACCGCGCAGGCGATGGTCAGGGCGAAGGGCTTGAACCACTGCCCTGAGAGGCCCGCCATAAAGCCGATGGGCACGAACACCGCGACGATCGAGAACGTCGTCGCCGCCACGGCGAGGCCGATCTCGTCGGTGCCCTCGTGCGCGGCGCGGAAATGGTCTTTCCCCATTTCCACGTGTCGGACGATGTTCTCGCGCACCACGATCGCGTCGTCGATGAGGATGCCGATGGCCAGCGAGAGGCCGAGCAGCGACATCGTGTTGAGCGTGAAGCCGAAGGCCCAGACGGCGATGAAGCTGGCCAGCACCGAGATCGGCAGCGCGAGGCCCGTGATCACCGTCGAGCGCCAGGAGTTCAGGAACAGGAACACGACGAGCACCGTCAGCACCGCGCCTTCAATCAGCGTCGACTGCACGTTGCTCACCGAGGCCTCGACGCGCTCGCCGGCGTTGCGCACGACGTCGAGCGTCGTGCCCGTGGGCAGCGTGCCGCGCAGTTCGTCCACCGCCGCGACGACGCGCTCGGCCACCGCGGTGGTCGAGTAGCCCTTGGACTTCTTCACCTGGATGCCGACGGCGTCGCGGCCGTTGAACATCGCCGCCGTGCGCGGCTCGGCCGTGCCGTCGCGCGCCGTCGCGACTTCGCCGAGGCGGATCGCCCGGCCGCCCTTCTCGGCCACGACGACGCGGAGGAAGTCCTCCGGCGTCTCGAGCTTGCCCTTGAGGCGGATCGAGCGTTCGTCGAGCGTGCCCGTGATCCGGCCCACCGGTGCGGCGAGGTTCTGCGACTGCAGCGCGCCGACGACCTGCGCCACTGTGATGCCCGCCGCTTCCATCGCGTCGGGACGGATCTCCACCGTGAGCTCGCGCTCCACGCCGCCCACCACGTTCGCCTCGGCCACGCCGGCGATGCCGCGCAGCACGCGCGTGATGCCCGGGTCGGCGATGCGCGTCAGCGACGGGGCATCGAGCGTGCTCGAGTTGAGCGAGATCTCGATGATCGGCTGGTCCGCCGGGTCGAAGCGCGTCAGCACCGGCTCCTTCATCTCCACCGGGAGATCGGAGCGGATCGCCGAGATCTTGTCGCGGATGTCCTGCGAGGCCTGCTGCAGGTCCTTCTCGAACACGAAGAACACCGTCACGTTGGCGAAGCCGTCCTGCGCCGCGCCGCTGATGCGGTCCACGCCGGAGATGCCCGAGACGGCCTCTTCGACGCGGTCGAGCACTTCGCGTTCCACCACGTCAGGCGAGGCGCCCGGGTAAGGGATCGCGACGTTGATGATCGGCTGCTGGACGTCCGGGAACTCGTCCGTCTCCAGCTGCCAGAGCGAGAAGAGGCCGAACACCACCAGTGCCAGCATCGACACGATGGTGACCAGCGGCCGCTTGATCGCAAAGTCTGAGATGAACATCTGCTATGCGCCTCAGCGCTGGGTCGAGGTGTCGGAGGGAGTGCTGACCTTCAGGCGCGAGCCGACGGTGATGCCGAGCGCGGCACCGACGAGCACGGTGTCGCCGGCGGCGATGCCGTCGAGGATCTCGACGCGGTCGGTGGCGCCGTCGCGCACGCCGAGCTGCACGGCCACGCGTTCGGTCACACCGTTCTTGAGCCGGATCACCTGCGGCTGCAGGCCGCGCTCGTCCACCGCCTGCGAGGGCACGGTGAGCGTCTCGCGCGACTCGCTGGCCACGCGGCCCTCGGCGAAGAGCCCGGCCACGAGCCGCTGGCCCTGGTTCGGGATGCGCACGAAGAGGCGCACCTGGCGCGTCTGCGGATCGGCCTGCGGATTGATGCTCGAGATGCGGCCTTCGAAGGTGCGGCCGGGATAGCCGCTCACGCTGAAGCGCACCGGCGCACCGACGCGCAGCATCGCGAGGTCGCTGGCCGGCACCGCGGCCTCGAGGCGCATCGTGCTCGGATCCACCACCGCGAAGAGCGGCGCGCCGGGATTCACGATGTCGCCCGGATTCACGTAGCGCTCGGACACCACGCCGGCGTAGGGCGAGAGCACGTTGGCGGCATCGCGGGCCTTCTCGGCCTGCGAGAGCCGCGCGCGCGCGTCATCGAGCATCGAACGCGCCGAGAGATCGCCACGGCGGGCGTTCTCGAGGTCGCGCTCGGCGAGGCCGCCGGCCGCGAAGAGGCGCTCCGCGCGCGAGAGCTCGCGGGCGGCGATGTCGGCCGCCGTCTGCGCGGCGGTGAAGCCGCTGCGGGCGCCGAGATAGGCGTCCTGGATCGCGCGGTCGTCGATCTTCGCGAGCGAGGTGCCCTGCGCGACCGTCGCGCCGGGATCGACGTTCACGGCGAGCACGGCGCCGGCGACTTCGGCGCGGATCTGCGCCGTGCGCTCGGCGACCAGCGAGCCCGAGAGCAGCGGACCGACGGAGAGCGTCGTCTGCGTCGCGACGGCCACGCCCTCGGGACCGACGTTGACCGTGATGGCCTCGGTCGCGGGCGACGCGCCGGCGTCACCGCGGCCGCAGGCGGCGAGGCTGAGTGAAAGCGCGAGCGCGGCGAATCCAGCGGTGCGAAGCGAACGGGAATGCATCGAGACCATCCCCCGCAGGGCGGGTGTGTGAAGAGTCGGGCGGGTGAACATCAGCGGGTGCCTCCCACGGTGAGCGGGAGATCCTTCAAGAGAGCGAGGCGAAGGCGCGCGACCTCGAGGTCGCGGGCCGTGGTGACGCGCTGGAGCCGCGCCTGCTCGAGCTGCACGCGCGCCTCCGTGAGCTCGACGGGCGTCGAGAGGCCCTCGGCGAAGCGGACTTCGGCGATGGCGTAGGCGCGTGCCGCCTGCGCGTCCGTGCCGACCGCGGCCGCATACGCGGCGGCGGCCTGCTCATAGGCCGTGAGCGAGAGCAGCGCGTCGAGCTCGGCGCCGTCGCGCGTCTGTTCGAGCCGCGCACGGGCTTCGGCAACGTTGGCCTGCGCGACCATCTTCTGCCCCGAGGTGAGTCCGCCGTTGAACACGGGGAAGCTCAGGCCCAACGTGACCGTCCAGTTGGGGAAGTACAGATCGAAGTCGCTCGGCAAGAAGGTGCCGTCGGGCGGATACGCGAAGCGCTGGTAGGTGGAGCTCAGCTGCAGCGAGGGCAGGCGGGCCAGCCGCGCGGCGGTGAGCGCCTTCTCCGCCGCGTCGAGCTGCGCAGCCGCTTGCCGCACCGTCGCGCGCGCGGCCACCGTGGTGTCCGGCGTGACGCTGCGCGCATCGGCCAGCGTCACCGGCGCGAGCGCCGCGGCCATCGCCGCGCTGTCGTCGCGGATGGGCGTGGTGAGCGCAAGCGGCTGCTGCAGCGGGAGGCGCAGCAACTGCTTGAGCCGCAGCTGCGACGCCGAGCGATTGCCGCGCGCCTGGATGGCGGCGGGCCGCTGGTTGTCGCGCGCGACCGTGGCGCGCAGCAAGTCGAACTCCGACGCGGTGCCCACTTCGCGGGCCAGGCGCACCTGCGCGAGCGTGCGCTCGGTGAGCGCCAGCGTGGAGTCCGCGATCTCGGAGAAGCGTTCCGCCGCGACGGCGTCGTAATAGGCCTGCGCGACATCGAGCAGGGCCTGCGCCTTCGCGGACGACAGTTCGATGTCCGCGGCGTCGCGTCCGGCCTCGGCGCCGGCGCGCTGCGCCGTGAGACGACCCGCCGTCCACAGGTTCTGCGTGGCGCTCAGCGTGAAGATGAACGTGTTGGGTGCCGCGAAGATCTGCGCGATGGGCGAGTTCTCGATGCCACCGCCGCCGCCACCGCCGGAGCTGGTGTCGGGGAACTGGCGCGCAATCTCCTGGAACTGCAGCTGCAGCGCGCGCTGATAGTTGGCGGAGCCGTTGACCTGCGGCAGGAATGCCGAGTTGGCCTGGCGCAGCTGGCCGCGTGCGCGATCCGCGCCGGCCTCCGCGGCTCGCACGCCGGCGCTGCGCTGCTCGGCCATCCGCAGGGCGTCGCCGAGCGAGAGGGTCGTGGGCTGCGCAGGTGCGGACGACGCAGTCGGCGCGGTCGCGGCCGCCTGCGCCTGCAGCGACAGCGGCATCACGAGGAGCAGCAAGGCCGCCACGCTCGCGCCGAGCGCGCGCAGCACGAGGCGGACATAGGTCGCCGGCGCCTTGTCGCGCGGCGGGAACATATCAGGCATAAGGTCTCGTCCCATTGCGTCGGCGAAGATGGTGCCGAGCAACATCGTGGCCGCCGCTTTGAGGTCGGCGGAGGGTGGAATGAAGCGGTGCTGCACAAGCTGCTCGAGATAGCGCAGGACTTCCGCGCAGGATTCTTCCGGGTGCTCCGCGGTCGTGTCGGCGCACTCGGGATGCTGATGCATCTCGGCGAGCGACGAGCGGATCATCCCGGCGGACTCAAGCATAAAGGCGTGGTCCGCGGCGGCCCATTCGGTGAGCTCGCGCTGCGGATCGGCCGGCACGGCGGGAAGCGACGGCCGCGCCACCGCCTGGGCGCGCGAGCGCAGCGCTTCCTCGATCAACGCGCCCTTCGAACCGAAGAGACGGAAGAGCGTCACTTCGTTGACGCCCGCTTCCTCCGCGATGCGACGCGTGGTCGCTCCGCGGAATCCGGATTCGGCGTAGACGCGTAGGGCGGCGTCGATGAGTTGTCGCTTGGTTGGTTCGGTCATTACGGGAAATGCGTGAAGCGAAGTGTTTCCGGGAGGATGCAAGCAAGTAGCTGCTTGCTTACAACGGAAGCCCCCCTGGTTCGGTTTCAGCTTGGTAAAAACCAGACAAATGACCGGACGGGTCCTATTATCTTCGGTTTTATTTCGGTTTGCAAGCCTGAATTTGCCCCGATCTTTGGCGAGACATTCTCGGAGATCCGATGCCAGCCAGACCGCCCGTCAGCAGGATCATCGTTGCGACTCTCTTTGCGATCAGCGGCGTGAACCAGTTGGTGCAGGTCCCGGGCGAGTTCTTCGGCGACGGCGCGTTGCCGATGCTCGGGGCGCTCCACCTCGCCGCTGGGGTGCCGGGACTCGCGACAGCCTGGGGCTGCTGGTTCGCGACGCGATGGGCGTGGGTGACCGCGCTCTGCTGGGGTGCGGCGACTGCGACGCTGATCCTGTCGCTCGAGCGCCTGCTACGCCTGCCTGCCGACGAGTCGCAGGGTTTCCTCCCGGCGGCACTCATCGCCGCGGCACTTGCGGTGCTCGCTGCGTGGTATCTGCGCCGCGTGGGAACGCGCGGCGGCGATGGACGGATTGCTATCGTATAGAGGTTCCGCCGTCGCTCACCCACGTCTGTGCCAATGAAACAGAAGCCCGAGAATCCCGCGTTGGCCGCGAAGCTGACGCC
>VFQM010001689.1_pt1 | contig 18533 bp, 11 predicted proteins | sample 3512391 | NCBI WGS metagenome assembly VFQM01 (sample SAMN10412369, study PRJNA504923) | tailings metagenome | isolation source: Replicate 1 from Balatoc abandoned mine | place: Philippines | reverse complement strand
ACGCTTTGCGTTTTGAATTCCACACGATCCCGGGAAGGGTTTTGACCCGATCGATGAGCTCCTGATCAAAGGGAAATTCGATTAGGACCAGTCCCCTGTTTTTCCAAATACCGCTTTTGACAAAAATCTCCTTCATAGTCTAGCGAAAAGTTATTCAAACTAAAAAAATTGATCGAGTATAACTAGTCCCAAGCCCGATTACTTCGTTAATCTCAAGTATTTTCACAAGGGATACCTACTCCCAATCTGATCCTCCTCCCCTAACGATGCCAGTTGGAACCTCGATTTCTAGCTTCTTAATCTACTAAAGCAGTAAAAATCCGAACTGGAAAATTCCTTCAATTAAAAGCAAATTTGGGGGGGCTAATCCAAACGGTCAAAGACGCCCTAAATAAACAGAATCTGAAAGGAAGTACCTTTTAGTTCTTACATTGAACTGACTAAAGGCTAGGTAGATATGCCAGTTGTAAGCTGAATTATTCGGACTAAGGCTTAATTCAGCCTCACCTACACTTCTTCTAAATTTCACCTGAGGCCAAATGTATTTCCCTTCTTCCGGACAATAGCACAGGATAAAGGTCTCATCGCTTGCCTGGGCCTTTCCCTTTTGGGAATTATCTGTCCAGGTGATTCGAATACGATCGCCAACTCTTTCCAATTGAATATTTTCCGGACCAAGTAGATTCCCCTTACTTATTTTTAAGTAGGCAGGATCTATTTTTTGTTCTTGAGTGTGGTCATACCCCTTCGTGTTGATTTCAGCATACGCCCAATGCATTCCTCGTTTACTTTGAGTAAGAAATTCCTGGTAACCAAAATCTAAAACTTGCTTAATCGGTGCAAGAAATGCATTGATTGTCCGAAGTTTTTCCCTCTGAATCAATTGCAGAGGACTGGGATGAAGCTTGTTTTTGTGCGTATGGGTAGGTCGGCTTCGAACCACCGTTTTGCCATTGAGATTGTAGAAAACCAGGTTTCCAATCTTTCCATTAGGGAAAATAAAGTTAGAGTTCGGTAAAGTAGCCATAGCTCAAAGTGGTTAAGTGTTAATAATCAGGATATTAAATCTAAAAAACACTGATAAAAAACCAATCTTTTTATGGGTTAAATTAATTAACTCAATAAGTTAAACATATAGTTAATTTACCTCAAATCCTATCTTAAAGATATGTATACCCTATATCACCCCCATAGATACCCTAAATAAACTACTGATCCTGCTCCACCAAATTTGCAATTTGGAGGGCCTATCCCGGGATTTTAAATCCTGGGATAGGTCCTAGAGCTTACAAACCCAGGTGAACGAAGTAGGAGAAGTGAGTGAGACACTCACTTTGGCTATTGAAATTCCCTTAGGCAACAAAAAAAGCGGGCCTAAACCCGCTTTTTTTACATCAAACTCTTCTGCCAGTTCCAACTGTCCCGCATGGAATCTTCCAGGGAAAATTTTGGATACCAGCCCAGTACCTGATTGATTTTGGTGGTGTCCGCCCAGGTTTTCACCACATCTCCGGGACGGCGTGGGCCAATTACGTAGTTGAGCTTCTGTCCGCTTACTTTTTCAAACGCATGGATTACTTCCAGTACCGTATTGCCAGTTCCCGTTCCGACGTTGAACACCTGGTAGAAATCATTGCCCTGCCTGTCTAAAAAACTCAAGGCTTTCACATGAGCATCAGCCAAGTCCACCACATGAATGTAGTCCCGCACACAGCTGCCATCTGGGGTATCATAATCATTGCCGAAGACGGTAAGCTTCTCCCGAATTCCCGCAGCAGTTTGAGTGATAAAAGGAACCAAGTTTTGGGGAACTCCTAGGGGTAATTCACCGATCTTGGCCGAAGGATGGGCGCCTACCGGATTGAAATAGCGCAAAGAAATCGCCCGCACTCCCGGCTTACTTTTTACATAATCCACCAAGATGTCTTCGCATATTTTCTTGGTATTGCCATAGGGACTTTCAGCTTCTTTTCTTGGAGTGGCTTCAGTCACCGGCAGGACATCCGGCTGACCATAGACCGTGCACGAGGAGGAAAATACGATATCCTGAATTCCCTGATCTTTCATCCAATCGAGCAAGACCAGCAGGGAACCGATGTTATTACGGTAGTACTTAAGCGGCTGCTGCGTACTCTCTCCTACCGCTTTGAATGCAGCAAAATGAATTACCCCAGATATCTCATGTTCCTTGGCAAGTTGATCCAAAAGTGCCCGGCAATTGCAATCTCCCTTGTAAAAGGTGAACCGCTTTCCCGTAATTTCCTCCAATCGATCCAGTACCTTTTCGTCGGTATTCGAAAGGTCATCTAGGATTATCGGCTCCATACCCGCGTTCCAAAGCTCCACCGCAGTGTGCGAACCGATATAGCCCGCTCCTCCCGTGATCAATATTTTCTTCATGAGTAAAAATTTTCCTTGGGCAAAACTATCCCAAATCTCCCCAAATCAAAATGTCTTTTTTAGCGGATCAAGCTGAAAATCCCCGCTTGCTCGGAGGTAGTCTGTACTCCCACGAGTAAATAAGTGTATTGAATCAGGTAGGAATAGCTGCCCTGAGGGGCATTTTTCCCTTCGATCAGCCCATTCCAGCCGTCCGTTCCGGAAAAAACCAAGCCTCCCCATCGATCCCAAATCCACAGTTCAAACGAAACCGTACAGTTGGAAACTGGCCCATAAGCGCCATCTCGAGGATCAAATCCAGTCGGCATCCGAAGCTCAGGCCGTGCCTGATTGACCACTGCTTCTCCAGTCACCACACAGCCCTTAGCATCGGTGACGGTATAAGAATAGCTCCCAAATGGAAGTTCCTCGATTCGGGCACCCACTCGTCCATCCGCCCATAAGACTTCATAGGGTCCTACTCCACCCCTGATTTCCAGCTCCAAAACCCCATCTAAACTACCCTCGCAACCTGGATTTTCTACTTGAGCTATAACCTCCACCGGTTCCTGATCCGGAATATCCACATGCACGGGTAGCACACAGCCTCGACTATCAGTTACAAAGAGCTCTCGCGTTCCAGCCGGAAGCCCAGCCACGCTTAAAATATTCCCATCCCATACTGAAGGAAAATTGCTCACCTGAAAAGGTGGATTACCTCCTCGGAGTGCTAAAAAAGCGCTTCCGCTGGATTCCCCGGCACAAGTCACGGGACGGAGCTCAGGTACGGCTTCCAAAACCAAGGAATCCGGTTCAACTAGCTCAATCCGTATCACTTCTTCAGCGCAGCCCGTCAAATCCTTAATTATTACCTCATATTCCCCACTGGGGAGATTTTCTGCCAGTGGGGAATTGCGATCCGGCTTATCTGACCAGGTAAATTCGAAAGATCCAGACCCCCCGTTGACCAAGAGCTCGATCCGTCCATTTGACTCTCCCGGACAAGCAGGCTGAAGTTCCTCAAGCACCAAAACCTCCAAAGCAGGATAAATTTCAACATCCAAAATCGGGGAAGTACCCACACAGGCTCCATTGATCGAGCTTGCCTCCTCATAGTAAATCGACTTCACAGGAACGCCCAAGTTCCATTCTACTTGGACTTCAGGGCTGTTTTCTCCGGATCGGATCGTACCACCTACCACCGTCCAGGTATAGGTTCGATTTGGATTGGGAAAAGGAACAGAATAGGTCAAGACAGCTTCTCCACCGCATATTCCCGAGTTTCCAATCGGCAATTCAGGATTGATGTCCTCGGTGATTTCGACTTGGATGCGGATGGGCTGCCTAGGGCAATCTTCTTCGTTGAAAAGCGTGGCAATGATCTCCGCATTTGAATTTGCTGTCCCCCATTTTACCTTGACGGAAGTCAGACTTTCGGAAAGAATGGTTCCGCCCCTCACTTCCCAAGTTACTTGGGAAAGATTTATCGTATCGGTCAAAAAATACTCCACTTCATCGATCGCCGGACAGACCGAAGTCGGTCCTGAGAGCACTCCCTCGGCACCTTTGACTTCCACCTCAAACTGAAATTTCTCTTCCTCGTCGCATCTTCCCGAACCACTCGAGGCAAATACGGTCACCCAATACGTACCCGATTGGGTATAGGTATGCCTGACTTCCTGCCCATCCTGCATCGGACTTTCATCCCCAAAATCCCATGAAAATTGAGTGAAAATCGGGTTTTCGGGTTCAATCTTCCAAGTTCCTTCTTGATCCAGACAAGCTACTTTTTCTCCGATTACCTCAAATTCATACTCGGACTCCGCTGTATATTGAATATTATTCAAGTTGGTTCCAATGGAATACCCATAGGATTCGATCTGACCTGAACCGTACACATATCCGATTAAGCCCTCTGGATTACTGAGAACATGAGAACCTTCTGAGACTAGAATTTGGGCATATTCAAAGTCAGTTCCCGGCAGAGGAAGAAAGGGATTAGTAAGTGGCTGACCATCGAGTCGGGTAATCCCTGCTGTGCCTTTTGGAATCAAAATATTGACCCAGTGCTCAATTGCCAAATTAAATCGTCCATAAAGCCTGCCCGTGGAAAAGTGGGCTTCCTTGATCCGTTGTTCATTGGGTGCATAGACGAAAAAAGTTGGATCACCTAAGGAGGCGGCGAAGAACTCATTGCAAAAACCACTTTTGGATAGAACCGCCACAGAGGCAGGTTTGGAGGTTTCGATATGAGCTAACTCATTTTTCCCAAATTCCAGCCGCAACTGCTTTCCTGCATTGATTCTGCCTTGGGAGACCCCATTGACAAAAACTTCGGTTTGATCTTCCAGCGCCAGTACTTTGACGAACTCCCCGGAAGTTCGATCCTTTAGCGGGATATGAATAAAGGAATTTCCCCAAGTATTCACGGGATAGGCCTGCTGATAGAGGTGATCTCCTGTGGTCCCACAGTTGGCGGCAGAAGTCATCCGATTTCCCATAAATACAGCCACTTTCCTGCAATTGGCCCCTTCATCATTCAATACCTTCACTCGGGTACCCGAAAGGTCTTCATCGGATTTGAGCTGATAAGTTTGTCCGGAATTAAGATTTACCGTAAATCGATAATTGGCTGGGAAGCCATTTTGGGTTCGAACCGAAGTCAATATCTCCACCTCAGTATCATCCTCGACCGCTGTGATCACCAACACGCTCTCCTCCGTGGTGTGATTAAGCGGAGACCCACTGACATAGGATCGCTCATGATGGGTAAAGACCATGTAATCCAAGCCCAAAGCAGCCACCGGAAGCACAACAGTGCCATCTGAACTATAAGCTCTGCCATTGAGTGCATGAACAGCCACTAATCCTGCTGCACTTATGCGCAAAGATCGGGCTTCTACAAAATTGGATTGCTGATGGATCAGGCCTTCTGCTTTGGCATCAAATTCACGAACAAATTGTTGGCCTTTTTCGAGGTCAAAAGCAATCTCCTGACGGGGAGTTTGTATAATTCCACTGGTTTTTTCTGCGGCGGTAATGAAAATCACCGCTTTTTCCGGTGCCGTATTGACCGAATCCAAAACACGGCCATTTTCAAAAAAGGAAACCACAAAATCTTTCCCCAGGGTATTGACTTGAGCAAAAGAACGGGATGAAATCAAAAGTATCAGCCCTCCCAAAACCCATCCGATCCACGCAGCCCGATTCATTGTATTTCCTTTCTTTGCTCCGATTGAGTATCTATCTAACTAGGGTAAATGTCCCCTTCTTTTCAAGGGTTTCAGGAACTCCTTCCAATTCATAAAAATACCGAGCGATAAAAGAATACGTTCCCGAAGGAGCTACTTTCCCATCGATTGTTCCGTCCCAGCCTATATTTCCTTGATAAATCAATTGTCCCCAGCGATTATAAATCCACAACTCAAAATTGGTCTCACAGTTTGACACCCCTTGGTAAATTCCCGGACTTTGTCGAGGATCAAATCCGGTGGGCATTCGTATTTGAGGTGCGGCTTCGACAACTCGACCTTTTCCTAAACTGACGCAACCTTGAGCGTCTGTCAACGCAACCTCATATGCTCCTGCGCCAAGGCCCTCCACACGATCGGTATCAGCAGAGAGTTCATTCCAAGCAAAAATATATGGTCCAGTGCCACCTCTTGGCATGACCACAAGCTCCCCATTTGAGCCTCCCGGACAGGCGGGTTGCGCTAACCTTACGTCCACCTCTACTGCAGCAGGTGAGGTGATTTCAAAAGTCACCGAGAGAATACATCCATTCGCATCTTTGATCTCCCAATCATAGTTTCCCTGAGGAAGTTGATTCAAATCGAGAATCCCGTTGAATTGTTGGATTCCGTTAAATTCAATTTCGTAGGGCGGCACACCGCCCTGCATAAACAGCTGAAGCTCCCCGTCTGATTTACCATAGCAACTTACCCCCGTTGGATTAACCGACACCACCTCTAATGCATCAGGCTGGGTGATTTGAATATTTTCTACTCTTTTGACGCATCCATTGTCATCGATGATGCTAGCGGAGTAGGTTCCCAGAGTCAGGCCCGTGATTGAAAATGATCGCTCGGCTGGATCATGCGCCCACTCGATGCGATAAGGAGGCTGGCCACCTGAGACTTCAATTGTTATTTCTCCTTCAGAGCTTCCGGAGCATCCTAATGACTTCACCAAACCAAGTTCAGCCACCAATTCATTACTTACCTTGACCTGAATAGCCTCAGCTAAACCTTCGCAGGAACTGTCGACTAGGCTGTAAGCTGTGTAAAAAAGCTGTCCGGTAACTCCCGGCTGATCCCAACTGACCTCGACGACAGATTGTCCCTGCCCGGATAAAATACTGCCTCCTACGATTTCCCATTCGTATCCTCTTCCCGTAGCAGGATTAGGGGCAGCATAAAAATGGCTTACCGATGCATCAAAACAGATCTCCTCCGGCCCCTCAGCTGCATTTACTTCTATTCGATTATTAACCTGCACGGCCAATTCAATCGGTGCACCTGGACATCCGAGAATAGTAAAAGGGATCATTCTCAATTTGGCAGTTGGATTTGCAGGCCCCCAATTCACCAAAACCGAATCTCCATAATCTTCGAGAATCTCTCCTCCCTCTACCTCAAAGTCTACTCGGCTGACCTGCTCATTATTTCCTAATTTATAGATCATCTGTTCCACATCCGGGCAAACCGATGTTGGACCAATAAGCTCAGCTTTGGGTTCGATGACCTCGACTTCGAAACGAATTTCCTCTTGCTGCTCGCAGGTATTTGGACTTAGGGAAGCTTGAATTACAATTTCGAAAGTTCCTCCTTTCGTAAAGGTATGAAGTACCTCCTTTCCCACTTTTGGGGTGGTTCCATCTCCAAAATCCCATACAAAATAGGTGAAATCAGGGTTTTCGGAGAGCACATTCCAAAGCGCTTCCTGACTCAGACATGCCACATTATCTCCCTCGATTTCAAATTCGTATGTATTCTCCGTTTGAAAATTGAGGTTATTGAGCGCAGCACCCGCAGCATATCCATAGGATTCAATTTCTCCAAATCCATAGACATAAGCGGTAAAACCCTCCGGATTGATCAATCGATGCGAGCCTCTGCCAATTGGGATTCGTGCAATAGAAAATTCAGGATCCCCTTCCAAAGCGGAAAATCGAACGCCGACATTTTGCCCATCTAATACAGTCTGATCTTCAGTGCCTGCCTTTACCACAATATTGACATAGTGATTGACGATCGAAGGCAGATCCATAGCGTTGAATGTGATGTTTTGGAGCAACTGCTCTACGGGACTATAGGTGATCATAAACGGGTCACCATTATTAGCCTCAGGAGAAAATGGCTGATTACAGGCCATACTCTTGGCAAATACGGTGACCGAAGCTGGTTTTGAGGTTTCGATTTTGGCTGATTGATCCGCTAAAAACTCTAAGGGAAGCCATTCAGCCTGGTCCAAGGTTCCCCTCAAAGTGCCATTAACCCGTACTTCTGTCCCGTCCTCCGAGGCCAAAACTTTCACTAATTCCCCAGAGGATCTACCCCCCAAAGCCGTATGGACAAAGGAAGTTCCCCAAGTATTCACAGGATAGGCCTGCTGGAAAAGATGGTCATTAGCCTGTCCGCAATTCCCGACAGGAGCCCATTTATTTCCCCCGAAAACGGCTATTTTTTTACAATCGTCAGCATTTTCACCTATAACCCGAACGCGGGTTCCGGTCAAATCTGCTTTTGCTTTGATCTGATAACTTTGACCTCTATCTAAGGTAATAACCGAGGGCACTCCTGCGGAATTACCACTCAGGGTGCTGACACTTGTCGTGATTTCTACTTCGGTATCATCTTCAGTAGCGATGACTAACAGTGTGCTTTCGTTGTTGATATTTCCGTTGTAATCAACATCTACAGTAAGCGTTTCATAATGGGAAGTGATGTAATAATCCTGTCCCAATGCCGTGACAGGTAGAATTACTGTTCCGTCGGCACTTCGATATCGCTCATTGAACGCATGAACAGCCACTTTTCCGGTAGATGTGACACGGATTCCCTTTCGTTCGATCACTCCTGTCAACCGATGCATCAAGTCCAGATCCTCGGAAGATACCCTCAGGGTAAATTGCTGACCTGCGTTCAGTGAAAAAGGAATTGAATTATTCAGGTATTCGACCGCTCCCGTAGAGGCTTCATCAGCAGTGATTACCAAAACCGCGAAATCCGGAGCTCCGGGGTTGTTTCCACTTGGCAAAACCCGATTGTTTTCCATATAACCGACCCAAAACTCCTTCCCCAAGGTAGACAGCTGCCCAAAAGCAGGAAGAGTGCTCCCCCCGATTATCATAAAAACTACCCACAACAAACTCCTAATCCACATTATCCTCAGGTCATTAAAGAATTTCAATATAGTTAACCTAAAAAAAAATCAGCCAAAAAATTGATAAGTCTTTCAAATCATCTTCCTGACGGCCGAATCACAAGCCTAAAAAAATATAATTCCTTATCTTTGCGCCTCTTTAAAAGTCACAGACCTCTCCATGATCTCAGTAGATAATCTTTCCCTCAAGTTTGGAAAACGTACCCTTTTCGAAGACGTCAACCTCAAATTCACTCCCGGCAATTGCTATGGGGTAATTGGAGCAAACGGTGCCGGAAAATCCACTTTTTTGAAAATCCTCTCCGGTGAAATTGACTCCACTTCCGGATCAATCAATATTACTCCAGGTCAGCGAATGGCCGTTTTGAAGCAAAATCACTTCGAATTTGATGAGGTGGAAGTGCTGAAAACTGTCTTGATGGGACACAAAAAGCTTTATGCCATCATGGAGGAAAAAGACGCCATCTACCTGAAGGAAGACTTTTCTGAAGCTGATGGTATCCGTGCTTCCGAACTCGAAGCGGAATTTGCCGAAATGGACGGCTGGAATGCCGAGTCAGATGCCGCTTCACTATTATCAGGACTTGGAATCAATGAAGACATTCATTATTCCAAAATGAAAGACCTTGCCGGTAACCAAAAAGTAAGGGTTTTACTCGCGCAGGCGCTTTTCGGTAATCCGGACATCCTGATTCTTGACGAACCGACCAACGACCTCGATGCGGATACTATCGTGTGGTTGGAGGATTTCTTGATTGATTTCAAAAACCTAGTGATCGTCGTTTCCCACGATCGTCACTTTCTGGATACGGTCTCCACGCACATTGTGGATATCGATTTTAGCAAAATCAAAATCTACTCCGGTAACTATACCTTCTGGTATGAATCCTCTCAGCTTGCCCTCAAGCAGCGATCTGATTCAAACAAGAAAGCAGACGAAAAGCGAAAAGAGCTTCAGGAATTTATCGCCCGATTCTCTGCCAACGTGGCTAAATCCCGTCAGGCAACCGCCCGAAAGAAAATGCTCGAGAAGCTCAATGTGGACGATATCGAGCCATCCAGCCGTAAATACCCCGGCATCATGTTCAAACCGGAGCGTGAAGCCGGAGATCAGATTTTCATGACCGAGCAGTTGGAACTGAAGGAAGACGGAGTCACTTATTTCACAGACGTTAACCTCATGGTGGACAAAGGAGACAAAATCGCCTTTATCTCCAAAACCAAGCAGGCGGTCAACAAATTCTTCCAAACCATCATGGAAGAGCACAAGCCAACCAAAGGATCGCTCAAATGGGGTGTCACCATCAACAAGGCCTATTTGCCAAACGACAACTCCAAATACTTCCAAACCGAACTCAACCTGATCGATTGGCTGAGACAATACTCCACCAATCAGGAAGAAGCATACGTACGTACGTTCTTGGGAAGAATGCTTTTCACCGGTGAGGAGACGCTCAAGAAGTGCTCCGTACTTTCCGGAGGTGAAAAGGTACGTTGCATGGTTTCCCGCATGATGCTCCAAAATCCAAATCTCCTCGTCATGGACGAGCCGACCAACCACTTGGATTTGGAATCCATCACCGCCTTTAACAATGCGATCATTGAATTTCCGGGTACTGTCCTGATGTCCTCCTATGACCACACTTTTGTGCAGTCATCTTGTAACCGGATCATCGAGTTCACCCCGAAAGGAACCATCGATCGCAGAATGCCTTACGATGATTACCTCGCAAGTGAAGAGATTAAGGCACTTCGTGAAAAAATGTACGCCAAATAATCACCCCGATCGACCTTGCTTCTCTGGGCGATTATCGGCTATTTGATTTTGACTGTGGCGGTCGGGGCTTGGTCCTCCCGCCTGGTCAAAAACTCCAGTGATTTTGTATTGGCAGGGCGATCCCTGCCTCTTTTTCTTTCTGCCTCTGCCCTATTTGCCACTTGGTTTGGTTCGGAGACAATCTTTGGAGCCTCCTCGGTTTATTTGGAGGAAGGTCTTTTGGGCGTGATTGAGGATCCTTTCGGCGGGGCGCTTTGTCTGGTGTTATTTGGCATGTTTTTTCTCAGACCGATGTACCGCATGAATGTACTGACCATCGGAGACGTCTTCAGAAAGATCTTTGGAAAAAAGGTAGAATTTTTCGCTTCGGTTTTCATGATACCTGCCTATTTTGGCTATGTGGCTGCACAATTGGTGGCGCTTAGCCTGGTTTTGGGTGCGGTGACCGACTTGAGTCTGATGGAGGGAATACTGATTTCCAGTGCGATTGTAGTTTTTTACACGTTTTTGGGTGGGATGTGGGCCATTTCGATCACCGACTTTATCCAGACCACGATGATAGTGATTGGACTGGTTTGGGTAGCGATTATGGTGGCCAAAGAAGCAGGAGGAGTCGGAGAAATCTTTGCCCAAGCCCCACCGGAAAGCTTTCAGTTTTTCCCTGAAAACACGCTAAACGGCTGGACCCATTACTTTGGAGCTTGGATCATTCTGGGTTTGGGAAGTATTCCATCCCAAGATATCTATCAGCGAGTGATGTCCTCCAAATCAGAAAAAGTCGCTGTCCAATCCACCTACTTGGCAGGCTTGTTTTATGTGAGTTTTGGGCTATTGCCACTTTTCATAGCCCTCGGTGCAAAGGTGCTTTACCCCGAACTTTACCTGGAAAACAAGCAAATGCTTCTGCCCTCTATGGTGTTGCAACATGGAGGTTTGCCGGTACAAATCGTATTCTTTGGTGCGCTTATTTCGGCCATCATGAGCACGACAAGCTCGGGACTTTTGGCTCCTGCAGCCATTATTTCCGAAAACCTTATCCGTCCCTATTTTGGCAAAAAACTCACTGACCGACACTTTCTGTGGATTCTCCGAATCAATGTTATCGTAGTCGCGCTGATCTCCATCTTGATGGCGAGCTGGAAATCAAATATTTACGAATTGGTAGCCGGTGCCTCCATTTTGATGCTGGTATCGCTTTTTGTGCCATTGACCGCTGGACTGTATTGGAGAAGGGCATCCCGAATGGGTGCGCTGATGGCGATGGTGTTTGGGATGATCGTTTATTTGGCTGCGGAAAACTACCTTTGGAGCGAAAACAATCACCTTATCGGCCTTTTGGCAAGCGCAGCTTCAATGCTGATCGGCAGCTATATCTTTCCAGACCCTAGAATTGCTAACCATGAACTATCCTAATATACGTCTCCAAAAAGGCAAAGAAATTTCCCTTTACCGTCGCCACCACTGGGTGTTTTCAGGAGCAATCGCTCAGGCTGATCCCGGCTTGGAAAACGGAGATTTAGTCTCGGTTTTTTCTTCAAAAAATGAATTTCTTGGCATTGGACATTTCGCTCAGGGATCGATTATGGTTCGGATCATTTCTTTTGAGGAGCGTGCTATCGATCAGAATTTTTGGAATGAAAAAATCAATTCAGCCTATCAGTTACGGAAAAATCTCGGGTTGACAGACAGCGAACAGACCAATGTCTATCGTCTAATTCACGGCGAAGGTGATCAACTGCCCGGCTTGGTGATCGATTTTTACAATGGCACAGCAGTGATTCAGGCCCATCAGATCGGAATGCATCAACATGTCCAAGAAATTACCGAAGCACTAAAAAAGGTCTATGGCCCTGTCCTCAAAGGAGTCTATGACAAAAGCGCGGAGACCTTACCCAAAAATCTGAACATCCAGAGTAATGAATGGATTTGGGGAAAAGCCGAAACCGACTTGGTGAAAGAATACGGCGCTACCTATCGAATTGATTGGGAGAAAGGTCAGAAAACCGGATTTTTTGTCGATCAGCGTGAAAACCGGAAGTTAGTTTCGACTTACTCCAAAGGAAAAAAGGTACTCAATACCTTTTGCTACTCGGGAGGATTTTCTGTTTTAGCACTTCAGGAAGGAGCCAAGGAAGTTCATTCGGTAGATATCTCGGCTAAAGCCATTGAACTCACCGAAGAAAATGTGGGATTGAATGCGGGCTTTTCCGGAAAGCATGAATCCATCACTGCCGATGTGGTCAAATACATTCGGGAAATCGGAGATGACTTTGACCTCATCATTTTGGATCCACCTGCTTTTGCCAAGAATATCAAAGCACGCCATAACGCCGTGCAAGCCTACAAAAGGCTGAATGCAGAAGCTTTGAGGAAAATCAAGCCAGGAGGAATCCTTTTTACCTTCTCTTGCAGTCAGGTGGTAGACAAACAACTATTCGCCAATACGATCACGGCTGCTGCCATGGAAAGCAAGCGCTCAGTGCGAGTTCTCCATCAACTTTCTCAACCTGCTGACCATCCGATCAATATTTTCCACCCTGAAACTGAATACTTAAAAGGGCTAGTCCTCTATGTGGAGTAAGATTTAAAAACTTTCTCGCCTTAAAAAGCTTTGTTTATACTACTTTCACCTTTCTAATACACAAAAAAATGTACAAAGGACTCCAACATTTACACTCAGGCGTAGCCTATCTCGTACTGCTCGCTTTGGCTTTGGTGATTATTTATGCCTTGATCGGTTCGCTTGGCAACCGGGAATTCACTGAGAAAGACCGGAAAATCTCCATGATCGCATTTATCCTATCCCATATTCAATTGCTAGCAGGCCTGATTTTGTACTTCGTCAGCCCACTTGGTTTTTCCTTGCTGACCAGTGGTGGAGCGATGTCTGACTCAGCAGCTCGACTGACTGCTTTGGAGCATCCATTGATTAATATCGTGGCGATTGCGGTAATCTCCATTGGATATATTCGAGCTAAAAAGCTAGACGCTTCCCGAGCCAAATTCAGAAGCATTTACATGATGTATGCCATTGGATTTATCCTGATTCTAAGCAGAATTCCTTGGTCAGCTTGGTTGGGCTAAGATGAAAATCTGACCTGAGAGCTACTTTCTCACTTTTCAAAAACCTGTCCTAAGTTCAAAACTGGCAGGTTTTTTCTTTTTATAGACGAAATGCCGGCTGGTTTCGTCAAATCAATTTTCTGCCATTTTAGGTTCTTTTTTACCAGTTAACATTTTTTGCAACTTTGTTTCAAAAAGATTGGTTTAAACCCACAAAGCCCAGTATTTTTGCAACTGTGATACAAAAAGGAATTTTCACCCTACTCCTCCTGCTGATCCTTCCGGGTTGGATTTATGCTCAGAAGTGCGATTTGGTACTTCGGGGAAAAATCCTTCATCAGGAAAATGATGAGCCGATCGAGGCTGCCTATGTCTGGATTTTGGAAACCCGAACTGGGGCCGTATCTGACCTTAATGGCAACTTTGTTATCAGGGAATTATGCCCAGGTACCTATACGATCACGGTTCAGTTTCTGGGACACAAAGAAATTCAACAGACTATCCAACTTTCCGGAAATGGACTTAGCCAGACTTTCCGCATGCAAGAGGAATCCTTGGATCTAGGTGGCGTAGAAGTGCATGGTCACCGAGATGTCGTACAGACTACCACCTCGCTTTCAGCAATCTATGGCGATGAACTCCTTCAAATCAGAGGTCAAAACCTAGGCGAAAGCTTGAAAAAAGTGGCTGGAGTAACGACTTTTTCCACCGGAAACACCATCTCCAAACCTGTCATTCATGGCCTTCACAGTAACCGAATTATGATTCTCAACAATGGAATCCGGCTCGAGGGACAGCAGTGGGGCGCCGAACATGCTCCGGAAATTGATCCTTTTCTGGCAGATGAAATTACGGTTATCAAAGGTGCTGAAACAGTTCGCTTCGGTCCCGAAGCAATGGGCGGAGTGATTTTAGTGACTCCTCCAAGTCTTCCTACCTCAAATAAATCCCAAACCGAACTCAACCTAATCGGAGCAAGTAATGGACGAATGGGAAATATTGCTGTAGCACACTCAGGAGGCTCTAGCAAAATCAGAGGTTTAGGGTACCGTGTTCAAGGTTCGGCTAAAAAAGCCGGAAATGTCCGATCCCCGGAATATTTCCAAGGCAATACAGGCATGCAAGAGCTCAATTTTTCCGGTGCGGTCGGCTACAGTAGAGATCGATTTGGCTCGGAGATTTATTACAGCTTTTTCAATACAGAATTGGGTATTCTTCGGGATTCACATACCGGAAACCTATCTGATTTACAATCAATTATTGAAAATGGGAGACCATTTACCAATTCGGGATTTTCGTACGAAATTCTGAATCCTAAGCAGGTGGTAAGTCATCACTTGGGAAAGTTAAAAGCCCATTACCATATCAATGATCAGTATAAGGTCAATTTGCAATACGGTTTTCAACTGAATAGTCGGCAGGAATTTGATCGGCGAAGAGGAGATTTGAATGAGCGCCCAAGTTTGGATTTGGAGCTTTTCACCAATACACTCGATCTCTATGTGGATCATAGTCGAAAGGAAGCATGGAGCGGATCGATCGGAGTTAACCTGATTCAGCAGGCTAATTCCAATGTGCCGGGAACGGGAGTCACCCCACTGATTCCAAACTATGACATGGTCAATTTGGGAATCTACGCCATGGAAAAGTTTCTAAAAGGTCCATTGGAAATCGAAGGGGGCTTGCGATTTGACACTCGAAAAGTCGATGCAGCCCGATTTATCAATAATGAGCTACAAAGCTCAAGTTTGGATTACCAAAACTTCTCCGCCTTCATCGGTGGAGCATATCAATTGAGTCCTTATTTCTCCTTCACTTCCAATCTGGGAACAGCCTGGAGACCTCCTAATATCAATGAATTGTTCAGCCAAGGGTTGCATCAAGGAGCGGCGGCAGTGGAGATCGGCGATGAAAATTTGGTCTCCGAAAACTCACTCAAATGGGTGAATGGACTGGAATATGAAGGCAAAAAAGCCACAGTGGAATTGACTGGCTATGTCAATCAAATTGCGAATTACATCTACCTCAATCCCACCGGAGAGACTTTTGTCAGCCTCCGAGGCACCTTCAATGTGTATGAATATTTGCAGGCAAATGCCTTGCTCTACGGAGTGGATCTGAGCGGAAGTTATTCGTTTACGGATCGTTTTGATGGCTATTTCAAAGGTTCTGTGATTCGGGCGAGAAATACAGACACGAATACCTTCTTCCCTTTTATCCCATCTGATCGCATGGATTGGGGATTGTCCTACAGTTTTGGCAAAAATCAAAATTCGGATAAAGTCACCTTATCCAATCAGCTCGTGGCGCGTCAAAAGCGTGAGCCGGTATTCGACCTTGCTCCTGCTCCTCCGGGATACAGCTTGATCAATGCCTCGTATTTCAAAAAGTTAAAAATTGCTGAAAATCAACTCACTGTAGGGCTTCAGATTAACAATTTATTCAATAATGAATTCAAAGAATACATGAACCGATTCCGTTATTTCACTGCGGATATGGGTAGAAATATTACACTCAAACTCAATTACCAATTCTAACTATCAATTACAAACTCTTATGAAAAACCTAACCAAACTACCGATTTATCTTTTTGCCCTGTTGGCATTCGGGTTCGCTTCTTGCGATAGTGAAGATCCTACCCCAGAAAATGACGGAGAAGTAATCACTGAAGTGATTCTGAACTTCCAAGAAATCGATGGCTCAGGTAATCCTGTCGGTGCTGCATTTTCATTTACTGCAAGCGATCCTGAAGGAATCGAAGTAGGTGCTCCTACCATTGAGACGGTTTCCTTGACCAGAGGAAAAATCTACCGCATGGAGATCGATGTGCTGAATACCATCGAAAATGAATCCATCACCGAAGAGATTCTTGAAGAAGCGGACAAGCATCAGTTCTATTTCTTGGGAACAGCCTTTGAAGGTTCTCCTGCACCTATTGCAGTGGAATATGACGACGAAGGTGGAATTGCCTTGGGTGTGCGCTCGATCTTGACTATGTCTGCTTCTCCTGGTAGAAACAATGCTCAAATGAGAATTGTACTTCGTCACGACTTGAACAAAGACTTCCCTGGTGCTAACAATCCGGTATTTGCCAACTTTGAGCAAGCTGGAGGCGGAAGTGACCTAAACATCACTTTCCCATTGATTATCGAATAATACCTACTTAATCCTATGGTAGAACATGAGCGGCAATTCAATGAGTTGCCGCTTTTTTGTTGTGTCTAAAGTCCCAGAAATGGGCTATTTCCTTTTTCCTCTCCGCTAAATAAGGGAGCAATTTCTCCATAGGAAATAAAAGTGCATTTGAATTATTTTACTTCCTTCAAATCCTGAAGTATAATTTTGAAACGGGACTTATGAGCCATCATTTTTAAAGTCATAAAAGAAAAAAGCCATCCAAGCTTTTCACCCGGATGGCCCTTTTCAGAATTACTTTTTCAATACGAATTCCCACAAATGGAAAGTTGCTCCCGATCAAAGCCCAACATGGATTTTGGTCCCACATTTCCTGCTACCAAAATCACCTCATAATCAGGACCTTCGTTGGCAAGATGTATTTTGACATGACCATCAAAGTACCTCATTCGCTCAAAATCGACCTCCGTTCCATCTGAAAGTTGAACAACTTCGGTATCAGACTTCAAGGTACTGGCCGAAATGGGATTTAGTAAAAATGCTATCGGCGCTTCTGCCTGATCATAGCTCCCAAAATGCAAATGTGCTGGATAAGAATAGTCAGTTTCTGAAGTAGGGCCCGTCAGGCTAATGCCGAGTTCTACACCGCCCTCCGTGAGTTCTCTCACACTTAGCGTCCCCTGAAAATCAAAATCACTGGATTTGAAGAGTTGGTAATCTTGTTGACGTCCTGTGTAGCGTTCTTTTTCTACTTGTTCACAACCCAAAACAAATGCTGCCAGGCAAAGAAGTAAGATCAACCTTTTCATAGAATCGTAGTTTTGCTTGTAAAACGGAGAAAACTTCCTCCCTGTTTTGACGATTCTAAAATTATCAATTTCGGGATGACAATCGGTATTAAAAGTCATTTTTCCCGAAAATTCGACATACAATGAAATATTTCGCTCACTTGATCACCCGACTCGATCAATCCAACAAAACGGGAGACAAACTGGATGCCTTAGTCGAGTTTTTCCAGCAAGCTGAGCCAAAGGATAAGCTCTGGGCTGTGGCGATTTTTTCTCATCGCAGACCCAAGCGGCAGGTCAACACCCGACAGCTAAGAGAATGGTGTCAACAGCTTTCCAGCATTCCTGATTGGCTTTTCGAAGAAAGCTATCAAACCGTAGGAGATTTGGCGGAAACCATTGCCTTGCTTCTCCCACCTGGAAAGCTCCAAAACAGCAAATCACTCAGCGATTGGATTACTTTTCTCAGAAACTTAGAGGCCCTGGAAGATGAGGAAAAGCGAAAGCAAATCGAAAATGCCTGGGATTCACTGGACCGAACGGAGCGGTTTGTATTCAATAAGCTGATCACGGGAGGCTTCCGAATCGGAGTTAGCCAAAATCTCATGAGTCAGGCGCTGGCTAAGGTGCTCAATCGAGACAAATCCCAAATCGCACATGCTCTGATGGGAAATTGGAGTCCGGATAAGCTTGATTTTGAAGATCTTTTCAACCCAAAAGAAATTCAACTCGACACCTCCAAACCCTATCCATTTTTCCTCGCTCATCCGCTGGAAATCGAACCCGATCAACTCGGTGATGTCAAAGACTGGCAAGCAGAATGGAAATGGGACGGTATTCGCGGGCAGATCATCCGACGAAATGGAGAAACGTTCATCTGGAGCCGTGGAGAGGAACTCGTCAATGAAAAATTCCCTGAGCTTTTGACCATGGCTTCTATTTTGCCCGATGGGATTGTTTTGGACGGAGAAATCATCGCCTTCAAAGATGGACAGCCTCTCCCCTTT
>VFQM010001688.1_pt1 | contig 18535 bp, 15 predicted proteins | sample 3512391 | NCBI WGS metagenome assembly VFQM01 (sample SAMN10412369, study PRJNA504923) | tailings metagenome | isolation source: Replicate 1 from Balatoc abandoned mine | place: Philippines | reverse complement strand
CAAATGCTCGCTCGGAATGCCGATCTTCGCCCCGATCTCCTGGATCGGCTTCTTGCGCGCTCCACGCGCGATCTCGATGTCGGTCTTGAATTCGGCCATGACTCTCTTCCCTTGAGTTGGTTCGATTTTTCCGCGGCGCCCCGAGGGCCCCGAAAACTAGAAGCGCGGTGCGGTCTTGCCCGCCGCGCGATAGGCGGAGGCGACCGTGTTGGCCATCAGAAGCGCGATCGTCATCGGCCCGACGCCGCCGGGCACCGGGGTGATGGCACCGGCCTGCTCGGCAGCACCGGCATAGTCGACGTCGCCGACCAGCTTCGACTTGCCGTTCGAACCCTCGCTGCGGTTGATGCCGACGTCGATGACGGTGGCGCCGGGCTTCACCCAGTCCCCCTTGATCATCTCCGGACGACCGACCGCGGCGACCAGGATGTCGGCCGTGCGGCAGAGCGCGGGCAGGTCCTTGGTACGGCTGTGGGCGACGGTGACAGTCGCGTTGGCATTGAGCAGCAGGTTCGCCATCGGCTTGCCGACGATGTTGGAACGGCCGACCACGACCGCGCTCAGGCCCGACAGGTCACGGCCGACGGCACGCTCGATGAGCAGCATCGAGCCGGCCGGGGTGCAGGGCACGAAGGCGGTGTCGAGTTCACCGGTGCCGAGCTTGCCGACATTGGTGAAGTGGAAGCCGTCGACGTCCTTGTCGGCGGAGATGGTCTGGATGATCCTGCCGGCGTCGATGTGGTCGGGCAGGGGCAGCTGCACCAGGATGCCGTGGATCGACGGATCGGCGTTCAGCTTCTCGATGAGGGCGACCAGGTCGGCTTCGGTGGTTTCGGCCGGCAGCTTGTGCTCGACCGAGTGGAAGCCGCATTCCTTGGCCTTCTTGCCCTTGGACGAGACATAGACCTGGCTCGCCGGATCCTCGCCGACGATGACCACCGCGATCCCGGGAACCACGCCGGTCGAGGCGATCAGTTCCTCGGCGGCGCCCCTGACTTTCGACACCACGTCGGCGGCGACCGCCTTGCCATCGATTACCTTCGTCATCTATGCAGTTCCTCCCAGGCGAGCGCGACCATCCCTACGGCACAGGCCGTCGGTTTGCAGCTCCGGATGCGACATCCGGCCAGCCATTCGCGCTGAAATTTCCCGTCTGAATCTATAGCAGGGACGGCTTTCCCAAGTCAACCGTGATGCAAGAATCTTTCATAGAAAGAAATATTAGCCGGATCGGTTTTCTTGAGGCGCCGGAGCTAGCTATCTGAAGCCACACCATAAAACGGAAAAGGCCGGCTTTCGCCGGCCTTGACCTTTGGGTTCGCGGTTTTCCTCAGATAACGAAGAACCAGTTTGCGAGCAGGACCACGGCGACACCCGCGACCAGCGTCAGATAGGGCAGGATGCCCGCCTTGCGGACCTTCAGGTCCTCCTGCTTGATGCCGAGGTCGTCGAGCATGTGCTCCGGGAACTTGCCGCCGTCCTGGACGTAGTGGCGGTAGCAGAACACCGGGATGATGAGGGCCGCGGCGATGAAGCCCGCCCACAGCGCCCAGGGGTTCCACACCTTGGCGCCGGCGCCCATGAACATGGCATTGACGTAGGAGAGCAGGCCGCCGATCGCGATCAGGATGGTCGGCGCCTTCCACGGACGGGGGATGTGGCCGTTGTCGATGCGGTGGATCCAGCCCGAGTTGAGGTTGAGGAAGTTGAAGATGATGTAGCCGCAGTTCGACACCGACAGCACGAAGAAGAAGCTGGTGGCGTCGGCTGCTGCGACGGCGAGCAGGAAGACGTTGAAGATCAGGTCCGTCCACATGGCGCGGGTAGGCGCGCCATGCTCGTTGACGTGGCTGAGGTAGCGCGGCAGCCAGCCGTCGACCGCGCCCTGGTAGAGTGTGCGCGACGAACCCGCCATTGCCGTCATGATCGACAGCATCAGCGCCATGATCATCAGCATGACCATGATCGAGGTGACGAAGCCGGCCCCGCCGACCATCGTGGCCATGGCCTCGGCCACGCCCGAACCGTCGACGATGGGGGTTGCCAGCATGCCGTTGAGGCCGAGCACGCCCTGGAAGGTGAACGGCACCAGCGTGTAGAGCGCAAGGCAGAGCAGGCCCGAATAGAAGATCGCCCGCACCGTGTCGCGGCCGGGGTTCTTGAACTCGGAGGTGTAGCAGATGGCCGTCTCGAAGGCATAGGCCGACCAGGCGGCGATGAACATGCCGCCGAGCACGAGCGTCCAGCCGGCGACGTTCCACGAGCCCGGCTCCGGCGAGTAGGCGGCGGCGAGCGGCACGAGCGGCGAATAATTGTCCCAGTTGATCTGGCCGGTGATGATCGGAACGATGCCGACGATCAGCATCGGCACGATCACGATCAGACCGATGAACTTCTGCACGTTGGCGGTGCCGAGGATGCCGCGATGCTGGATGGCGAAGGTCACCAGCATCAGGATGACGCCGATGAAGAACACCGAGTTGAGCGAGAAGCTCACCGGGCCGAGCGTGCCGTGGTAGAGCGTCCAGGTGCGGATCGCGGGCGTCGCCGCCGCAGTCAGCGCGGCGATGGCGTCGGCCGCTGCCTTGCCGGCGTTGGCGGGATCGGCGAGCCAGCCGACGACCTCGGGCGAGGTGTCGGTGAAGCCCGGGATCGGCGCCAGCGCATTGAGGATGTAGGCGGCCGCGATCGAGCAGCCGAGCGACAGCACCGGCGTCCAGGCGAGCCAGTTGCACCACACCGACAGCGGCGCGATGAACTTGGAATAGCGCAGCCAGGCGGTGGCGCCGTAGACCGAGGCGCCGCCCGACTTGGACGGGAACAGGCCTGCGATCTCGGCATAGGTGAAGGACTGGATCAGGCCCAGGATGATCGAGGCCGTCCAGATCAGGAAGGCCGGCGTTCCGGTCGTGCCGGCGATGCCTCCGATCGAGAACAGCACCAGTGCGGGCACGCCGCTGGCGACCCAGAAGGCACCGCGCCAGTCGATGGTTCGATGAAGCTGGCCGTCGCCGGCTTCAGCAGTCGTCAGTGCATTCATTGAAGTTCCCCCCAGATAATACCGAAAAAATCCCGCGCCGTCTTGGACAGCGCGGGATTGGTCGTTGTGTTCTCAGCGTGTCAGAGCACGAAGAACCAGTTGGCCAGAAGCACCACCGCCAGGCCTGCGACGAGCGTCAGGTAGGGCAGAATGCCGGCCTTCTTCACGGTGAGATCGCTCTGCTGCATGCCGAGGTCCTCGAGCATGTGCTCGGGGAACTTGCCGCCGTCCTGGATGAAGTGGCGGAAGCAGAACACCGGGATGATGAGGGCCGCGGTGAACAGGCCGGCCCACAGGGCCATCGGGTTCCAGACCTTGGCGCCGGCGCCCATGAAGATGGCGTTGACGTAGGCGAACAGCGCACCGATCGTGATCAGCCAGGTCGGAGCGCGCCACGGCCGCTTGATGTGGCCGTTGTCCATGCGGTGGATCCAGCCGGAGTTCAGGTTGAGGAAGTTGAAGATGATGTAGCCGCAGTTCGACACGGCGAGGATAAAGAAGAAGCTCGTCGCGTCGGTCGAGGCGATGGCCAGGACGAAGAGGTTGGCGATCAGGTCCGTCCACATGGCACGGGTGGGCGCACCGTGTTCGTTGACGTGGCTGAGATAGCGCGGCAGCCAGCCATCGACCGAGCCCTGGTAGAGCGTGCGCGAAGATCCGGCCATGGCCGTCATGATCGCGAGCAGCAGGGCGAGGATCATCAGCATGACCAGCAGCGACTTCACCAGTCCGCCGCCGCCGACCATGCCCGCCAGCGCATCGGCGACACCCGAACCGTCGACGATCGGGGTAGCCAGCATGCCATTGAGGCCGAGCACGCCCTGGAAAGTGAAGGGCACGATCATGAACAGAAGCATGCAGAGCAGGCCGGAGTAGAAGATCGCCTTGAAGGTGTCGGTCGCCGGGTTCTTGAACTCGCGGGTGTAGCAGACGGCTGTCTCGAAGCCGTAGGTCGACCACGCCGCGATGAACATGCCGCCGAGCACCAGCGTCCAGCCCGAGACGTTCCAGGCGCCGGGTTCGGGCGCATAGGCCGCGGCGAGCGGTACGAAGGGCGAGTAGTTGTCCCAGTTGATCTGGCCGGTGAGGATCGGCACCACGCCGACGATCAGTAGCGGCACGATGACGAGCAGTCCGACGACCTTCTGCACGGCGGCGGTGCCGAGAATGCCGCGATGCTGGATGGCGAAGGTGAGCAGCATCAGCACGGCGCCGATCCAGAAGGTGGCGTTGAGCGAGAAGCCGACCGGACCCAGCGAGTGGCTGTACAGCGTCCAGGTGCGGATGCCGGGCGTTGCCGCTGTGGTCACTGCTGCGACAGCGTCTGCTGCGCTCGTGCCGACATTGGCTGCCATGTACTGCAGCACCTCGGGCGAGGTTTCGGTGAAGCCGGGGATCGGCGCCAGTGCATTGAGGATGTATGCGGCGGCAATCGAACAGCCGAGCGACAGCACCGGCGACCAGGCGAACCAGTTGCACCACACCGACAGAGGCGCGACGAACTTGGAATAGCGCAGCCACGCGGTGGCGCCATAGACGGATGCGCCGCCCGATTTGTTCGGGAACAGGCCGGCGATCTCGGCATAGGTGAAGGACTGGATGAAGCCCATCAGCATTGAGGCGATCCAGATGGCGAAGGCGATGTTGCCCGCCGTTCCGGCGATGCCACCGATGGAAAACAGGACTAGCGGCGGCACGCCGCTGGCAACCCAGAAGGCGCCTCGCCAGTCGATTGTTCGATGCAGTTGGCCAGCGGATTCCGCCGGACCGATGTCCGTTGCAGCGCTCATTGGCTCATTCCCCATTGATTAATAGTGTGCCTATCGCCCGCGACCGTCCTCCAACGGTGCATGGTGCGCGGCAGTTTCCACTCAGTCGTATTTTTTTACTTGTGGTGAAGTTTGTCCGAATCCGAACGCGCGTCAAGCATTTTGTCGCACCCGTCCCGGGAAGGTTGCGAAGAAGCGCTTCGATTGGAAGATCGGCCAGTTTCCAAGCATCTTTCCGGGCTGCCCGGCCCTACCCGATGGGGTGGTTTCCGGCGCTTTCGGGCCGTTGGCCGGCTCACAAACCGGTCAGGGCGGTGAAATGAGCGATTGCACTGGAAGGAAAAAATCATTCATGATATGAATTGTGCAAATGCCGACGGGTGTCGCCGGTGACGATAGGGAAAGTCGCGCAGGGACAGGAGGCCATTCGGCAAGGCGCATAGGAATAAGGAAGGGTGGGCGCAGGAACATAGGCGGGAGGAACATGAACGCCGAATGGAAAGGTCAGCGCCAAGGCATCGGGATTGAGGTGGTGTCCGTGGCCGGAGAGAACAAGTTCAGGGTCTTGATCGCCGAGCGCAATCCGCTGGTGATCGCCGCTCTTGGAGACATGATCTCGCGCGACAGCCGCTTCGAGCTGGTCGAGACGGTCCAGACCGGCAAGGCCTTCCTCGAGGTCGCGTCGGCGCAGCAGCCGGCCTTCGATCTCGCGGTGCTGGGATGGAAGCTGTCGGACATGGACAGCGGCGAGGTGCTCGCCGAGATGCAGCGACGCTCGCTGCACGCGCGCGTGGTCATCTTCTCCAACGACCACGACGTCGCCATTCTCAAGCAATGCGTACGCCTCGGCGTCCAGGGCTTCTGCTATCAGTTCGACGACCCGGCGATCCTGTTCGACACGCTGGTGGCGGTCGCGCACGGCCGCATCTGCATCCCCTACATGGACGTGTCCAAGATCAACGACACGCCGCTGTCGAGGCTGACGACGCGCGAGCGCGAGTTGCTCTCGGTGCTGGCGGACGGCTGGACCAACCTGCAGATCGCGGCGCGCACCGGGATCTCGGAGAACACGGTCAAGTACCACCTCAAGAATCTCTATGACAAGCTCGACGTCCGCAACCGCGCCATGGCGGTGGCGCTCTACGCCAGCGAGAAGAACCGCGGGCCGAGTCTGAGTTCGTAGCAAGGACTTTTGAGGGCCGCCCCGCTGGGGGGCGGCTCGCAGACGTCATGTCTCGATCATCGCTGATGCCGGCAACAGCGCCATGCTTACGGCGCGAAATCCGCTCCGGCCGATCCGATGACGATTACGGGAGCATCGTTGTTGTCGATGAAGTGACCATCGAGGTAGGGGAGGGCGCTCAGCCTGAACGATACCCCCACGCCAAACCACCATTCGCGTGGTTGCAGCAACTCGTAGGTTCGATAGCCCCCGATTTGCGCATCGGGTGAGCCTACGAAGTCGTTGTTCGACTTCATGGCCACCCGTTGCCGAGCATCCCACAGGTGCACGTCCTGGATCGAGCCCGAGTTTGCGTACCCGGCGATTTGCTCGTACCCAAGAAAGACGCGGATCAGCTTCAGGCGCTTGTCATCGAGAATTACAGGCGTTGGTATCGTGATGTGAAACCATCGCGAGAATCCGGGGCGCATCGTTATCTGCGTGCCCCAGCCGAAGTGATTGAAGCCGAAGAGACCGCCGTCTTCCGCCGGCGGGTTCTCCATTACCACTGCGTTGCCGTGTATCCAGCTAGCCGTAAACCCAACCATTTCGCTCCTCCTTCTGGAAAAAGCCTGACTGGAAAAGACGTAGCCTCCAATTCGATAGCAGAATTGCGGATGGGTGAAAACGTTGGCGAGGGTCTAGCTCTAAAGAGCCGGAGCCGAGGCTGTGGGACCCGGCAGGCTGTACCCGGCAGGCTGTAGAAGAGAGCGGTTGAACTCGCAGACGAAGCCTGAGTTGTCGCCGTGCACGGTAACTGCCGAATGCTGTGGGCGCCTTTCAGACGAGATGGCGTTGCAAAAGCAAATGCCGCCCCGGAGGGGGCGGCATCGCTGATCGTGCGGATGGTTGCGGTAGGCCGAGCCTCACTCCGCCGCGACGGGAGTGGCGGTGCGCAGGTAGGACTCCAGCGAGTCGTCGAGCGCGTCCTTCCAGGGCGTGTGGTGCGCGGGCGCCATCGTGCCGGTGATGACCGACCGGTAGGAGTGGTTGCGGAACTCCATGATGCCCTTCTTCTTGTGTTCCTTCCACTCGAAGAAGGCCGCGTTGGCGCCGTCCACGTCGAAGCTCGGGTAGTCGGTTTCGGCGATCAGTTCCTTGACGTACTCGCCCTGGTACTCGATCGCGTCGTGGGAGTCCTTACCGGCATCCTCGCGGGCAACACGGTCCTCGACGTCTGCGACCATCTCGGCCTTGGTCGCGGGCAGCTTGATGCGGCCGAGGATCACGTCGCGCGTCCACCAGGCCTGGGCGTCGAACATGTTGAAGGTAAACCACTGGTCCTGCATGCCGATGTAGAACATCGCCGGGTTGTTGACGTAGGCGACGCCCTTGTAGAGGTCGGCGGTGGCCAACCGGTTGGCGGTCCTCAGGCGCAGGTCGTCCGGCAGGAACGGGAAGTGGTGCTTGTAGCCGGTGCACAGGATGATCGCGTCGATGCGCTTGGTCGAGCCGTCCTTGAAGGTGGCCGTGTTGACGTCGACCTTCTCGAGCAGCGGCCGCTCTTCCCAGTTGTCGGGCCATTTGAAGCCCATCGGCGCGGTGCGGTAGCAGTTGGTGATCGACTTGGCGCCGTACTTCCAGCACTGGGAGCCGATGTCCTCGGCCGAGTAGCTGGTGCCGACGATGAGGATGTCCTTGCCGATGAACTCGCGGGCGTCGCGGAAGTCATGGGCGTGCAGGATGCGGCCGTTGAAGCGGTCGAAGCCGGGGAATTCGGGCACGTTCGGGGTCGAGAAGTGGCCCGAGGCGACGATGACGTTGTCGAATTCCTCGGAATAGCAGTGATCCTTGGGCAGGTCCTGCACGGTAACGGTGAATTTCTTGGTCTGTTCGTTCCAGGTCACCATGCGCACGACGGTCTCGAAGCGGATCCACTTGCGCACGCCGGCCTTGTTCACCCGGCCTTCGATGTAGTCGAAGAGAACCGCGCGGGGCGGATAGGAAGCGATCTGCTTGCCGAAGTGCTCCTCGAAGGAATAGTCGGCGAACTCCAGGCCTTCCTTGGGGCCGTTCGACCAGAGGTAGCGGTACATCGAGCCATGGACGGGTTCGCCGTACTGGTCGAGGCCCGTGCGCCAGGTGTAGTTCCACAGGCCGCCCCAGTTGGCCTGCTTCTCGAAGCAGACGATTTCCGGGATTTCTGCGCCCTTCTCCGCGGCGGACTGGAATGCCCTCAGCTGCGCCAGACCCGACGGTCCAGCTCCAATCACGGCTACACGCTTGGCTGTCATGGGTTCTCCTCCTACTGGTATAGACCAAATTTCGTTATTGGTTCCTCTGGTTCAGTTATGTTGCCTGCCGTTATACCAATTTGTCAATCAAGTTTCCTCTGAGGAAGAAAATTTTCGCCCCACATGGATGAAGCTCCCGGCCTTTGATGGTAGACACGGACCATGCAGAACTCCAGCTTTGCCCATCAACTCGCGGTTTCCAGTCTGCTGCCCCGGTTGTCGGTCGGCATGCCGAACGCGGTGAACATCGGATTCCTGGCGCCGCTGAGCGGCCAGGCGGAGTCATGGGGCTTGCCCGGGTTGCATGGCTGCCGGATCTGGGAGGACTGGCTCAACAAGACCGGCGGCCTGCTGATCAACGGGCGCCGCTATCCGATAAAGATCATAGAGTATGACTGCGACTACGATGCCGGGCGGGCCGCGGAGGGCGCGCGCCATCTGGTGGAGCGGCATGACGTCAAGCTGCTGATGATGCTGGGCGGCGATACCGTTTCGCAGATACGGGATTACCTGACCGACCGCAAAGTCCTGACCTCGACCCTGCTGCCCAGCGACCTGTCGCCGGACACGCGCTATCTGATCGCTCCCAGTGAAACGCATCCGATCTACAACGTGACGGGGGTGGACTGGCTGGCACACGCAAGGCCGGAGCTTCGCACCGTCGCGATCTGCAGCCAGTCCGATGCGCTCGGCCTGCCCTCGCTGGCGACCTATCGCGCGGCCTTCAAGGCGGCCAATGTCGGGATCGCCAGGGAAATCCAGTATGATCCCGGCACCACCGATGCTGCCGCAATCGTGCAGCCGATGCTGGATGCGAACCCTGACATCCTATGCTGGTGCACCAGCTATACGCCAATGGTCCATGCCATGACCGAATATGCTCATGCGCAGGGCTTCAAGGGGCAGATCATCTCCTGCACGCTCGACTACTACGATCAGCTGGTTGCCCGTACGTCGGTCGAATTCATGGAAGGTTTCGTCTTCCAGTTTCCGGACTTTGACGACGAGAAGCTGACGGACAAGACGTTCTTCTTCAACCAGCCGAAGGGCTTTTTCGACGAATACAACCGCCGTTTCCCCGGCACATGGACGGCGGTCAGCTGGGAGTATGTCGCCATCCTGGACATCTGGCATGCGGCGGTCGAAAAATGCGACAGCGTCAACCCCTTGCCCGTACTGGCGGCGATGAAGCAGCTCGGGCACGTCACCCACGCCTTCGGACCGGCGCATTGGTGGGGCGAGAGCATGTTCGGGATCGACAACGCGCTGGTCGGGGACTGGCCGGTCGTGACGCTGAGAAACGGCAAGGCGAAAATCGCCGCCTTCTGCTCAATTCCCCGCTGGCTGGAACGCCATGGCGGCCTGCTCAAGCAGGAAATGTCGGATCTGGGGCAGCTTTGGGAGCAGCGCCTGCGCTCGAGCGGGGCGGGAACCGCCTTGAAAGCGCGAACGCCGGAACTAGTCCTGCAGAAATAGCTTCTGCTCCTCGATCAGGTGCAGCTTGATGAACTCGACGGCCCGCTCCACGTCGCGCGAGGCGATCGCGTTGAACAGCGCGTTGTAGCGCTGTTGGTATTCGAGGATGCGCTTCGGGGACAGGTGCCGGCGCAGCAGCGTGGTGCGGAAGCTCACCCTGCAGGCCTCGATCGCCAGATTGTAGCAGGATGCCAGCAGGGGATTGTGCGTTCCCTCGGCGATCTTGCGATAGATTTCCTCCTCGCATTTCACGAAAGCGGCAACGTCGGTGTGCACGCTTTCGATCTTCGACATGAGTTGTTCGAGATCCCACACCTCGCGCGGGGTCATGTTGATGACGGCAAGGCGGATCATTTCGGGTTCGAGGATGCCGCGCACGACAAGGTGGTCCAATGGGCTGGTTTCCATTGCGACCGAACTCTCGCCCCGCTCCGGCACGTCTTCCGAGCGATAGGTGACGAAGCTGCCGCTGCCTGGGCGCCGCGTGATGACATTGCGGGATTCCAGCACATCCAGCGCCTCGCGCACCGTATTGCGGGCCACCCCCATCTCCGAAGCCAGTGCCCGTTCCGACGGAAGGCGCGCATTCAGCGGATATTCCTCCGACCTTATCTTCGCGAACAATCGATCCAGGACGGTCTGCACCGTCGCTCCCAGCGAGTAGGTGGAGATGATCTGCGATGCGAGTTCGGGTTCAGGCTTCATTTCACGGCCTTGCATGTCAGTTCTGCCTCACGGCCACGAGACGAATCCTACCGCAGCACAGTCCAAGTTTGAAATATTTGTCGAATCTGATTCAGTAAAGATGGCTGAGCGGGCCGGGGCAATCGCCCGGCAAGTCGAGGCGCCGCCAAATGGTCCCGGATTTTACCGGAGAGACTGCCCGGCAGACGGTCACCGAGCCTCATTTTTCGGCATTGCGACGAAACGAAGCCTTGCTAGGACGAGAAAAGTCGGTATTCTCTAGATTGAAATTATTTTACACACAGGCAAATTTTTGACGAGGTGGTGATGACGATCGCAGACTACCCCGCCGTGACGGCAGGTCCGCCGAAGCCCAGTCTCATTCTTCAGCCCGGGCTGCTCGTTCCCGGCATGGAACGCTACCATGTTCCCGGGGCCGGTGCGGCACTGATCGACGTCGAGGCAGGCGACCGAGTGAGCGTGCGCAACCTCGAGGGCGGCCAGCCCTGCGAACTCGTTGCCTTCGACGCGCAGGGGCGCGCCGATACCGGCATCCTGGGGACGCGCTCGAACAGCGACGCCTCGGGCCTGAAGGCGCTTCTGGCCGATGGCGACGACAGCCTGCAGAAGTTTCGCCTCGGCCTTGCCCGCCGCAAGCTTGAGCTCGGCCGGGTCGAGGCCGTGCGCTTCTTCGATGCCGGCACTCCGGCGGGTGAGGAGCAGAGCTTTGTCGTCACGCGCCCCGGCTCGCTCGTGGTCGCGGCCCCCGGCGGGCCGATGGCGGTCGACGGTCACGACACCACGACGCCGCTGGTGGTGATGGTCAAGCGGGCGAAGGTCCGCACCGCTCCAGGCGGTTTCGACCTGCCCGATCCGCTCGCCGATCCCGTGATCGACCTGCGCATCAAGTCGCGCACGGCGGAGGCCTATTTCGTCAAGGCCGGCGACTACATCCAGATCATCGACGTCGACGGCCGCCAGTGCACCGACTTCCAGTGCTTCTCGGCACGCAAGCTCGACAAGGGCCGCGACCTCGCGCTCGATGTCACCGCCACCCGCTCGGTGATGGGCCATGCCTATCCGATGCCTGGCCTGCATGCGAAATATTTCGACCAGGACTTCGAGCCGTTGGTCGAAGTCGTGCAGGACACCTGCGGCCGGCACGACGCATTCGCGCTCGCCTGCTATGCCAAGTATTACGACGACATCGGCTATCCCGGGCACATCAACTGCTCGGAGAACTTCAACGGCGCGCTGGCCTCGCATGGGGTGACCCCGCGCGCCGGCTGGATGGCTGCCAACTTCTTCTTCAACACCGGCATCGACGCCCATGGCGTGATGTATTCGGACGAACCCTGGTCACGGCCGGGCGACTATGTGCTGCTGCGCGCGCTGACCGACATCGTCTGCGTGTCCTCCGCCTGCCCAGATGACACCACGCCATCCAATGGCTGGAACCTCACCGACATCCACGTCCGGACCTATTCCGGGCAGAACAAGTTCCAGCGCGCGATCGCCCGACGCACGACCCCGGAGGCCGAACCCAAGATGACCCGCGAGACCGCCTTCCACTCAAGCTTCTCCAAGCACACCCGCAACTTCATCGAATACAAGGGCTACTGGCTGCCGCAGGAATTCGCCAAGGAAGGTCCGATCGAGGAATACTGGGCTTGCCGCGAGAAGGCGGTGGTGCTGGACCTCTCGGCGCTGCGCAAATTCGAGGTCACCGGCCCAGATTCCGAAGCGCTGATGCAGTACACGCTGACCCGCGACGTCAAGAAGCTCGGCGTCGGCCAGGTGGTCTATACCGCCATGTGCTACGAGCATGGCGGCATGATCGACGACGGCACGCTGCTGCGCCTCGGCAAGGACAATTTCCGCTGGATCTGCGGTGACGACTATTCCGGCGTCTGGCTGCGTGAAGTGGCCGAGAAGCTCGGCCTCAAGGTACTTGTCCGCTCCTCGACCGACCAGATGCACAACATCGCCGTCCAGGGCCCCAAGAGCCGCGACATCCTCAAGGAGATCGTCTGGACGCCGCCGCACCAGCCGGCACTTTCCGAGCTCGAATGGTTCCGCTTCACCATCGGCCGCATCGGCGATTCCACCGGCGTGCCGATCGTGGTGTCGCGCACGGGCTACACCGGCGAGCTCGGCTACGAGGTGTGGTGCCATCCGCGCGACGCCGAAAAGGTCTTCGACGCCGTATGGGAGGCGGGGCAGCCGCACGGCCTCAAGCCGATGGGCTTTGCTGCCCTCGACATGGTGCGCATCGAAGCCGGCCTGATCTTCGCGAACTACGAGTTCTCCGATCAGACCGATCCGTTCGAGGCCGGCATCGGCTTCACCGTGCCACTCAAGACCAAGACCGACGACTTCATCGGCCGCGAGGCGCTGATCCGGCGCAAGGAGAACCCGATCCACAAGCTGGTCGGCCTCGACATCGACGGCAACGTCGCCGTCGGCCATGGCGACTGCGTGCATATCGGCCGCGCCCAGATCGGTGTGGTCACCTCTTCCGTGCGCTCGCCGGTGCTCAAGAAGAACATCGCGCTCGCCCGCGTCGACGCCACCCATGCCAATGTCGGCACCGAGGTCGAGGTCGGCAAGCTCGATGGACACCAGAAGCGCCTTCCAGCCAGGATCGTGCCCTTCGCCCACTATGACCCGCAGAAGACCAGGCCGAGGTCGTAAGGCGATGGGGAGCGGTCGCCACAATAGGGGTCTTCGGACATGAACTCAGGCCGGCGCGCAACGGACCGATTGCCCGCGCCGGCCCGAACACCTCCGCGCGGCGCAAGGACGGCATCGTTCCTGGAAGGCCGTTCGAAGTATTCAGCTCTGCTCATGTTGTCCCGGCGCGATCGGCCGCGCGCCGTCGGAGCTTTGTCGCGTCTACCCACAGTAGTTCTCATACAACTGCCGTGATATCTCTTGAAATGTATGGCATTGAAATTTACCAGAAGTGAAAATGTTGGAAATGTGACTCGACCAATGAGGGTGCCTTGATCGTGGAAGACGACCAGATTGCTGTTGCGATGCCCCAAGGCAGGAGAACGGCCGCGGCCGCCAAGGCGCAAGCCGTACCGCTCAAGCAAGACCCTCATGCCATCCGCGACACGCCGGAGAAGGTTCTCGAAGTGGCCCTTGGCCACGAGGTCAGGGCCTTCCGCAAGAAGCTCGGCATCACCGTCGCCGATCTTGCGGCCATGACCAACATCTCTCTCGGCATGTTGTCCAAGATCGAGAACGGCATCACCTCGCCGTCGCTGACCACGCTGCAGGCGCTGTCGCGCGCCCTCGGCGTGCCGCTGACGGCGTTCTTCCGCCGCTTCGAGGAGGAGCGCAACGCCGTCTTCGTCAAGGCGAACGAAGGCGTCGACGTCGAGCGCCGCGGCACCCGCGCCGGCCACCAGTACACGCTGCTCGGCCATATCGGCTCGAACACCGCGGGCGTGGTGGTGGAACCCTATCTCATCACGCTTTCCGAGGATTCGGACGTCTTCCCGATGTTCCAGCACGAGGGCATGGAGTTCCTCTACATGCTGGAAGGCGAGGTGGTTTACCGCCACAGCAACAACCTCTACCGGATGACACCCGGCGACAGCCTGTTCTTCGACGCCGACGCGCCGCACGGCCCGGAAGAGCTGACCACGCGGCCGATCAAGTACCTGTCGATCATCTCCTACCCGCAGGGCACCGGCAGCGAATAGGCTGCTGCCTTGATCGACTTCAGCGCGGCGTCTATTGCCCGAGCTTTGTTTCCCGAACCCAGGGAGAGATCGTGCAGACATCGGCGGAAAGCGCCTTGGCTGTTGCCAAGGAAATCGTGAAGGATCGATATCCGGGAGCGGCGTGCGCTTTTGTGGCGGGCTCGATCATGCGCGGGCAGGGCACGGCTTCATCGGATATCGACTTGGTTGTGATCTACAATGACCTGGACGCTGCATGGCGCGAGTCTTTCGTCCACGAGGGCTTGCCGGTCGAAGCCTTCGTCCATGATCCTTCGACGTTGACATGGTTCATGGATGACGACGAGCGCAACGGCCACCCTGTTCTGGCCCATATGGTGGCCGAGGGGCGGCCGGTCGGAGATGGCATAGTGCTTGCTCAACATCTCAAGCGGGACGCGACCGAGCGCATGCGGACGGGGCCTAGCCCACTGGCCGATGCGCGAAGCAAGGAGCTTCGTTACATCATCACGGAACTCGTCGAGGATTTGCGTGGCTATCGCATCGCCTCTGAAATCCGGGCAATCTCTGCCAGCCTCTATCAGCCGCTCGCCGACCTGACATTACTCGGCAGAGGCGCTTGGTCCGGCAAGGGCAAATGGATTCCGCGTCTGCTGCAACAATATGACGAGGATCTGGCAATCACCTTTGACGATGCTTTCCGCTCGGCGGCCAATGGACAAGGCGACAACCTGGTCGCCTTTGCCGAAAGCGAATTAGCGCGGAATGGTGGCAAGTTCTTTGCCGGCGACCGCAGAAAGGCGCCCGCTTCCGCCAGGCAGGCAAGGGAACCAGGCATCTCTTCATGACCACAGGGGCCGGCCTGGAGCAGCGCCGGCAATAGCAAGCCGCCGCAGACACCACGGGCTACGCGTCAATCCATGTTCCTGGCGGTCTCGGCCGCGAAGCCGAAGTGGCGCATGACCAGTTCGTGGCGCTCCTGCGGGATATCCGCCTTGTCGATCGCCTTGCGCATGCAATTCAGCCACATGTCGCGCAGTTCGGGACCGATCTCGACATGCTCGTGGATCTCCTTGAGCCGCGAGTGGCCGTGCTTCTGGACATAGTAGCTAGGCCCGCCGAAGAAGCCGCAGAGATAGTTGAACTGTTCCTCGCGCGAGTGGGCGACGCCGTGGCCGCGCAGGTGGAGCACATGCAGCGGTCTTGCATCCTCGTCGTGCTCGACGATGTCGTAGAAGATCTCGACGAGCCGGCGGATCGTTTCCTCGCCGCCGAGTTCCACGAACAGGGAGTTTCTCCGGGGCTGCAACGCTTCGCTCATCTAGATCCCACTCCGATGCTGCGGCCGGCGAAGGCCGTTTCCCAAAAGCGAACGGCCCCGAAACGAAGTTCCGGGACCGAAGATTGTTGTGAAATGGCTCAATCCGGGCTGAAGCCGGGCGAGGTCGGGGCGCCGTCGTCGTATTTCGACAGCCACTCGACGACCGTCGGCCGATAGCGCGTCAGGCCCTTGTAATCGGCGAGTTCGTCCGGCAAGTCACGCAGCACGCGGTGGAAGCGGCGTGCCCATTTCGGCTGCGCCACCAGTTCATCCATCTTGATCAGGTAGCAGCGGATCGGGAACACCAGCGCGTTCGAGCGCGGCAAGCGCCAGAAGCTCTGCAGTTCGACGCGCAGATGAACCTTGTTGCCGACATTCTCAGGCGTGACCGTCAGGCGATCAGTGCCCCATTTGTGGAAGTTCTCTGGGCTGGTGTCGAGCCGCGGGTTGATGGTCATGGTCCAGTTGAGGCGCCGGGCCGGCTGGCCCTGCTGGATGTTGGTCAGGAATTTTAGCGCACGCGTGAAGATGCCCTTCTCATGTGCCAGCGGCACCGGCGCGTGCCACTCGAAGAAGTTCATGCCGATGTCGAAGTCGAGCGACCAGTCGGCCTGCGTGGTGACCATGCCGGCGTCCATCCACAGATTGCCGTCGCGCTGGTCGAGGACTGCGAAATCGCCCTGGCTCTGGCGGGTGATGTACTCCATCGGCCCGTAGGGAAGGGTGGAGACATCGCCGAAGGTGAAGGTGTCGTCGATGCCGAGCGGCCGGTTTACCCAGCGCCAGCGATCGCCTTCCCGGGTCAGCTCGAAATGCTCGGGGTAGCTCTTCGCCTTCTCGACCATCAAGAGTTCGAGCAGGTCCCAGCCGGCCAGCGTCATGTGCGGCAGCGACTGGCAGCGCAGCGGGTCCTCCGCCAGCACCATGGCCCGGTCCTGCATCTCCGAGACGTAGTGCTCGTCGACGTCGATGAGATGCTCGAAGACCGAGTTCTTCGGGCCTGGCACGTGCGGCTCGATGTTCACCGCATACATGTAGGCGTCTTCGTTGAACGGGAACGGAAACCGCCTGACCTGCTCCGGACTGTTCTTGAAGGTGAAGTCGTCGCGGAACGTCTCTTTCCTGAAGTTGATGCCCATGAATTCCTCCCAGTTGCCGGGGCCGGCGATCAGCGCTCGAGGACCAGTGAACGTCCTTCGAAGCGCGACACGCACGGCATGATCTTCTTGCCCGAGCAGTGCTCCTCTTTGCTCAGCCAATGGTCGTTGTGCTTGAACGTGCCGTCATGCGAGATGACGTTCGTTTCGCACTGGCCGCAGACGCCGCCGCGGCACAGATATGGCGGGTCGATGCCAGCCGCTTCCATGGCCTCGAGCAGGCTCTGATCTTCGCCGACCCTGATCTCCTTCTTGGAGAGCGCCAGGGTGACGTCGAAGGGCTTGCCCGGCTGCGGTGCCGCGAAATGCTCGTAGTGCACCATCTCGTTCGGCCAGCCATGCTGGGCGGCGGTGTCGCGTACCCAGCGGATCATGCCTTCCGGGCCGCAGACATAGATATGCGTGCCGAGCGGCTGCGTGGCAAACAGGCGGTCGAGCGGGATGCGCTCGTTGCGATCGTCGTAATAGAGGTGGACGCGGTTGCCGTAGCGCTCGCGCAGCGCCTCCGTATAGCTGCCGAGAGCTTCCGTTCGGCAGGTATAGTGCAGCTCGAAGCTTCCGCTCGAGGCGGCGAGCTGCGCGGTCTGCGCCAGGAACGGCGTGATGCCGATGCCGCCGGCGATCATCAAATGCTTCTTGGCGCGCAGATCCAGCGAGAACAGGTTCACCGGATAGCTGATCACCATCTCCATGCCGCGCTTGACGTGGTTGTGCATGAAAAGCGAGCCGCCGCGGCCGGAATCGTCGCGGCGCACGCTGATGGTGTAGTCGCGCGTGTTGAGCGGCGAACTCATCAGCGAATAGGGGTTCAGCCTGGTCCTGTCGTTGTCGCGCATCTCGACGACGACGTGAGCGCCGCCCGAGAAGGTCGGCAGGTTTTCGCCATCCGTGCGCTCGAAATGGAAGCGCTTGACCAGTTCGTTGACCGCGACGACGTCCGTCACGGTGACGTTGAGTTTTGTCGTTCCCGCACTCACCGGAAAATCTCCTCCTTGTGAGGGACCTCGGTCGGGTCCTCCGCGTTGATGCAGACGCCCTGGAATGCAGCGATGCGGCGCGAATAGTGATCGCGCACCAGCAACAGGAGCCCGCAATGCGAGCACGTCACCGGCTGGGTGGTCACGTCTTCGGTAATGCCCTTGCAATGCACGCACTGCACGCGACGGGCGAGGGAGCCGCGATGCTCGGTCTGGATCGAGGCGTGGTCGATGCCTGCCTCGGTCGCCGCCAGCATGGCCTGGCCGATGAGGCCCTCAGTGCCGGCGAGGTAGATTCGCAGTCCCATATGGGCGTTGGCGAGGGTCCACTTCAGCCGCGGCACAGCCGCCGCGAATGAAGGGCCTTCATAATACTGGGCCGGCTTGAGCGCCTTCAGGCTGTCCTGGAAGCGGTTCCCGGTCCGGCCCGGTATGAAAATGATGTGGGCACTGGCGAAGAACCCGTCGGGCGCTTGCCTTGCCAGGTCCAGGATCGCGGACGCCCCTTCGGCGTCCGCTATGAGGAGGTGGCTGCTACCGGCCTGCGGCGATAGTAATCCGTAGACCGGGCGACTTAGCATCGTCTTCACCGGTGCGCTGTCCAAGGTTTCAGCCCTTCGCCGTCCGCTTCAGCTTCTTCGGATCGTCGAATGGCAACGACTGCGCGGTCGCCTTGACCGTGCCGCTGGCGTTGCGGATCTCGAGCGGCGTGCCGACGATGGCGCAATCGACGTCGAGGCGGGCGATGCCCATCGACTTCTTCACCAGCGGCGAATACATCGCGCAGGTTACCACGCCGACCTTCTTGCCGTCGCGCCAGATTTCGGCGCCTTCGTCGGCCGCCTTGTCGCTGTCGAGCAGCACGCCGAAGATCTTGAAGCGCTCCTTGCCCTTGAGGCGGTAGTGCTCCTCGGCGCCGCGGAAGCCGGTCTTGCCGGGGCTGACGGTGAAGTCGAGGCCGAG
>VFQM010001687.1_pt1 | contig 18536 bp, 20 predicted proteins | sample 3512391 | NCBI WGS metagenome assembly VFQM01 (sample SAMN10412369, study PRJNA504923) | tailings metagenome | isolation source: Replicate 1 from Balatoc abandoned mine | place: Philippines | reverse complement strand
AATTGAGGGCGCATCACAATATCTTCCACAACCGCCATCGGAGAAAGCTTAGCTGCTGCATAAATCATTTCAGCCACATCGTTCACTTCCATAATTCGCGAAGGGTCTATGTCAAAGCCATCCCAGCTGGCACTTAGCGTAGCTCCTGGCATTACTGCGGTAACTTTAATCCCTTTGGGTTTTAGCTCCTCCCGAAGATTCCTGCTAAATCCTAGCAGGGCAAATTTAGAAATACTATAACTGCCCCCGTTGGCATAAGCATGCAAAGAAGCAATGGAACAAATATTAAAAATATGTCCCGATGCATGTTGAATCATCGCTGGTAAAATGGCTCTGGTTAAATGATAAGCACTGTACAAATTTGTTTCTATCATTTGTTCCAGTATTCCATCTGCTTCATCATGAATACTGCCGGGCAGAAATTGTCCTGCATTATTTACCAAAATATCAGGGCTGCCCTGTGTAAGACTCCAGGTAGCAAATTCCAATACAGATTTTTTATCCGCCATATCACAGGCTTTCCCCTTAATGATACTGTTGGGAAACTTAGTTTGTAGTTCATTCACCGTATCATATAAAGACTTTTCTCCTCTGCTGCAAATAAGAATGGTATTGCCTTCTGCTGCAAATTTTTCCGCAATGGCTTTGCCAATTCCTTTGGAAGCTCCTGTTACAATGATATTCATCTGCTAAAGTTACTAACTTTACCCCATGCAATATCAGCACTTGTTTTTCGATTTAGACCATACCCTTTGGGATTTTGACACCAATTCAAAAGAAGCTTTACAAGACCTTTATCAGATTCATCAGTTGAATGAAAAAGGCATTGCCAACTTTGATGTTTTTTTTGAACGATACAGTTTTCACAACCATTTATTATGGGAACGATATGCTAAGGGTTTGATTAAACAGGATGAGTTAAGATGGAAAAGAATGTACCTGGCCATGCTAGATTTTAAACTGGCCAATGAGAAACTGGCTCGCTCTATGGGCGTTGACTTTTTAGACATTCTTCCCAATAAAAACAAAGTGTTTCCCTATACGCATGAAATACTAGAATACTTAACAGGTAAGGGATATACATTGCATTTAATTACCAATGGATTCGAAAAAGTACAGCAGCATAAATTAACACAGAGCAATCTGGCTCACTACTTCAATGAAATGATTACCTCTGAAGTAAGCAATAGCCTGAAACCCCACAAGGAAATATTTGATTTTGCACTTAGCAAAACAGGAGCTATTCCAAAAAACAGTATCATGATTGGTGACAATTTAGAAGCTGATATTCAGGGGGGAATCAATGCGGGTCTGGATACGGTATTTGTAAATCATCTCAATACCACACCACATATTCAGCCCACTTATACAGTTTATCACTTACAGGAACTGGAACAGATTTTTTAATTACAAGGGAACAGTTTTATTTACAACCAGCTATTCTGACAATAAAAAACCCGTACTGATATTATCAGGACGGGTACGTAACAATTGGGGGGATTGATTAAGCTTTTTTAGTGGTAGTGGCAGGCTTTTTAGCAGCTTCTTTTTTGCAGCAATCTTTCATTTCCTTGCCTTTCATATCGCATTCCATTTCTTTACCATCTTTTGCGCACTCTTTTCCTTTTGCACATTTTTTTCCATCACCGTGAGCCAATGCAACACCAGTGAAAAGGGTAGCAGAAATTGCGAATAAGAATAATTTTTTCATATGATTTGTTTTTAATTGATATACTAAAAATACTGCTTTTGTTGAATTTTTATGCAGAAAACTTGTTAATTTCTTAACCTATTGATTACCAGCTGGCAAGAACCGTTACACCACCTTTTACTACCTGATTCAGTTCAACTTCAACTTTGGTCCCCACTGGTAAAAGCACGTCCACCCTGCTTCCGAACTTGATAAAACCATATTCATCACATTGTTTAGCTGTTTGCCCAACAGCAGAATAATTGCATATTCTTTTGGCCAATGCACCGGCAATTTGTTTGAATAAAATTTCTCCGTGCTTATTCTTAACAGCCACACTCCATCTTTCATTTTCCGTAGAAGATTTAGGATGCCAGGCTACCAGATATTTTCCCTTATGGTACTGATTATACGTTACTTCCCCACTCATGGGATAACGATTCACATGCACATTGGCAGGACTCATGAAAATACTTACCTGTATTCGCTTGTCCTTAAAATATTCTACATCTGTGATTTCTTCAATTACCACCACTTTCCCATCAGCAGGACAAATAATTTTATTGTCGTCAATGGTATGAACCCGGCTGGGTATTCTGAAAAAAGAAATAATAAAAAGAAAAAGCGCCAGTGTTACTACAAAAATGATGGTAGCTACCGTTGGCAAACTAGCACTCAGGAAACCAAACGACAACAAGTTAATACCTCCAAAAAGCAAGGCGGTAATGGCGATGGTTTTATATCCTTCCCGATGTATGGTCATATTATCAATGAATTAATGTGCAAATGTAGGGTGCAGAGAACTTACTCTTAGAAAAAAAGAAATAAAACCAGCCAAACAGCCGGAATGGCAATCAGCAATGAGTCAAAACGATCCAGAAATCCCCCATGTCCAGGCATAAAGCTACCACTGTCTTTTACCCCTGCCGTTCTTTTGATTTTACTTTCCAGTAAATCGCCCAAAGTGCCCGCTATAGCGGAAGTTAGCGACACAGCCATCAGGGTTTTCAGCGGTAACCCCCAAATATAATGGCCTGCCAGTGTTACTGCTATTACAGCCAGAACTGCTCCTCCATAAGTCCCTTCTTTGGTTTTCTTTGGACTGATTGGGCTTAAAGGAGTTTTTCCTATTAGTGAGCCTACCAGATAAGCCATGGTATCATTGATCCAAATAGAGGAAATGATGGTCATGGGCAATACCCAATGTGGGCCTTCAAAAAACTGAATACTATGATCGTACAAATCAATCATCATTGCAGTAGGAATGGTAATGTATAATACCCCAATTGCTGAATACAGATTCACAGGATAACCCAGCTTGGTTCTAAAGAAAAAAACAGTCACCAATAAAACGATAATCAAAATATAGATTAAGACCGAAGCCCAATACCAAAGTGGCAAAGCCTGATACAATGTGCCTTTCCCAGCTATAATCAACAGTACCCAAAAACTTCCAATAATATTTTGAGACTTGTATATTATTGGAGCGCCTGCATACGTGGCGTTTATCATCCCCATTAACCGATGAAATTCTACCAGACAACCTACCATGATAACTCCGAATAAACCTAAAAAACTCCATTGATTGTAAAAAAGTCCAACGCACATCACCAATACAAAAACAACTGCAGTGAGGGCCCTGGTCTTTAAAGTTTGTAGGTTTAATGCCATAATACAGCGAAGATAAGCATCGCCTGGTTATTGGCTGAAAGTCTGCTGGATTAACTGTAAGGAGGTTTCCTTTAAATGGAAGGGCACATAAATTTCAATCTCACCAAAAACAGTGTAGCTACTATCCTGTTTGTTCAGTTGCTGTACTGGAATCTGATTTTCAGACAACATTCCATACACAATACTGGCTTCTGCCAGGCTTTTGGTGGTAAACACTTTAGTCCACTGATTCATTGGCAACTGTTTGGGATTCTTTTGGAAAAAATGTATTGGCTTCTTTTTTCAAAAAAAGAATGGCCGGTACCACTACAACCAGTCCAATCAATCCATACCAGATGGGCATGGATTCTTCAATGGCTTCTTTGATAGGCTTACCCGCTTGGGTATACATGAATATTTGAATCACAACCACTGCATTGTTCAGGAAATGCATGAGAATCGCAGGCCAGATATTATTACCATAATGATAAATCAATCCCAATATAACACCCAATGCTACCCTGGGTAAAAAACCAAAATAGGAACCATGAATAGCGCTGAATAAAATAGAAGCAATTAAAATTCCTAGAAAGGCATTCTTAGTTAAACCCACAAGGATTCGCTGCAGCCCAGAACGAAAGAGAACTTCCTCAAATATGGCAGGAGCAACTGCAATCACCAATAGTCCTAGTAATAAATCCCAGATATCTTTCATATTGGCCAGCGACAACATGGTCTTGATATAATCGTCCTCCATTTGTCTGGCTTTGGCTAAAAAAGAAGCAGGCATAGGAATCATTTCATTGATTTCGGCTAAAGAACCGCTGATAAAAAGAGCGCCAAAGCCAATAGCCCCTACAGCTGCCACTTGCTTAATAGTTAAATGACTGTTGAACCCCAGTTCCTGCATGGGGGATCTGGATGCTATTCTGGCTACCGCCCAGGAGGGGACGAAAAAAGCCAAGAAAGTTGCCAAGGCATTGGCGAATCGTGAAAATTGAACGTTTTCAGGCTTTAATAATGCGTCCCCGGCCTGCATTAGCGGCACATTGAGCATCATGGAACTTAACCAACTCAGGAGCAATCCACTTACAATTAAACTCACTCCCAAAAAACCCAACAACATGCCTAACTGGCTGGAATATGCAACAACTGGTCTCTGATTCATTAAAATGCGTAATAAGGTTGTAAATTTGCCATTCCTTTTTTCATTCAACAACTAAATAATGATAAAAGGATAATCTGCAATATGGTAAAAATAGATCAAATAAAACTACCCGATTTCCCTTTATTACTAGCTCCTATGGAAGATGTAAGCGATCCTCCGTTCAGGGCGGTTTGTAAAGACAATGGAGCCGACTTGATGTACACCGAGTTTATCAGCAGCGAGGGTTTGATCAGAGATGCCATCAAAAGTAGACAGAAGCTTGACATATTTGAATACGAGCGTCCCGTGGGCATACAGATTTTTGGGGGGGATGAAGAAGCCCTCTCTTTAAGCGCCAAAATTGTAGAAACGGTAAACCCTGATTTACTAGATATCAACTTTGGTTGTCCAGTAAAAAAAGTGGCACTAAGAGGGGCTGGGGCTGGAGTGCTGAAAGATATTGACCTGATGGTTCGCTTAACAGAAGCCACCGTAAAAAGCACCAAATTACCAGTTACAGTAAAAACCAGATTGGGCTGGGACGATCAAAGCAAGAACATAGAAGAAGTAGCCGAGCGATTACAAGATGTAGGCATCAAAGCACTGGCGATCCACGGAAGAACAAGGGCGCAGATGTATAAAGGAGAGGCAGACTGGACCTTGATAGGAAAAGTAAAAAACAACCCCAGAATCAAAATACCCATTTTTGGAAACGGAGATATAGACAGTCCGCAGAAAGCCAAACTATACAAAGAACGTTATGGCGTAGATGGCATCATGATAGGAAGAGCTGCTATTGGATATCCCTGGATATTCAGAGAAATTAAACATTACCTGGCCACAGGTGAAATTTTACCTGCACCTACTTTAGCAGAAAGAATTGAAGTATGTAAAAAACATTTACGCAAATCGGTTGAATGGAAAGGACCCAAAGTGGGCATTTTCGAAATGCGCAGACATTACACCAATTACTTAAAAGGCTTACCTGGCATCAAAGACTACAGAGCCAGGTTAGTAACCTTAATGGAGCCAGCTGAAATAGAAAGTGTATTAGACGAAGTAACTGCAAACTACACTGGGTATGAGTTTGAAAGGACACCTATTGAACTAATTGACTACCACCAGAAATGTCCCATTAACTAGAGACATATTTTTGGGTGAAACCCATTGTGAATAGTAGGCCATTAGCATTCCTGTTTCATCAACCAGGTATTTAGAAAAGTTCCAGTCGGGTTCTTTTTCGCACCAGCCATTTTTAGCAGAATTGGTGAGCCATTGGTAAACAGGCTGTTGATTGGCACCTTTAATCACTTGTCCCTTTTTCATCAGCTGAAAAGTTATCCCGTAATTTACTTTACAGAAAGCAGCAATGTCCTTATCTGATTTTTTTTCTTGCTCTTTGAAGTCGTTGGCGGGGAATCCGAGTATAACCAAGCGGTCTCCATATTTTTTGTGCAGCGCTTCTAACTCTTCATATTGGCCTGTATAACCACAATCGCTGGCGGTATTTACCAGCAAAACTTTTTTGCCTCTTAGTTCACTAAAATGTAGCGTGTCGCCATTGTTTTTGATGGCCGATAGTTCAAAAAAGTTTTCCTTAGGACGAATCGCTTTATCGTTGTTTAGCATGGTTTTGCTAGACTGCCCCGTTAGCTTGCCCAAGAACATAATGATGGGGTACACTTTTTTCATTATCGATTGTCTCCAAGTCATATCGGGTTCTTTTATTAGAAAAGCTGCAATACCAATTACTACAGCCAATAAAATGATTCTCTTCATATACGCTTTTGAAGGGTAAAAAGTTCAGGGCTTTGCCAATTAACCACAGTGATTATCCTACCAACCACTTTAGTAATTTCAGTTTCCCTGTAAAAGGTGGATATTTTAAAGCAGGATCAAACCAGGTAGGCGTTTTCATCACCGACTTTTTATGACTGAAAGTATCAAAGCTTTGTTTTCCATGATAGGCCCCTGTACCACTGAAACCTCTACCACCAAAAGGCAGATTGGGATTGGTTAAATGCAAACTGGCTGTATTAACACAGGCACCCCCAGACGGAATAGCTGCTAACCAAGCTTTTTCTTTTGCAGTACTACTGGTAAAAACATAGAAGGCAAGTGGATTAGGATTTCTGTTGATGATTGCTTTGGCTTCTTCCATAGTAGAAAAAGTAAGTATAGGTAATATAGGCCCGAATATTTCATCGCGCATAATATTGGAATCTACAGAAACACCATCAAGCAAAGTGGGTTCTATATACAAATTAGCTTCATCATATTTGCCGCCGTACACAACAGTGCCATCCGATAAATAGGATACAATTCTGCTGAACTGTTTTTGATTGATGATTCTGCCATACGCATCAGATTCAGCAGCATTGGCTCCATAAAACTGAGGGATGTATTTCTTAAGTGCCTCTATCAGTTGTACTCTTTTTGATTCATGCACCAATACATAATCGGGTGCCACACACATTTGTCCTGCATTAGAAAACTTTGGCATGGCAATGCGCTTGGCAGCAATAGCAATATTGGCATCTGCTTCCACCACACAGGGGCTTTTACCACCCAATTCTAGGGTAACAGGCACTAGATTTTCTGCAGCCATTTTGTAAATGATTTTACCCACCGAAGTACTGCCTGTATAAAAAACATGATCAAATACAAACTGATTCATCATGGCGGGTATAACAGTTGCCCCATCCCCTTTTACATAGAGTACCTGTTCCGGAGGAAATACGTCCAGAATAATTTTTTCCATGACGGCTTCTGTAGCGGGAGCAAACTCGCTAGGTTTTAGAACCACTGTATTACCTGCTGCAATAGCGCCCATCAAAGGCGTAAACAACAACTGAAAAGGATAGTTCCAGGGACCAATCACCAGTACAACTCCTAGTGGCTCACGAAGAATAGCGGAACTAGAAGGAAGGTTCAGTAAATTGGTAGCAACCGGTTCTGCTTCCATCCAGGAAGACAAATGTTTCAGCGTTTCTTTTAATTCAGTCAGAAAAAAACCATTCTCAGTAACCCAGGTTTCCTCCCGGCTTTTATGCAGGTCTTTATAAAGCGCATCATAGATTTCCTCTTCATACGCTTCCACTGCTTTTTTCAACAACAATAACTGCTGCTTTCGAAAAGTATAAGGCCTGGTGGCTCCTGATTCAAAAAACTGTCTTTGCTGCTGCAGTTGATTAATAAGCGCTTGCATTTGTCCGATGTTTTAGCGTAACAAGTTAAGAAAATTAGGGGGTAAGATTGAACTGAATCCATGCATCATTTTTCATCCCCTTGTTTTGTAAAAAACAGTATATTCATACTTCACAATTGCGTTATATGAAAAAGAAAGAAAATCCAGAAAAACAATCCCCTCAAACCAATTCCAGGCGTTCCTTCCTAAGGAATGCGAGCCTTGCTGCAGCAGGGTTTTACATTGTACCCCGTCATGTGTTAGGACGAGGTTTTATTGCACCCAGTGATAAACTGCAGATTGCAGGTATTGGTGCAGGAGGAAAAGGGGAAAGCGATTTATGGAGTTTCTACAATAGCGGAAAAGCAGATATTGCTTACTTATGTGATGTAGACGACAGACAGTCTAAAAAAAGCAGGGAGCGTTATCCTAAAGCGAAGTACTACAAGGACTATCGCGAAATGCTAGACAAAGAACACAAATACATTGATGCAGTATCTGTATCAACACCCGACCATATGCACGCCATTCAAGGGCTTGCAGCCATGCAGTTGAAAAAGCATGTATATATTCAAAAGCCATTATCGCATAATATTTCTGAAGCGAGAGAATTAACAGAAGCTGCACATAAATACAAAGTGGTAACTCAGATGGGTAACCAGGGTGCCAGTGGTGATGGCGTAAGAAAATTGATTGACTGGTACAATGCCGGATTAATTGGAGATGTGCATACCATTTATTGTTACACGGATCGTCCGGTATGGCCACAGGGAGTGGGTTGGCCTACCACCAAGGGAACGGTTCCGGAAGGATTGGATTGGAACCTTTGGCAAGGCGTTGCTCCGGCTAAAGAGTATGTAGATGGCTTATTGCCATTTAACTGGAGAGGCTGGTGGGATTATGGTACCGGTGCATTAGGAGACATGGCTTGTCATATTATGGCCCCTGCTTTTGCGGTATTGGGATTGGGATATCCTGTATCCGCTGAGTGTAGTGTTGCTACCCGTTATTTGCAACCATGGACCCGTGCTTATTTCCCAGAGAGTTGCCCAACCGCTTCCCATATCATTTTAACCTTTAAAGGACAAAACGGAAAGCCTGATGTAAAATTACATTGGATGGATGGCGGTATTCAACCTGCTCGCCCAGAAGAATTAGGACCCAATGAAATGATGGGTGACGGTGGAAACGGAGCCATCTTTGAAGGAACCAAGGGTAAAATGATTTGCGGAACTTATGGTGCTTTGCCTAACTTATTACCTACTTCTAAGAGCAAGGAATACGATAATGTACCTCAAACCATTAAGCGTGTTCCCAAAGGAGACAACGGTCACTATGCTGCATGGGTAGAAGCGGCTATTGCAGGATATGGTTCGGCTCAGGCAAAAGAACTTAGCTCTAACTTCGACATTGCCGGCCCTTTAACTGAAAGTGTGTTGATGGGTAACCTTGCTATCAGAAGTTTTGATATTCAGAAGAAGGTTGGTGGCAGAGTTTCTTATCCAGGCAGAAATATCAAATTATTATGGGATGGCCCGAATATGAAGATTACCAACTTCGACGAAGCCAATCAATTCGTAAGAAAGGAATACAGAACTTTCTAATGATAGCGAAATAGTAAACCAACTGATAAAACAAAACCCAGTGCCGCAAATGCACTGGGTTTTTTATTTTCCAGCTTGTAACAATTAAATAGAAAACACTTTCATATAAGCTGCATTCTTTTCTGCACTTTCCATTGGGTTAGTGCCAGTAAATGCTTCTTGCTCAACAATATGATGCTTCATGCCATATTTCTCCATTTGTCCTAGAATATTTTTGAAGTCAATATCGCCTTTCCCAATTTGGCAAGACTCAATACCCTTGGCTGTTTTAGTCTGGTCTTTTACATGACATAGTCTGAAACGATTGGGATATTTCTTAGCCCATGCAACAGGATCTTCATTGGCGGCAACCACCCAATAAATATCCATTTCAAAATCAACCAAACCTGCATCTGTTCCTTCCATCATAACAGTCTGAGGAACCAGTCCATCCAATACTTTAAAAGAATAGTCGTGGTTATGATAAGCAAAACGGATTCCATTTTTCTTACAGATTTCTCCGCTCTTATTGAACTCGTCGTTAAAGCGTTTGAAATTGTCAATGGATTTTTGCGGTCCTTTGTAAGGACAGATCAGGTATTTAACGCCCACTTCTGCGGCTTCAGCTGCTTTGCGTTCAAAGTCAACCGTATTGTTGCTATGCGCAGAAATTAAAGTCATACCTAAATCGTCCATGTATTTCTTGAACTCTGTATTTTTCCAGCCCCAGAAAAACCCTTTGGGACCTTCAAAACTTTCAATTTGCTTATACCCATAAGAAGCCAATTTTGCCAAAGTACCTTTGGCGTCTTTCATCATGTCTTCTTTAACTGTCCATAACTGTAAACCAAAAGCAGAGAGCTTTTTGGTTTCTCCGAAACTGGATAAGAAATTGGATTTACCCGCAAATGGCAAACTCAAACCTGCAGCTGCAAGGCCTGCTGTTTTTAAAAAATCTCTTCTATTGTTGCTCATAATTAATTTATTGAAGCCGTGTACAAAATAAATTCAAAAGCCTTGCCATTTTGCTTTTTTGCCAATGGCTTTGGTTTGATTGAACTACTAGGTAGCCCAAGCTTTATCCCCTTTTTTGTACTCAGTGCATCCTTCAAATTTTCCTGGCACTGCTACATAACGTAACACTTTGGTAGCGCCTACTTCAGAAGTAAAGAAGCCCCATAAAGTAAGCTCTTTCATCATTCTGAAATAATGCGGCAGTTCTTCCGGCTTTTTCTTTTCCTGGAAAGCTTTTGCTTCTGCATCTAATTCAGTTAATAATTTGGTACGCTCTTCAGGAGACGCTTCCATAAAGGATTTGCCAATTTTTGCTTTGGCATCTTTAAACTGCAGTGCTGCCATTCCTTCCATGAAAACTTTTGCTTCGGCAGGTTTGTAACAATCTTTTACAATCACTGTCATGAACTCACCCACATTGGCTTCTTTAGCCCCGGGGGTATCTGTTTTAGGAAGAATGGTTTCGGCAACTTCATTTAAAAAAGCAATGTCTTCTGGTGTAAAAGCAACTGCATCACTTGTTGCAGATTTACAGCCAGACAAAAATGCCTGAGAGCCTAAAATGGTTCCGCCTAATAATAGCGCAACGCTCGATAATGCTTCTCTTCTATTCATCATGGTATAATGCGTTTAATGAGTTTATAAATTTCCTTTTTTCAATTCGCTAACAGCAAAATCTACTGCTCTAGCAGTGAAAGCCATATAGGTCAAAGAAGGATTCACACAAGCAGAGGATGTCATAAATGAACCATCGGTAACAAAGACGTTTGGTGCATCCCAAATTTGATTGTGCTTGTTCACTACAGATGTTTTTGGATCTGCACCCATTCTGGCTGATCCCATTTCATGGATACCTCTACCTAACACACCATTGGCATCGTAACCACGAACATCTTTAACACCTGCATTCGTTAGCATTTCAATAGCATCCGCTTGCATGTCTTTGCGCATTTTGAGTTCGTTTTCTTTTAACTCTGCGTCAATTTTCAACACGTTTAAGCCCCACTTATCTTTCACCGTTTTATCAAGGGTAACAAAATTCTTATGGTCTGGCAATACTTCACCAAAGCCCATAATACCCATTGACCAGCCACCTGGTTCAGAGATAGCTTCTTTGAATGCAGCACCAATAGTAGCTTCCGCTACATTGCTTCCCCATCCACCTCGGTTACCACTACCCTGATAACCAAAGCCTCTTAGGTAATCACGCTTGTCATTTCCTACATTCTGATAACGTGGGATATAAATGCCATTGGCTCTTCTACCGAATGTGTATTTGTCTTCATATCCTTCAACACGTCCACCTGCACCTACTCCTAAGTGGTGGTCCATTATATTATGGCCCAACTCGCCACTACTGCTTCCTAATCCACCTTCCCAAACATCGGTTGCTGAATTCATCAGAATCCAAGCAGAGTTTAAAGTAGAGGCATTTAAGAAAACAATCTTAGACTTATATACATAGGTCTTATTGGTTTCAGCATCCAATACTTCAACACCGGTTGCACGCTTAGTGTCCTTATCGTATAAAATCTTGGTTACAATGCTCCAAGGTCTAAGCGTTAGATTACCTGTTTTCATCGCCGCAGGCAATGTTGAACTCTGTGTGCTGAAATAGGCACCAAATGGACAACCCAACCAGCATTTATTGCGGAACTGACAAGCAGATCTGCCTTCGTGCTCTTTGGTTAAGTTGGCCGTACGGCCAATAATCATGGCGCGCTGACCTTTATAATATTCTTGTAATCGCTTGGCCACATCTTTTTCAACGCAGGTCATTTCCATTGGAGGCAAAAACTGACCATCAGGAAGAACTGATAAACCATCTCGATTTCCGCTGATACCAGCAAAACGCTCAACATAATCGTACCAAGGCTCAATTTCTTTATAACGAACCGGCCAATCTACTGCTATCCCATCTTTTGCATTGGCTTCAAAATCAAGATCGCTCCAGCGATAGCTTTGACGTCCCCATAGCAAGGAACGCCCACCTACATGGTATCCTCTGAACCAGTCGTAACGCTTCACTTCAACATAAGGGCTCTCCTTGTCGTTCACCCACATGCCATAAGTTTGCTCATTCAAAGGATAGTCACGATCGAGCACCGGATTCTGCGCAATCATTTCCTGAGTCTTTCTTCCGTGGTGCGGATAATCCCAGTCTTCCTTATTGGCGTTCACATAATCTTTTACGTGTTCAATGTTGCGACCTCTTTCGAGCATCAATACTTTTAAGCCTTTCTCTGTTAGCTCCTTTGCCGCCCAGCCGCCGCTGATGCCAGAGCCAATCACAATCGCGTCGAAATTTTGTTCAGCCATGATAGATGTTTAAGCTTTGATGGTTTAAAAAATAGATATTAAATATTACAGATTTCAATTGCCTTTTTCAATGAACCCAGTTTGTCTTTTGCAACAGGAATGAATTCCTGGGCCACATACCCTTTAAAGCCTGTTTCCACAATGGCTTTCATAATGGCAGGATAATACAATTCTTGCGATTCATCTATTTCATGACGGCCAGGCACTCCCGCAGTATGGTAATGACCAATATAAGCAGAATTATTGCGAATGGTTCTGATTACATCTCCTTCATCTATCTGCATATGGTAGATATCGTAGAGTAATTTGAAATTCTCTGAACCAATCATTTTGCAAAGCTCCACTCCCCAGGCGGTTTTATCGCACATATAATCTTTGTGGTCTACTTTGCTGTTCAGCAACTCCATGATGATGGTAACGCCTCTTTTCTCAGCTAGGGGCATTATTTTTTTCAACCCTTCCGCAGCATTTTTTAAACCAGTTGCATCGTCCATGCCATTTCTGTTGCCGCTAAAGCAAATCAGGTTTTTATACCCAGCATCTGCCACCAGATTAATATGTTCTGTGTAGTTTTTAATTAAAGTAGCATGATACTGTGGATCGTTCCATCCCTTTACCAGACTGATTTCTGCGCCATTGCACATGGTAGAAACCATACCGTGCTTTTTTAAAGTTGGCCAGTCTTTTGGTCCCACTAAATCAATACCCGTAATACCAATTTTTTTTGCTTCAACACATAATTCTTCCACAGACAATCCATCAAAACACCAGCGACAAACTGAGTGATTTATATTTCCTTTCGTAGTAGTAGAAACTGTTGCGCAAGACGCTAAAGTAGGAATCAATGGAGCCGAAGCAACTGCAACGGAACCGGTGATAATGTTTTTAATGGCAGATCGCCTATTGGAAGATTTTTTCATACAGCATTCAGAACCCTAATATAATTATTTGTTTGCAGTAAACTTCCAGGAAATTTATAAAATTGTAAAGAAGGCATTTGATTCGGTAAACAAATATCAATAAGAACTCCTATTTATTAAATGAATATAATCGGCGATTATGATTAAATTAGAGGCGCTTAATCAAACAACAAATTAAAATATAAACTTATGGCTAGAAAATTAAGAATGGGGATGATTGGCGGAGGCAAAGACGCATTTATAGGTGCGATTCACCGATTAGCAGCCAATATGGATGGACAAATAGAATTGGTATGTGGTGCTTTGAGCATTAATCCCACCATCGCACAGGAATCAGGGGAAATGTTATTCCTACCACAGGATCGTATATATATGACTTACGATGAGATGATTACCAAGGAAGCTGCATTGCCTGCAGAGAAAAGAATGGACTTTGTTACGATTGTAACACCCAACTTTGCCCATTTTGCACCAGCCATGATGGCGTTGGAAAATGGATTCCATGTCGTAATTGAAAAGCCCATCACATTTACCTTAGAAGAAGCCAAGCAATTAAAAGCCAAGGTGGAAGAAACTGGTTTAACACTATGCTTAACGCATACCTATTCCGGCTATCCAATGGTAAAACAAGCCAGGGCAATGGTTGCCGATGGAGCATTGGGTAAAATCAGAAAAGTATGGGTAGAATATCCGCAAGGCTGGTTGAGCAAGTTAAGTGAAAGAGAGGGCAATGCGCAAGCAGCTTGGAGAACCGACCCCAAAAAATCAGGAAAAAGTGGAAGCATGGGCGATATAGGTACCCACGCAGCACATCTGGCAGAATATGTTACCGGTGCGCAGATTAGTAAAATTTGTGCCGACCTAAATACCAAAGTAGAGGGAAGAATGTTAGACGATGATGGATCGGTACTGCTGCATTTCAACAATGGCGCATCAGGCGTTTTGATGGCTTCACAAGTGGCAGCAGGAGAAGAAAACGCATTAAAAATAAGGGTATACGGAGAGAAAGGAGGTTTAGAATGGGCCCAAATGGAACCCAATACCTTAATAGTAAAATGGCTGGAAGCGCCTATGCAGATTTTACGCGCAGGAGCCAATTACACCGATCGCTTATCCAGCTTTGCCACCAGCAATTGCAGAACACCGGGTGGACATCCAGAAGGATACCTAGAAGCATTTGCCAATATCTATAAAAACTTTGCCGCAACGGTGCAAGCTAAAATTGAAGGTCGCACGCCAACCAAAGAACAATTGGATTTTCCAGGCGTTGAAGACGGAATCAGAGGTATGGCATTTATTGATAACGTAGTAGCATCTGCGAATTCAGATGTAAAGTGGACAGAACATAAAATATAATCATGACCAATATAAAAGGACCAGGCATTTTCCTGGCGCAATTTATGGGCGACACAGCCCCGTTTTATTCCTTGGCATCGATTTGCCAGTGGGCGGCATCATTGGGTTTCAAAGGGGTGCAAATTCCTTCTTGGGATGCGCGTTGTATCGATTTACAAAAAGCAGCAGAAAGCAAAACTTATGCGGATGAAATTAAGGGGATTGTAGCTGCCGCTGGATTAGAAATTACTGAGCTTTCTACGCACTTGCAGGGGCAATTGGTTGCCGTAAATCCTGCGTATGATGCTCTATTCGATGGCTTTGCTCCAGAAGCTTTAAGAGGAAATCCCAAAGCCAGAACAGAATGGGCTGTACAACAATTAAAATATGCAGCAAAAGCATCCCAAAACCTGGGCCTAAATGCGCACGCTACTTTCAGCGGAGCCTTGTTATGGCAAACCGTTTATCCTTGGCCACAAAGACCAGCAGGTTTGGTGGAAACAGGGTTTACTGAATTAGCCAAAAGATGGATGCCCATTCTACATGAGTTTGATGCAAATGGCGTTGATCTTTGTTATGAAATTCATCCGGGCGAAGATTTACATGATGGCGTTACTTATGAACTATTTTTAGATAAAGTAAATCATCATCCTCGTGCTTGTTTATTGTACGATCCCTCTCACTTTTTGTTACAGTGCCTCGATTATAAAGCCTATATAGACCACTATCATGAACGCATTAAAATGTTTCATGTAAAAGATGCTGAATTTAATCCAACAGGAAAACAAGGTGTGTATGGTGGCTATCAGGGTTGGGTAGAAAGAGCTGGAAGATTCAGATCATTGGGAGATGGACAGGTAGATTTCAAAACCATTTTCAGTAAACTGGCACAGTATAACTATACTGGCTGGGCAGTAATGGAATGGGAGTGCGCCTTAAAGCATCCAGAGACCGGTGCAGCAGAAGGAGCGCCATTTATTCAACAGCATATCATCAGGGTTACTGACAAAACATTTGATGATTTTGCGGGTACTGGATCAGATGAAAATTTTAATAAAACAATCTTAGGTATCAACTAACTTTAACCACGCTACAGTATCAACCAAACCATATAAACTGTAGTGTTTTAACCTTTAAAACGAAAGATTATGAAAAAGTACTTAGTGCTATTTGCCATGACTGGATTGGTAGCTGCAGCTTGCGGCGGTAGTGAAGAAAAGAAAGAAGAAAAAGCAGCTGAACCAGCAGCAGCAGCTCCTGTTGCCGATTTAAGCAGCAATCCTGACTACACAAAGGGATTGGAGCTGGTTGGAAAATCTGACTGCTTAACCTGTCATAAAGTAAACGATAAATTAATCGGGCCCTCTTATAAGGAGGTAGCAAACAAATATGAGGCAACAGAAGAAAATATCAGCATGCTGGCTGGCAAAATCATCAAAGGTGGTAAAGGTGTTTGGGGAGAAATTCCTATGACTCCGCATCCACAAATTAGTGAGGAAGATGCCAAAGCCATGGTGAAATACGTTCTATTACTTAAGTAAGCTATCATGAATCATTTAATTTGGGTTACGATAGTGGGGGCTGGCCTTTTATCGGCTACCACCAATAATATCAAGCATTTCAACGCTTCAACTCCCGTAAATAAGTCGTCGGCAGTTGCCGAAACTGTAAACCTGTCTGCTCTTTCAACCAGTCCTAATCCCGCGAAAGCGAAATGGATCAAGTTGTTCGACGGCAAAACCACCAACGGCTGGAAAACCTATGCAAAAGACAGCATCGGAAGCGCTTGGAAAGTTGAGGATGGTGTTTTGTTTTTAGACGCCAAAGCCAAGAAGGAACTGAAACTGGGCGGCGGAGATATTATTCATGAAAGATCATTTGAGAATTTTCATCTTCGCTTGGAATGGAAGGTTTCTAAAAATGGCAATAGCGGAATTATTTTCTGGGCTCAAAACGACCCGGCAAAATACAAAGCTGTTTGGCATACAGGACCTGAAATGCAGGTGTTGGACAACGGCGGACATCCAGACGCTAAAATCAGAAAACACCGTGCCGGTGATTTATATGATTTAATTGAAGGCCCCGATACGGCTGTAAAGCCAGTGGGTGAATGGAACAAAGCTGAAATTATGTCCAAAAACGGAACCTTGGAATTAAAACTCAATGGCGTTACCACAGTTAAAACAACTTATGGCGACGATGCCTGGTTTAATATGATTGCCAATAGCAAATTCAAAACCATGCCCGGCTTCGGAAAAGTTTTTAGTGGTCATATTGCTTTGCAAGACCATGGAGACGATGTATGGTTCCGCAATATTGAAATCAAGGAATTATAATGCAAACCCTGAACCACGAGTACTTCATGCAACAGGCATTAAAGGAAGCTCAACTTGCTTTTGATGCGGATGAAGTACCCGTGGGTGCAGTGGTGGTAATGAATAACCAAATTATTGCAAGAGCACACAATCAGGTGGAATTGCTCAACGATTCAACTGCACACGCAGAAATACTAGCCCTCACTTCTGCCTATAGTTCATTAGGCGCCAAATACTTACCAGAAGCCACTTTATACGTAACCGTAGAACCCTGCCTCATGTGCTGCGGTGCTATCTATTGGGGCAAATTAGGACGCATCGTTTTCGGAGCATCCGACGAAAAAAATGGATACAAACACCTCACCAAAGAACAGTGGCCTTTTCATCCCAAGACCGAATTAATCTCCGGAATTCTCGAAGCCGATTGCGCTTTTTTAATGAAGTCTTTTTTTAGATCGAAACGATAGCGGCTTCATCTTGCTTGATAAATATTAAAATGATATTGTAAGATTAAGTAAATAAAGAAATAATCAGTTGTTTAAAATATTAACTTCAAGTACCTTTTTTCTTTTTTGGTCATTGTCGGCTATTGCACAAAGCAATTCGAAAAACTCAGTTGATTCTTTAGGTATTATGAAATGGCTATCAAAAAGTTTTTCATTCAATAAACCAGATACAGGATTTGTTCAATTGTCAGAAGGAAATGGCTATTCTAACAAGAACATTAATGCTACAATAATATATATTACTTTCCCAAGCCCATATTCCAAAACTAAATCTGAATTCTTAGATAGGAAATCAACTGAGACATCATTACTATTAGATATTGTATATCACAATGTAAATAATCAGGAAGCCGTAAGCATAATAAAAGAAGAGTTAAGTCCTGATCAATCGCAATATGAAAATTTTATCACTATTACTACCATCCTGGGATTTGAGAATATATCGGTTTGCTTTGTGGGAGCTTATCCCAAATCAAAAGATAGCTTGCTCAGAAAAAAGTACATAGAAGCTTGTTTAACAATAAAAGAGAAATGAGGTAGCTCATTCAAACGCATAATACATTTCTTGTACTCAAACAATCACGATAAAGAGCATTCGAGGATTGTTGTGTAACGAAATTATATGAGATCTATTGGCTGAGTAAAATACCAAAGTGAGCATTCGATTATTTCCACATTGAACAATTGGGCAGAATGGATGTGCTTAGTAAAATACGAAAGTGAGCATTCGATTTTTGCGTGCATTTTAGCCGTATATGAGTTTAGTAGATGCAAAAATCGGCCGCGAACGAAGTATTTTACTAAGCACATCAACTATCAATGTCGAATTCCGAAACAAATCGGCTCTTTAACACCTAATTAAACCAATGC
>VFQM010001686.1_pt1 | contig 18551 bp, 13 predicted proteins | sample 3512391 | NCBI WGS metagenome assembly VFQM01 (sample SAMN10412369, study PRJNA504923) | tailings metagenome | isolation source: Replicate 1 from Balatoc abandoned mine | place: Philippines | reverse complement strand
GAGTACTTCTTCCTGAAAATCAAGGCCGCCTTCCCCGGGAAAGCGCGATGAACCTAAGATTTGGGGTCTTGTTCCCAAGATATTCCCAAAATCTTCCCATTTAGAGCGTTCGCCAGAATAAATCCAGCAAAATCAATGGGTTAAATGGTGCGGACGGAGAGACTCGAACTCTCACACCTTGCGGCGCCAGAACCTAAATCTGGTGTGTCTACCAATTTCACCACGTCCGCGTGGTCTTGCCGGAAACGAAAACGCCAGGCTTAGCCTGGCGCTTTCTCGAATATGGGGTGGACGATGGGAATCGAACCCACGACACCAGGAGCCACAATCCTGTGCTCTACCAACTGAGCTACGCCCACCATATTGCGTTACCGCTTTGCTTACCCTGCGAGCCAATGGCGCACCCGGCAGGACTCGAACCTGCGACCATCCGCTTAGAAGGCGGATGCTCTATCCAGCTGAGCTACGGGCGCTTATCAATCTGCATTCTTAGCTGAGCGCAGACTCAAAGCTTTGGCTCTACAAACTGTTACCAGTCCAGAGTGCCATCTAACCCAGCGCAGGCTGTGCTCGACAAGCGGGGCGCATGTTACTCAGCCGCCTGCTCAGCGTCAACAAGAAAAAATAAAAATTTCAGCCAGTTACGTAGCCGCAAGAATTTTCGTCCAGCAGCCTGGCCAGCTCCGAGCACACTTTCCGCTGACACAACATCAGCAACTGGCGAGTGCCTTTGCCAGTTCTGGTCATCGTGCGAGAATAGCCATCCTTTTTAGCCCCAGCATGGTTAAGCAGCTTCATGACCGCACAACTGATCGATGGCAAAGCCATTGCCGCCAGCCTGCGCCAGCAGATTGCCCAACGAGTCACCGAGCGCCACCAGCAAGGTTTACGCGCCCCCGGCCTGGCGGTGATCCTGGTCGGCAGCGACCCTGCCTCGCAAGTCTATGTAGCGCACAAGCGCAAGGACTGTGAAGAAGTCGGTTTCGTTTCACGGGCGCATGACCTCCCTGCCAGCACCACGCAGGAGGAGCTGCTTGCACTGATCGACCAGCTCAACGCCGACACGCAGATCGATGGCATTCTCGTGCAGCTGCCCCTACCTGCTCATCTCGACGCCTCGCAGCTGTTAGAACGTATTCGCCCAGACAAGGATGTAGACGGCTTTCACCCCTTCAATATTGGCCGCCTGGCGCAGCGCATGCCCTTGCTGCGCCCCTGCACCCCCAAGGGCATCATGACCCTGCTACACAGCACCGGTGCCGACCTGCACGGCCTGCATGCGGTCATCGTTGGCGCTTCCAATATCGTTGGCCGCCCCATGGCCCTGGAACTGCTGCTGGCCGGCTGCACCACCACGGTTACCCACCGTTTTACCAAAGACCTGGCCAGCCATGTCGCCCAGGCCGACATTGTCGTGGTGGCGGTGGGTAAGCCGGGACTGGTCAAGGGCGAGTGGATCAAGCAAGGCGCCATCGTCATCGATGTGGGCATCAACCGCCAGGCCGATGGCAAACTGGTTGGCGATGTTGACTTCACCAACGCAGCGCAACGTGCCGCCTGGATCACCCCGGTCCCCGGTGGTGTAGGTCCGATGACCCGCGCCTGCCTGCTGGAAAACACCCTGCACGCCGCCGAACAACTCCATAACTGATCCAACCCGGCCTTGTCATCCCTTCCAGACCGACAAGGCCTGCCGGACAACACACTGTCAGACCTCACACTGGCATTACGGCGCATTTCGCTTATGGTTAATCACGAAGTGCGCTGTTTTGGCACATTTGCCGCTCAAGTCCCCCCTGCCCTATGCCGATACTGCACAAGGCACATGAATGGAGTTTCTTCATGCAACAGGGTCTTCTCGCCAGATTCATTCCGTCACAACTGACCGACCAAGCCAGCATCCTGCAAGCTCGCACACTCGCCTTCAGTGGCCTGTGCAGCCTGGTCATCGGCCTTTACAGCTGCATCAAGTGGGGGCGCCTGGGTAATGAAGCCCTAGCTTATGGCTCGCTGCTGCTGGTGCTGGGCATGCCCTTGATGCTGTTTTTGTTGCGCAGTGCCTGGCTGCCGGTAGCCGCCGTAGCCAACGTGGCACTGACCTGCATGGCCAGTTACTCGATGATTCTCATCTACCAGCTGGGCGGCCTGCATTCGGCACACCTGTACTGGCCGGCGGTAATGATCGTTTTCGCCTACCTGATGGCAGGGCCACGCAGTGCAGCTGTCTGGGGTTTATTGCAAGCACTGTTCGTATTCTGGCTAATTCGCCTGGAGCGCAGTGGCGCCAACCTACCGGTCTTCGAGCTAAGCCCACGCGACGCAGCCGTCAACACTTACTCAGGCTTCCTCCTGCCGATCCTCACCTTGTGGCTCGCCCAGTGGTACACGGCACGCTTACGCCAGCAAGCCTTTGGCGAAGCAGCTGAAGGTGTGGAGGAGGCACGACGCAACGCCGCCCAGGCCAGCCGTAACCAGGAGCAACTGGGCAGTCTCGTCGAAGAAGTACGCCAAGGCGCCAACAGCCTGCTGCACATGGCCCAGCAATTACAGGACACCCTGGGCGGCATCCGCCAGCGCTGCCAGAGCATAGACCAGGACGTACAGCACCAGGCCGACGCCATGCAACAACTGGATGCTGCCGTGCACGAAGTCCTGCAGCAGCTGGCCAACAGCACCACACACATGCAGCAACTCAACCAGCAGACCGAGCAAAGCACCACACAAATGCAACAGTGCGCCGCACGCATGGGTGATGCCGAGCAGAGTATGCAGGCTATCGAGCAAAGCAACCAGCGCATTGCCGAAGCCATGCAAATGATCAGTGCCATCGCCCAGCAAACCAATCTGCTGGCCCTTAACGCCGCCATTGAAGCAGCACGCGCCGGCGAACATGGCCGAGGCTTTGCCGTGGTTGCCGATGAAGTACGCAACCTGTCGCAACGCAGCAACCAGACAGCCGATACGGTGCAGGGCGTGCTGGAAGCCTCGCAGGGGATTGTCGCAACCGGCGTCAACCAGGTAGGCCAGGCAGGCAGCACCATTCTCGATAACGCCGCACGCAGCGCCGAGATATCCAGCTCCATTGCCGAGCAACGGCAGACCCTGGATAACGCGCACAGCCAATTGATCGAAGTGCGCGAACACAGTGCCAGCCAGCGCGCCGCCAGCCAACGCCAGCGCGAAGCCAGCGCCGAGCTGCTCGCCGCGCAGGGCGAACTCAGCGAACTCGGACAGCGCCTGGCGGCACTCTCCCAGCAGCTGCACCAGCGTATCAATCACTGACGAGCACTTGCCAGAGGCGTGGCGGCAATCGTATTGTCGCCACCCTGGCCAGCCTACTGGCCAACGTCGCTCGGACGGTTCCGGGCGCTTACGTCTGCTGAGGAAATCATGGCTGAACATGCCAAGCGCCGCTTTGCGCGCATTGATCGTCTGCCCCCCTACGTTTTCAACATCACCGCCGAACTGAAGATGGCCGCCCGCCGCCGTGGCGAGGACATCATCGACTTCAGCATGGGCAATCCGGACGGCGCCACCCCGCCGCATATCGTCGAGAAGCTGGTGCAGGTCGCCCAACGCGAAGACACCCACGGCTACTCCACCTCCCGCGGCATCCCGCGCCTGCGCCGCGCCATCTCGCGCTGGTACAAGGACCGCTATGACGTGGAGATCGACCCGGAAAGCGAAGCCATCGTCACCATCGGCTCCAAGGAAGGCTTGGCGCACCTGATGCTGGCCACCCTGGACCACGGCGACACCGTGCTGGTACCCAACCCGAGCTATCCCATCCACATCTACGGCGCGGTGATCGCCGGCGCTCAGGTGCGCTCGGTGCCGCTGGTACCGGGCGTGGACTTCTTCGCCGAGCTGGAGCGGGCCATCCGCGAAGCCATCCCGAAACCGAAGATGATGATCCTCGGCTTCCCCTCCAACCCCACCGCGCAGTGCGTGGAGCTGGACTTCTTCGAGCGCGTGGTAGCCCTGGCCAAGCAGTATGACGTGCTGGTGATCCACGACCTGGCCTACGCAGACATCGTCTACGACGGCTGGAAAGCTCCGTCGATCATGCAGGTGCCGGGCGCCAAGGACATCGCCGTGGAGTTCTTCACCCTGTCCAAGAGCTACAACATGGCCGGCTGGCGGATCGGCTTCATGGTCGGCAACCCTGAACTGGTCAGCGCCCTGGCGCGGATCAAGAGCTACCACGACTATGGCACCTTCACCCCGCTGCAGGTCGCAGCCATCGCCGCCCTGGAAGGCGACCAGCAGTGCGTGCGCGATATTGCCGAGCAGTACCGGCAGCGCCGCAACATGCTGGTCAAGGGCCTGCACGAGGCCGGCTGGATGGTGGAGAAGCCCAAGGCCTCCATGTATATCTGGGCCAAGATCCCCGAGCCCTATGCCCACCTGGGCTCGCTGGAGTTCGCCAAGAAGCTGCTGCTGGAGGCCAAGGTCTGCGTCTCGCCGGGCCTGGGCTTCGGCGACTACGGCGATGACCACGTACGCTTTGCTCTGATCGAAAATCTTGATCGCACCCGCCAGGCGATCCGTGGCATCAAGGCGATGTTCCGCGCCGATGGTCTGCTGCCAGCCAGCCCGCGCAAATCCAGCTAGCGCGCACCAAAAAAAGGCAGCATCCAGCGATGCTGCCTCTCCATAAGCCTGCCATGCTGTCCATAGCCTCCTCTTGCATGGGCCCGACAAGCCACGCCCAGCCTTTACGACTACCTCTTAATAGGTAGCCTTGCTGTTGTTTTTAAAGGGTTTTCATCTACCTCTGAAAATTTCTTCGGGGCGCCAGGGACTACTGGCCCGCACCTTGCAAACCTCCTGTCATCGCCACCCACAACAACTAGAACAGGTGGTGCTCCTGCCTAGCCGGGCGCCGTTAAGACAGAAGGACTTTGCCATGACCGAGCGTGACAAACCCCAGGCCCAGAGCCGCCGCAGTTTCCTGAAACAATCCATTGCCCTGGCCGGCGCCGTAGGTGGTATTACCAGCCTGGGCCTGGCCGCCCCGAACAGTTTGCGCAGTGCCGCCTGGGCGGCCGGTTCCGATGCTCCAGAAAAAACCAGCTTGAAAGTTGGCTTCATCCCGCTGACCGACTGTGCCTCTCTGGTGGTAGCCGCCACCCAGGGCTTTGCCGGGAAATATGGCCTGCACATCACGCCGAGCAAGGAAGCCTCCTGGGCAGGCGTACGCGACAAGCTCAACACTGGCGAGCTGGACGCCGCCCACGTGCTGTACGGCATGATGTACGGCGCGCAACTGGGTCTGGCCGGACCGCAGAAAGACATGGCCGTCCTCATGGGCCTCAACCAGAACGGCCAGGCCATTACCCTCTCCAAACAGCTGCGTGAAGCCGGTGTCACAAACGGCGCACAACTGGCCGCTCACCTCAAGCAAGGTGGCAAACCCCTGACCTTCGCCCAGACCTTCCCCACCGGCACCCATGCCATGTGGCTGTACTACTGGCTGGGCAGCCTGGGCATCAACCCACTGAGCGACGTAAAAACCATCACCGTACCGCCACCGCAAATGGTCGCCAACATGCGCGTCGGCAACATGGATGGCTTCTGCGTAGGCGAGCCCTGGGGCGCCCGGGCAATCTTCGACCGTATCGGCTTCACGGCCGTCACTACCCAACAGATCTGGCCGGACCATCCGGAGAAAGTTCTCGGCACTACCCGCGCCTTTATCGAGCAACACCCCAACACGGCGCGCGCGCTGATCATGGCCATCCTCGATGCCAGCCGCTTTATCGAAGCCAGCGAGGCCAATCGGCGCAGCACGGCCAAGCTGATTTCCGGCAAGGCCTATGTAAACGCTCCGCTCAAGGTCATCGAACCGCGCTTTCTGGCCCAATACGAAGATGGCCTGGGCAACAGCTGGCAGGATGAACACGCCATGGCCTTCTGCCGCGAGGGCCAGGTCAATTTCCCCTATCACTCCGACGGCATGTGGTTCCTCACCCAGTTCAAGCGCTGGGGCCTGCTCAAGGAGCAGCCCGACTATGCCGGCCTGGCCGCCCAGGTCAACCAGACCACGCTGTATGGCGAAGCCGCCAGCCAGTTGGGCCTGGCCGTACCCGAGAGCGTCCTGCGTAGCAGCACACTGATCGACGGTCAGCGCTGGGATGGCAGCGATCCGGCTGGCTATGCGCAATCCTTTGCCATCCACGCCTGACCTGGAGCCAGACCATGAATGCGCCCCTGAAAGTCCCTGCGCCAGTTCCTCAGCCGGTGAGCGCCTGGCAGCGCTTGAGCCCTTCACGCAGCACCCTGCTCAATCTGGCGCGCGCCGTGCTAGCGCCTCTTTTGGGCCTGTTGCTGTTCCTTCTGGTATGGGCGGCGATTGCCAGCCGCAGTGAAGGCCTACCCGGCCCCTGGTCGACCTGGCAGGCGGCCCTGCTGCTGTTTGCCGATCCCTTTTATGACAACGGCCCGAATGACATGGGCATCGGCTGGAACATCCTGCACTCGCTGGGCCGCGTCGGCATTGGTTTCGGCCTTGCCGCACTGGTCGGCATCCCGCTGGGTTTCGCCATTGGCCGCTTCGCCTTCCTCAACGGCATGCTCTCGCCGATCATCAGCCTGCTGCGTCCCGTATCTCCGCTGGCCTGGCTACCGATCGGCCTGCTGGTGTTCGAGGCTGCCGGCCCGGCGTCGATCTGGGTGATCTTCATCAGCTCCATCTGGCCAATCATTCTCAACACGGCCGCCGGCGTGGCCAGCGTGCCACAGGACTACCTGAACGTAGCCCGGGTGCTCAAGCTTTCCGAGTTCAAGGTACTCACCCGCATCCTCTTCCCGGCTGTGCTGCCCCACCTGATGACCGGCATTCGCCTGGCCATCGGTGTCGCCTGGCTGGTGATCGTCGCCGCGGAAATGCTCACTGGCGGCACAGGCCTCGGCTTCTGGGTGTGGGACGAGTGGAACAACCTCAACGTCGAACACATACTCATCGCCATCATCATCGTCGGCCTGGTCGGCCTGGCTTTGGAGCAGAGCCTCGTCTGGTTGGCCAAACGCTTCGACTATGCCAGCTGATTGACCTCACCCAGCACGCCTGCCACGGCAGGCGCAGGAGATATTCTCATGGAAAAATTCGTAGAACTCAGCCAGGTCAGCAAACACTTCGATACCAAGCAGGGACGTTTCCAGGCGCTCAGCGATGTCAATCTGAGTATCGCCCGTGGCGAGTTCGTGGCACTGATTGGCCACTCAGGTTGCGGCAAGTCGACGGTGCTCAACCTGATTGCTGGCCTGCTCGATGCCGACAGCGGCGGCCTGATCTGCAATGGCCGAGAAATCGACGGCCCCGGCCCGGAACGTGCAGTGGTCTTCCAGAACCACAGTCTGCTGCCCTGGATGACCTGCTTTGCCAACGTGTACCTGGCCGTGGAGCGCGTCTTCGGGCGCGACCACAGCAAGGCCGAGCTCAAGTCACGTACCGAGCAAGCCTTGCAGATGGTCGGGCTCAGCCATGCCAGCCACAAATACCCCAACGAAATATCCGGCGGCATGAAGCAGCGGGTCGGCATCGCCCGCGCCCTGGCCATGCAACCCAAGGTGCTGCTGATGGATGAGCCGTTCGGGGCACTGGACGCGCTGACCCGCGCCCACCTGCAGGATGAGCTGCTGCGTATCGTCACGCAGACGCAAAGCACCGTGGTGATGGTCACTCATGATGTCGATGAAGCGGTGCTGCTTGCCGATCGCATCGTGATGATGAGCAATGGTCCCGCCGCCACGGTCGGCGACATCCTGCAGGTCGACCTGCCGCGCCCCCGCGACCGCCTGGCACTGGCCAACGACGCGCAATACCACGCCTATCGCAGTGCCGTCCTGGAATTTCTCTACCAGCGTCAGCAGCGCCCTGCCGCCTGAAGCAGCTGGCAGTCGTGGCGTGCCACGACTGCCAGGCGGTATACAATGGCCGCCCTGTCTGCCGAGAGAACGCCATGGCCCGCCTGACCCTCGATTTCCCTGAAGAGCTGTTCTGTTTCAGCACCTCGCTCAGCGTGCGCGTCACGGATATCAATGGCGCCAATCACCTGGCCAACGACGCGCTGATCTCGATGATCTCCGAGGCCCGCGCGCGCTTTCTGCACGCCTATGCCATCGCCGAAGTCAACCCGCAAGGTATCGGGATTATCGTCACCGACCTGGCCACCGTGTATCGCGCCGAAGCCTATGCGCGCGATCAGTTGCTGTTCGAAGTCGGCATGATGGACCTCAACAAATACGGCGCCGATATCATTTTCCGCATCAGCCGTCCTGCCGACGGCACGCTGATCGCCCTGGCCAAGTCCGGCTTTGTCTTCTACGACTACACCCAGTCGCGGGTCAGCCCCTGGCCCGAGGCGCTGCAGCAACGCTTTAGCCAGGCCGATCGCCTCGCCTGACACAGCACCAACACGGGGCAAACCGCGCGCACCGGCACGTTGCTGACGCCCCAGCAGCGCGCACCCAACGCCTCACCTGCGCGCCTCACCCCTGCTGCAACCCCAGCCGCAACCGGCCCTCCAGCCTGTTGGCCCGATACTTGCTTAACATGCCACAGCAGCAGCCAGGCGGCTGCCCGCTAGGAATCGTGCAGGCGCTTGTCAGCACCTCCTGTGCCGCCCCGCTACCGGGGCCACCGACCAGCCTATCCGGCTAGCCGGTGCCTTGCCCGCTTGCCTGACAAGCCAAAGGTGGTCTCGCCACACCCCGCCGGCCACAAGTCGGCGTCTCTCCGCACCGTAGTGTCTAGTGCCACGCACGCTAGCCACTACGGTACGGGGCCCTCTATCGCTGATACCGAGGTACGCCATGCACACAAGTTTCTGGAAAGCCGGCCACCCACCGACCCTGTTTGCCGCCTTCCTTTATTTCGACCTGAGCTTCATGGTCTGGTACGTACTTGGCCCGCTGGGCGTGCAGATTGCTGCCGACCTGGGGCTGACAACCCAGCAACGCTCGCTGATGGTGGCCACGCCGATTCTCGCCGGTGCCATCCTGCGCTTCGTACTGGGCATCCTCGCTGACCGCACCTCGCCCAAGTCCGCCGGGCTGTTTGGCCAGGTGGTGGTGATTCTTGCTCTGGCGGTCGCCTGGCTGCATGGCATCCACAGCTTCGAGCAGGCGCTGCTGCTGGGGCTATTCCTCGGTTTTGCCGGCGCCTCTTTTGCCGTCTCCCTGCCGCTGGCCTCGCAATGGTATCCGCCCGAACACCAGGGCAAGGCCATGGGCATCGCCGGCGCCGGCAATTCCGGGACGGTCCTCGCTGCGCTGTTCGCGCCTGGCCTGGCGGCCCTGTTCGGCTGGAACAACGTGTTCGGCCTGGCGCTGATTCCACTGCTACTGACGCTGCTGATCTTCGCCGGCATGGCCAAGAACGCCCCCACCCGTCCTGCCCCCAAAGCCCTGGGTGACTATCTCAAGGCACTGGCCGACAAGGACAGCTGGTGGTTCATGTTCTTCTACAGCGTGACCTTTGGTGGCTTCCTCGGTCTGGCCAGTGCCTTGCCCGGTTACTTTTTCGACCAGTACGGTTTCGACCCGGTCAAGGCCGGCTACTACACGGCGGCCTGCGTCTTCGCCGGCAGCCTGATGCGCCCACTGGGTGGCGCGCTGGCCGACCGCATCGGCGGTATTCGCTCACTGCTGGTGATGTACACGGTAGCCGCACTGGCAATCGCCGTGGTCGGTGTGAACCTGCCCAGCGCCAGCGCCGCACTGGCGCTGTTCGTGGTCGCCATGCTGTGTCTGGGCGCCGGTAACGGCGCAGTGTTCCAGCTGGTACCGCAACGCTTCCACCGCGAGATCGGCGTGATGACCGGGCTGATCGGCATGGCCGGTGGCATCGGCGGCTTCTGCCTGGCCGCCGGCCTGGGTGCCATCAAGCAGGCCAGCGGCGACTATCAGCTGGGCCTGTGGCTGTTCGCCAGCCTTGGCGTGCTGGCCTGGATCGGCCTGTTCAGCGTCAAGCGTCGCTGGCGCAGCACCTGGGGCAGTTCGGCCATGACCGCCGCACGCGTGTGAGGCAGACTGGCATGACCGACCAGCAGCCGGGGATGGCCAGGCATGACACTGCAACTTGCCCTTGGTGAAGCCAGCCAGCGCGGGCCACGGCGTGACAACCAGGACGCCCTGCGCGTGGTCACCCCGGCGCCCGCCCTGGCCAGCAGCAAGGGCTATCTGCTGGCCATGGCCGACGGTGTCAGCCAGTGCAGTGATGGTGCACTGGCCGCACAAAGCAGCTTGCAGGCGCTGGCGATGGACTACTACGCCACGCCGGAAACCTGGCCGGCAACGCAGTCTCTGGAGCGTTTGCTGCAGGCACACAACCGCTGGCTGTTGGCCCAGGCCCCTGGGCAGAGTCTGCTGACCACCCTCAGCTGTCTGGTCTTGCGCGGTCGTCGCTATACCCTGGCGCACATCGGTGATTGCCGCATCTACCGTTACGCCGATGGCCGCTTACAGCGCCTTACCGAGGACCATGTGTGGCCACAAGCCAACATGCAGCACGTACTCAGACGTGCCCTGGGGCTGGATCAAAGCCTGCAGGTGGACTACCAGCAAGGCAGTCTGCAACCCGGTGAACGCTACCTGCTACTCAGCGATGGCGTCTGGGCTTACCTGGCAGACAGCCAGATCAGCCAGTTGCTCGCCGCCGGTCACGACTGCCAGGCTACCTGCCAGGCCCTGGTCGACAGCGCATTGCGCAATGGTGGCCAGGACAACGCCAGCGCCCTGCTGGTGCATGTACTGGGCGTACCCGAAAACGAACTGGCGGCGGAACTGCAAGAACGGCAGGATTGGCCAACCCCGCCACGCCTGCAGCCCGGCCAGCACTTCGAAGGCTGGCAGGTCGAGGCGCTGTGGCGCCGCTCGCGCCAGGCCGTGCTGTATCGGGTACGCGATGCGCAGGGTCTGCCCTGGCTGCTCAAGACCCTGCCGGAAGAACTGGCGACCGACAGTGCGGCACGCCAGGCGCTGCTCCACGAAGAGTGGTTGATGCGTCGCCTGGCAGGCCAGTCTGTGGCCGACCTGCACGACATGCCTGGGCGTCGCCACCTGTATTTCGTTCAGCGGCAACTCGATGCCCAGCCACTCAGCACGCTGCTCGAGCAACAGGGGCCCTGGCGCCTGGCGTCCTGGCTGGAGCTCATGCGCGCCATGCTCGGGTTACTCGGCCAATTGCAACGACGCCACATCGTGCATCGCGACCTGACCCTGGACAACCTGCTGCTGGACGCGCAGGGTCGCCTCTACCTGGTGGACTTCGGCCTGGCCTACTGCCCCGGCCTGCACCCGGAAACTCCTCCAGCGGGGGCCGGCACCCCCAGCTACCTGGCACCGGAACTGTTTGCCGGCGCCGCACCGCATAGCCAGCAGGATCTTTATGCGCTGGGCGTAGGCCTGTACCGGCTGCTCACCGGCCACTATCCCTACGGTGAGATCGAAGCGTTCCAGCGGCCACGCTTCGGCGTGGCAAAGCCACCCAGTCGCTACCGTCCAGAACTACCGGACTGGGTCGACGCCCTGCTGCTCGATGCCCTGCACGCCGATCCCAGGCAACGCTACGAGTCCGCCGAGCACTGGCAGCATGCCCTGCAACAGGGCGAACGGCGGCCATTACGTCACACGGCTCAACCCTGGCTGATACGCCAGCCATTACGCCTCTGGCAAGGCATTGCCCTGCTGGCGCTGCTCGGCAACCTGCTGTTGCTGATTGCCCTGCTGCACTGACAGCCGCGCACCTGCACCAACGTGAAGCAGACGCCCATCCCTGGCTCGCCAGCTCGCACCAGAACAGCTCCGCACGCGCTTAAGTACTTCGCAAAAAACCCTTTAAAAACAAAGTAAAAGTCTGTTTTTAAAGGGTTTTTAATTTTAGGCACAGTTTCTGCTTTAGCCACTACACACTGCGGCACTCGGAGAACACTCCCTGGCCAGCTGCCTTAGCAACAGACGCAGCAAGCAGGCTCAACATCCGCAAGGCATGACGGTGAGGACGATGAAAAAACTCAAGCTGGTGATGGTCGGCAACGGCATGGCTGGGGTACGCACCCTGGAAGAGCTGCTCAAGATAGCCCCGGATCTGTACGACATCACAGTGTTCGGCGCCGAGCCGCACCCCAACTACAACCGCATTCTGCTGTCACCGGTGCTGGCGGGCGAACAGACCTTCGAAGAAATCATCCTCAACGACCTCGACTGGTACGCCAAACATGGCATCGACCTGCGCCTGGGCCGCAAGGTAGTGCAAATCGACCGACGTAACCGTCGGGTCGTCGCGGATGACGGCAGCAGTGCCGAATATGACCGCCTGCTCCTGGCCACCGGCTCGTTGCCCTTCATCCTGCCGATTCCCGGCAAGGACCTGCAGGGCGTGATCGGCTACCGCGACATCGCCGACACCCTGGCGATGATGGACGCCGCCAAGCAGTACAAGCATGCCGTAGTCATCGGCGGCGGCCTGCTCGGCCTGGAAGCCGCCAATGGCCTCAAGTTGCGCGGCATGGACGTCAGCGTGGTACATATCGGCGACTGGCTGCTGGAGCGCCAGCTCGACCGCACCGCCGGCGCATTGCTCCAGCAGTCACTGGAGCAGCGTGGCCTGAACTTCCTACTGCCCAAGCACACCGCCGAGCTGCTGGATAACGGCGACGGCCGGGTATGCGCTGTTAAATTCAAGGATGGCGAGGTGATTCCGGCCGACCTGGTGGTAATGGCCGCCGGCATCCGCCCCAACAGCGAACTGGCGGAACAGGCCGGCATCGCCTGCAACCGCGGCATCCTGGTCAACGACACCCTGCAGACCTACGACCCGCGCATCTATGCCATCGGCGAATGCGCCAGTCACCGCGGTATTGCCTATGGCCTGGTGGCGCCGCTGTTCGAGCAGGCCAAGGTGTGTGCCAATCATCTGGCCCAGTTCGGCTTTGCCCGTTACCAGGGCTCGGTGACCTCCACCAAACTCAAGGTTACCGGTATCGATCTGTTCTCCGCCGGCGAGTTCATGGGCGGCGAAGGCACCGAGACCATCACCCTCTCCGACCCTATCGGCGGCGTCTACAAGAAGCTGGTACTCAAGGATGACGTGCTGGTCGGCGCCTGCCTGTATGGTGATACCGCCGATGGCGGCTGGTATTTCCGGCAGATCCGTGAACAGGCCAATGTCGCGGCCATTCGCGACCACCTGATGTTTGGCGAAAGTACCACCGGGGATGTTGGCCACCAGGGCCAGAGCAGCGCCGCCAACATGCCCGACAGCATGGAAGTGTGCGGCTGCAATGGCGTGTGCAAAGGCACCATCGTCAAGGCCATCCAGGAGAACGGCCTGTTCTCGGTGGACGAGATCAAGAAGCACACCAAGGCCGGCAGCTCCTGCGGCTCCTGCGTCGGCCTGGTCGAGCAGATCCTCATCAGTACCGTCGGCGGTGCGGCAGACGTCAAGCCGAAAAGCGAGAAAGCCATTTGCGGCTGCAGCGAGCTGACCCACGGCCAGGTACGCAAAGCCATCCGCGACCACCACCTGACCAGCCTGAGCGACGCCATGACCTTCATGGACTGGCAAACACCCAACGGCTGTGCCACCTGTCGCCCGGCACTCAACTATTACCTGATTTCCACCTGGCCGGGCGAGGCCAAGGACGACCCGCAGTCGCGCCTGATCAACGAACGCGCCCACGCCAACATCCAGAAAGACGGCACCTACTCGGTAGTCCCGCGCATGTGGGGCGGCGTGACCAACCCGTCCGAGCTGCGCCGCATCGCCGACGTCGCCGACAAGTACCACGTGCCGATGGTCAAGGTCACTGGCGGTCAGCGCATCGACCTGCTGGGCATCAAGAAGGAAGACCTGCCGGGTGTGTGGAAGGATCTGGACATGCCCTCCGGCCACGCCTACGGCAAGTCCATCCGTACCGTGAAGACCTGCGTGGGCAGCGAGTTCTGCCGCTTCGGCACACAGAATTCCACCCAGCTGGGCATCGACCTGGAACACGACCTGTTCAACATGTGGTCGCCGCACAAGGTCAAGCTGGCCGTCTCCGGCTGCCCGCGCAACTGCGCAGAAGCGGGCATCAAGGACATTGGCATCATCGGCGTGGACTCCGGCTGGGAGCTGTATATCGGCGGTAATGGCGGCATCAAGACCGAGGTGGCGGAGTTTTTCGTCAAGCTCAAGAGTGCCGAGGAAGTGCGCGAATACAGCGCCGCCTTCCTGCAGCTGTACCGCGAGGAAGCCTTCTACCTGGAACGCACCGTGCACTACATGCAGCGCGTCGGCATGGAGCACATCAAGAAAGCCGTGCTGGAAGACGAAGTCAACCGTAAGGCCTTGGCCGAGCGCCTGCGCTACGCGCTGTCGCTGGAGCAGGACCCCTGGCAGGAGCGCATCCACAGTCCGGCGCTGAAGAAAGAATTCGAACGCATACCGGTCACCCAACTGGAAACCGCCTGACCTTGCCGGCCCGCCTACGGTGGGCCGTTACCTGCCTTTTCTCTATTGGAGTACGACCCATGAACTGGATGGATATCTGCGCGCTGGACGAAATCAACCCGCTGGGCTCGCGCATCGTCGCCAGCAGCAAAGGCGACATTGCTATTTTCCGCACCGCCGATGACCAGGTGTTCGCCCTGCGTGACCGTTGCCCGCACAAGGGCGGCCCGCTCTCTCAGGGGCTGGTGCACGGCAAGCAGGTGACCTGTCCGCTGCACAGCTGGCAGATCAGCCTGGAAAACGGTGAAGCGCTGGCCCCCGACGAAGGTTGCGCACACAAGTATCCGGCCAAGGTGGAAAACGGCCGGGTACTGCTCTGCCTGGAAAAACAGCGCGACTGCGCCTGCCACTGAACGCGTTCGGCGCTTTTCGCCCAACACGGGCCCCAAGGCTGTCAGGCGTAGATCGCCGGAGTAATGCCATGACCCTGCATACCACCGCCTCTACCTGTTGCTACTGTGGCGTCGGCTGCGGCGTGCTGATCGAGCATGACGGGCAGCGCATCCACAACGTACAGGGCGATCCGCAGCATCCGGCCAACCTGGGCCGGCTATGCAGCAAGGGCGCCAACCTGCACCGCAGTGGCGACCCGGCGGCACGCGCCCTGTATCCCGAGCTGCGCCTGGGCAAAAGCCTGCCGCGCAGCCGCTGCGATTGGGACAGTGCACTGCAACATGCCGCGCAACGCTTTGCCGACACCGTGCGTGAGCACGGCCCGGACAGCGTCGCCTTCTACGTATCCGGGCAGTTGTTGAGCGAGGACTACTACGCCTTCAACAAGCTGGCCCGCGCGCTGATCGGCACCAACAATATCGACAGCAATTCGCGCCTGTGCATGTCCAGCGCCGTGGTCGGTTACCAGCGCAGCCTGGGCAGCGATACACCGCCATGCAACTACGAAGACATCGAGCTGACCGATTGCCTGCTGATCGCCGGCTCGAACATGGCGCATGCCCACCCGGTGCTGTTCCGCCGCCTGGAAGCGGCCAAGGCACGCCGCCCTGAAATGCGCATCATCGTCATCGATCCGCGGCGCACCGACACCAGCAGCCTGGCCGACCTGCACCTGGCCATCCTGCCGGGTACCGATGTCGCGCTGTTTCACGGCATCCTGCACCTGCTGTACTGGGAAGATGCCCTCGACCAGGCATTCATCGCCGCGCATACCGAAGGCTTTGCCGAACTCAAGCAACTGGTGCGCGACTACACACCCGCCGCTGTCGCGGACATCTGCGGCATCTCCCTGGACGACCTGCAGCACTGCGCACAACTGATCGCCCAGGCACCGCGCTTCCTGTCGTTGTGGTGCATGGGGCTCAACCAGTCCACGGCTGGCACCGCCAAGAACAATGCGCTGATCAACCTGCACCTGGCCACTGGCACCCTCGGCCGCCCCGGTTGCGGGCCTTTTTCACTAACCGGACAGCCCAACGCCATGGGCGGACGAGAAACCGGCAGCCTGGCCAACCTGTTGCCCGGTCACCGCCAGGTGGCCAACCCCCAGGACCGCGCCGAGGTAGCCGACTACTGGCAGGTTGCTCAGTTGCCCGAGCAACCCGGGCTGACCGCCATCGAACTGTTCGAGGCCGTGCGCCAGCAGCGCATCAAGGCGCTGTGGATCGTCTGCAGCAACCCGGCACAATCGCTGCCCGACCAGCAAAAAGTCCACCAGGCACTCGCCGAATGCCCCTTCGTGATCGTCCAGGAGGCCTTCGCACACACCGAAACCTGTGCCTATGCCGATCTGCTGCTGCCGGCTGCCAGCTGGGCAGAAAAGGAAGGCACGGTAACCAACTCCGAGCGGCGCATCAGCCATGTGCGCGCCGCCATACCCGCACCGGGTGAGGCGCGGGCAGACTGGGCGATTGCCTGCGACGTTGCCCGTCGCCTGGAAAACCTGCTGCGCCCCGGACAACCCAGCCTGTTCGCCTTCCAGCAGCCCGAGGAACTGTTCAACGAGTACCGCGGACTGACCCTGGGCCGCGACCTGGATATCGGCGGGCTGAGCTATGCCCTGCTCGACAGCCAGGGCCCGCAACAGTGGCCACTGCCGGTCGGCGCCCGCCAAGGCACGCCGCGCCTGTATGAGGACCTGCGTTTTGCCACCGCCAGTGGCCGTGCCCGCTTCATCAGCGAGGCTTACCGTGCGCCCTGCGAACAACGCGATGCACGTTTTCCGCTGCTCCTCAACACGGGCCGCTTGCGTGATCACTGGCACGGCATGAGCCGTACCGGCACCCTGGCCAGCGCCTTCGGGCATGTCGAGCAGGCCTGCCTGAGCCTGCACCCGGATGAGCTGCGCCGCCGCCAGCTCAAGGACGGCGACCTGGTCAAGGTACGCAGCCGCCGGGCCAGCCTGGTCCTGCCGGTGCTCGGCGATGCCAATTTGCGTCCCGGCCAGGCCTGGTTACCGATGCACTGGGGCGATCGTTTCCTCAATGGGCTGGGTTGCAACGTACTCACCCAGCCGGCCTATGATCCACTTTCCAAGCAGCCGGAACTCAAATTGAGCGCCATCCAGATCAGTAAACTGGTCCTGCCCTGGGAACTCTATGTATTGGTCGAAGGTGATATCCAGGCACACTTCAATGCCTTGCGCCCGCTGTTCGATGGTTTCACCTACGCCAGCTTCAACCTCACCGGGCATGAACGACCCGCACTGCAGATCAACGCCGGAAGCCTGGTCGCGCCGCAGAGCGAATGGCTGGAGCAACTCGATCAACGCCTGCAACTGCAGCAGGGCCCCGTTCTGGCCTATGACGACCCGCGGCGCCGGGTTGGCAAGCGTGTACGTATCGAACAGGGACGTATCCACACCATCCGTTTGGCCGGCGAGACTGCTGCCAGGCACTGGCTGAAAGGCCTGTGGCACAGCGGTGAGGCCGACGCACAACTGCGGCGCTGGCTCCTGGCCCCGCTGAGCACCCCGCCCGGCAATACGGCCTGCACCTTGGGCAAAACCCTGTGCAGTTGCCGCAACGTCAGTGAAGCCGCGGTCATACAAGGCATTGCCGACGGTCTCAAGTTGCCCGAACTGCAGGAACAACTGGGCTGTGGTAGCCAGTGCGGCTCCTGTGTTCCAGAAATCAAGCGCCTGCTGGCCAGCCAGGCACTGCCAGTCAGCGCCTGACTGGCGTATCCCCTTGCACGAGGAGCACACGATGAACGCAAAAGTCTGGCTGGTAGGTGCTGGCCCCGGCGACCCGGAATTGCTGACCCTCAAAGCCGTCAGAGCACTCAACCAGGCGCAGATCGTCATGACCGATGACCTGGTCAATCCCGCCGTGCTGGAGCACTGCCCGCAGGCCCGTGTACTGGCGGTCGGTAAGCGTGGTGGCTGCCGCTCCACACCCCAGGCGTTTATCCACCGGTTAATGCTGCGCTACGCACGCCAGAGCAAATGCGTGGTACGCCTGAAAGGCGGCGACCCGTGCATTTTCGGCCGTGGCAGCGAAGAAGCCGACTGGTTGCGCGCCCAGGGTATCGAAGTGGAACTGGTCAACGGCATCACCGCCGGACTGGCTGGCGCCACTGCCTGCGATATTCCCCTGACCCTGCGCGGTGTCGCGCGTGGGGTAACCCTGGTCACCGCGCATACCCAGGACGACAGTCCGCTGAACTGGGCCGCATTGGCCCAGGGCGGCACCACCCTGGTGGTGTACATGGGGGTAGCCAGATTGCTCGATATTCGCGATGGCCTGTTGGCCGGAGGGATGCCGGCCAGCATGCCGGTGGCGATGATCGAGAACGCCTCGCTGCCAGGGCAACGAGAACAATTCTGTACGCTGGGTGGCTTGCTGCAGGCGGCACAAACCTTTCACCTTCGCGCACCGGCCATTCTGGTAATTGGCGAAGTAGCCCGCCAGGCAGGTTGGCACAGCGTGGCAAGACACGCCTGAAGACTGCGCACTCCTGCGGAGCAGTCCTTGGCCCGCCATATGGCGGGCTTTTTTTCCCCGGTAGGCCAACACGGCGCGCAAAAAAACCCGGCCTTGGCCGTAATGCTGTTCACTTAAGCGGAGCAGCCTTTCGATCCACTGGATAACGGGTCTTT
>VFQM010001685.1_pt1 | contig 18562 bp, 16 predicted proteins | sample 3512391 | NCBI WGS metagenome assembly VFQM01 (sample SAMN10412369, study PRJNA504923) | tailings metagenome | isolation source: Replicate 1 from Balatoc abandoned mine | place: Philippines | reverse complement strand
CCTCTCCTTTGGGCGGAAGCCACGCTCGTCAAGTCCCCATATGCGAGATTCACCTAAATAAGGGTCCGATGCAGGGTCAAGCCCAATCGTGATAAACTGCCCAAGGATCCAATCACTCCAGGCAAAATTGGAGATTAAGTTGGCTCATTCGGCCTCGGGAAGCCAAACGCCTCTGAAATGGATTGGGGCCGCTTGTCCGAGGCGGGAGATGGAAGCGGCGAGGATAGGAGCGAAAGAATGGAAAATTCTCCGGCGGAAGATGCCGCGATAGAAAAGGAATGGGGAATCAATTTGGCGAGCGGAACGCTCAGGGTTGGAACCAATCCGTTTGAGAGCAATTTCGCATCGCCAGCATTGGCGATGGCGGCCGCGATCGATCTTTGGGCGCGGGAGGGTTGGGAGGAAGGAGAAAGCGCGCTCTTGATTGAGTGGTGGTTCCGAAAAAATGAGACAATGCACGATGAAGTCCTCGAGGAGTTCTCGCCAGCGGATGCGGGGGTGTTGACGCGAATCCTGGAAACACGAGCGCTGATTGAGCGAGCGGATCTGGAGAAAGCGCCAGCCGGCGCCATTGCGCCTTCGAAAGGACGGCGCGGCGCTCGCCTGTAATCTCGAGCCGAAAAATAGGGACCAACCGGAGCTTTTTTGAAATGAGAGAGAGTGAGTTGAGCATTCCATCCGAATGGAGCCGGGACCGGCTTCGGGGGCTGCAGGGTCTTTTGCGAAGAAGAGATCCGGAAGCTTTGGCGTGGTTGCGGGAGCTCGCTCGGGCAGGGGCGAGGCTAGATTGGGACGCGCATTTGCATAATGCCGTGATCTGGGGGAATGCGGAGGCCGTCCGGGAGATTCTGCGGCTAGGATTGGCGGAAGCCTCGGCGCTTGGCCCTCGCGCAGAGGAAGCTCGGCCGCTGGATTTGGTCGCGCGAGGCGCTCTAAGCCGATGGGATTCTGGCCAGAGCGCGAGGCGATGGTCCGTGGGGCTTGAGGCGATAGAGCAGGCTAAAGCGGATGCCTTGCTCGATCTGCGCCAGGCGGGGCTTGATCTTTCCGGGCGGCTTCCAAGCTGGTTCGGCAATGATTACTCCGCCTGCCCAACGCTTGTCTGGGCGGGGTCGGAGCATTTGGACTCCAACAAGCGAGCGCGGGAGAGCATCGCGGAAATGCTGCTCGCCAGCGGGGGGGATTTTGGGGCCGCGTGGGGAGCTGGAAAACAGAAAGGGCAAGCGCTGGAGTGGGCGTTGCGCAACAAAAGGCTAGGCCAGGCCGCTTCGCTGCTTGAGATGGGGTGGCACCGGGCCAACCGCAAGGCATTGAGCCCGCTGACCGCGTGCGCTGAGCTCGGGAGGCATGATTGGATGGCCTTGCTCTTGGAAATGGGGGAAGATCCCAATCGCCCGGGCTATGGCGTATCCGATCCCTGGGCTCAGCCGCAGCCGCCGCGGCTGGCGCTGCAGGCGGCGGCGGATCGCCGTGACGAAAAAATGTGCGAGCTTCTTTTGCGGGCGGGCGCGGACGCGGAACGCCCAGAAACGAAGCTGGCCAGGGAGGATGATGGTCCGGCGCGGACGATCTTGCAGCGAGCGAGCAATTTTGGATATCTTGCGGCGCAGTGGGAGCGGGGGCGCTTGGAGCGCGAAAGCCACAGGCTTGGGGACCTCTCGAAGAAAAAAATGAAAAAAGCCGCTAAGCGGGCCAAGGCCGCGGGGCTTGAGCCGCCCGCCCCGGCGGCGCCAAAGCCTCGCAGAGGACTATGAGAGACTGGCTTGAGCGCCTCGCATTGACCCTTCGCCACAAAAAGATAGAGTTCTCCGCCGAGGCCGCCCCGCAAACGCGAAGCTAGCCGGCGAATATTCTGATTCCTCATGGCGCTGAAATAATGAGAAAAGCAAAAAAAATCCTATCTTGGGCGCGCGGGATCCGCGGAAAGGTGGCGATTTCCTTGGGGTTGCTGGTGGTCTCTTTCGCCGGAAGCGCCATGTTTGCCCTGTATGAGCTGGATCTTCGCAAGCATGATTACGCGATTTTGGCGCTCGCAGGCCAGCTGCGAGTGAGCAGTTTGGAAATGACCCGGGAAGCGAGCGATTTCCTCGTGTTGGCGGACTCGGACGCCTCTCCCGCCCGGAAATCAGAGGCGGCGGTGGATCTCAAAAAAAAGATGATCGCAGCCTCCGACTTATACGATCGGATCGTCGCTGGATTCGAAAAGAAAGAGCTTCCCGGGGATCTGATAGGGCGCGCGGAACCGCTTTCTTGCAGTTGGGATCGCCCATCGATTTTGCGGCTCAATGAGACCGCAGCCGATTGGCGGGGCTTTCGTGCTGCCCTTGAGCAAGCGGCTGGGGATTGGGGGTTAGAGAGCGGCGGAGCGCGCCGCGGAGCGCTTTACGCGCTGACAAATGGTCCGGATTTGGAGCGCTCCTCCCTGCGCCTCGCAACGGGGTTCCAAGAAATGATGGAGAAAAAGGCCGCTGCCATACGGCTGCTGACAGAGGCGACAATCGGGCTGGCCGCCGTTATGGCCTTGCTGATCGCTTGGATTTTGCGGAGAGGGCTAACTGGGCCGCTGAAGGAGGCTTCCGACGGCTTTTTGCGCGTTGCGCGAGGCGATTTTTCTCATCGCATCCCCGTCGCGGGAAACGATGAGATCGGGCAAATGAGCACGGCATTCAATTCGTTGGCAGAGCGGCTGAGCACGATATTTCGCATTTCCAGCCGAGCATCGGAGGCGCATAGCGTCGGGGAAAGCCTCTTGGTCGTATCGGAAGAGCTGGGGCGAATCGTCCCCATCCATTGGGCGGGGATCTTCTTTGAAGACAAAACCCAGGGTGGGTGGGTTCTGGAGCGCTCTCACGGAGAAAAGCGTCCGATCGAGGAAGGGGAGCGCTTCGAGCATCTCGATTCGACGCTCCGGGGCGACTTCATTCGCGCGGGAGCCGCGGAGGATTTTGGGGCAATCGGAGAACGGCTGGGCGAAGGCGGGATGCATTCCATTTCCGCTATTTTTCTGGAGGGGGCCGGCCCGGACAATGCGCTGCTGGTGTTCGCGGCGAAAGATTCGGATGCGTATGGGCGGGGGTTTTTGGAGATTCTCTCGAGCGTCGCGGGGCATTTCGCTCGAGAGCTGGATAAGACGGTGTTTCTCGAGAGCCTGGTGATCGCCACTGTGCAGGGTTTGGCGAAGCTTGCGGAGTCCCGAGATCCAGAAACGGGAGATCACCTGATTCGAATGGCTCGCTATTCGGCATTCATTGCCGAGGAGCTCGGAAAAGACGGGGCCCTGAAAGGGAAGATCGGGCCGGATTTTGTTCGGCAAATCCTGCGGTTCGCCCCGATGCATGACATTGGAAAGGTTGGGGTGCCGGACAGCATCCTCCTAAAGCCCGGAAAGTTGGACGAAAAGGAATTGGAGCAGATGCGTCGCCATCCGACCATCGGAGCAGAGGCTCTGCGGCGCTGCGAGTCGCAAGTCAACGCACTGGGGCATTCGATTTTCGAGATGGGAATAGAAATCGCGCAAAGCCATCACGAGCGATATGATGGAAGGGGATATCCTCAAGGATTGTCTGGAGATGCGATCCCGCTGGCGGCCCGCATTGTCGCGGCGGCGGATGTTTTTGACGCGCTCACCTCCAAACGGCCCTACAAAGAGGCATGGAGCATCGCCGAAGCTCTGGAAGCCATGAGGAACGATTCCGGGAAACATTTCGATCCGATAGTTGTTGCGGCTTTGGAGCGCGCTTTGCCGAAAATCTTGCGCACCTATGAGGAGCTCAAACATGTCTGAGGGAGCCATCTCCCGAATTTCTCCTGGCGGCGTGGATCCGAAGAGGCTTAGCGCGTCCGGATATCGGAACGCAAAAGCCTTGGCCATGGCGGGACTGGCGAAATTTTGAGAGACTTCTTCCGATTAGGCCAATAAAAAAGAAGTTTCTCGCGCGGACAGCGCGGCAAGCGGAGTGAGAAAAACAACAATGGAACGGATAGTATCCCGCATCGGAGGGTGGATTGGACATGGCTTGAGCCAAAAGTTGCGAGGGCTTCTGAATTTGTCCCTTCTTTTCTCCGGGGTGCAGATGCAATACGCCGGTTTTGCGACGGCATATGCCGCAACCCAGGGAGGGGTTGTTTTGGCGCTGCTTTGCGCCGCGGGCATTTATGGGGCCGCTTTTTTGGGATACTGGACTGGATCAGAAGCGTTGCGCAAAGCGGGGATCCCGGAAGGGACTTTGATGCGCCATGGAACCATCGGGCTGGCCGCGCACGCATTGCTATCCGCTGGCGCGGGGGTTTTTCTTGATGGAGCGGCGGCGGCGATGGTCCTGTCCCTGGGGGGCTTCTGGACGGGATATGCCTGGGCTGAGCGGCAATCTCTTGAGAGAGCGCTGAGCGATGGGCGAGAGCGAGAGGCTTATCTGGCGGAGCTGCAAAGCTGGGTGGCGCTGCTAAAAATTCTCACGCCGGCTTTTTTGGTGTTGCTCGCTGGTGGATTGGGCGGGGGGGAGGAGGCTTATCTTGCGGCAAGCGGATTACTAGCAATCGGGTTGGCGATTTTCATGCGCCCGCTATCTGACGGGGAATGCCAAAGCCGCGGGGTGCAAATCCGTCTGCAAGACTTGGCGAGAATAGCGGCCTCCGAAGCGAAAGAGACGCGAAATTACCATTTTGCCGAAGGATTCTCCAATGCGTTTCGCAACGCGCTCTTTGCGATAGCGGCGGTGGCTTCTCTGGGAGGGCTTGCTGGATACGGCCTGGCGGAGGCGGCTCTCGGCGGGATCGCCGCATTGACGCTTTATTTCGTGGCCCGGCGCCAGGGAACTATGGGTTTCGGGCGTTTAGCGCGCTTGCGGGCCGGAAGCGCATTGGCAGGGATGGGGTGGGCGGCTCTGCTGGGATCAACTTGGGCTCCGGAGCTATTTTGGGTCTTTGCCGCGTGCATGGCCCTTGGAATCCCTCTTTTAACATCAGCCAAGCACTCCATAACGCTGTCTTTGCTGAGCCAAAAAGGAGAGGATCCGATGCGCGTCGCCGTGCGCCGTGAATGGGTTTTGATGCTCGCGAGAGGATTGGGCATGACGCTAGGAGCGCTGGTTGCCCTCGCATTTGGATCGAGCTCGGCGCTGGCAGCCTTGTGCATTGGATTGCTGGCATTGGCTCCGCTAGAGTATGCTATTGGCGTGAGGGCGCATAATTGGAGGCCGCATGACGGGGACGAAGGATAGCGCGGAATGGGTTGCGGGCCCTGTCCTTTGGACAGGGCCCTGTCCTTTGGACATCCGAGAGCCTGGAATGGGCGACCGCGGAGAGGCAAATCGCGCTGGCTCGCAGCCAATGGCGCGCCGCGAATTTCGCCGCCGAGAGCGAGCGCAGCCTGGCTGGGGCAAAAGCCTCCGCCTGGTTTGCCGGCGGCGCGGTCGGGGCTCTCGGCCTCGCGGGGGTCGCTGGGGCCTTCGGTTTGGCGATTGTGGCGCCCTTGCTCGCGGGCGTTGGATTAGCAGGGGGGCCGTTGGGCGCCGTGGCCGCCGCAGTCTTGTGGATGCGAGCGGGAAAAGAAAACCGAAAAGCGCTATCGGCGGTGAAGGCCTGCGATGAGTTGGAGGATCTGGGATTCGATCTGATGATGGCAGAGCCGGGCGATCCGATGGAGATGGAATCTGGCGCGATTTCCGCTCTGCGATCCGCACGGGCGGATCCTGAAGAAGTCGACCGCCGGCTGGGCCTTGCGGGCAGGGAAGAGCCCGCTGGCGACAAGGGATGGCTGTCCAGGCTTCGCGATTTCCGCCTCCGCTCGAAAGATCCGGATCAGCCCGGGGCGCCGGCCGCGAAAGCCCCTCGGGGCTAGGGACGCGAAAACGGGGTGAAACGGGGACTGCGGAAGGTCAATCGCCCAGTCTCAAGACGCCTCCCCAATTCATGCCGATTCTTTCTTGCGAAAGAATCGCTTGAGGGATTCCATCCGAACGAACGCCGCCGGGACAATCAAAAGCGAAAGAACGGTGGATGCGGTTAGGCCGCCAATCACCGCGATAGCCATCGGAGAGCGGAAGCTGGATTCTGCCCCCAGGCCCAGGGCGGACGGAAGCATTCCAGCAACCATAGCCAACGAAGTCATCAGCACCGGACGAGCTCGTTTTTCGCAGGCTTCCAGGGCGGCGGCGGCCGGCGAAGCAAGAGAGTTTTTCGCGCGAATCGAGTAGTCGACAAGCAAAATGGAGTTTTTGGTCACGATCCCCATGAGCATCAGCAAGCCGATGATCGAAGGAAGGGATAGGGCGTTGGAGGTCCAAAGCAAAGCGAGCAACGCACCGCCCAGGGAAAGCGGCAGGGCGGTCAAGATGGTGGCTGGATGGAGAAAGTCCCGGAACAGCAGGGTCAGGGTCGCAAAAATGCAAAAGACACCAATGGCCATTGCGATAGCGAATCCCTCAAACAGCTCTCGCATCAGTTCCGCATCGCCTTCGGGAACCATTTCAACGCCTGCTGGCAAATTCCGCAAAGCGGGCAGCGCGCTGGCTTTCTCCAGGGCCGCGCCGAGATCGGCGCCATTCAGCTCAACAGACACTTTCGCGACGCGTCGCCGATCGATGCGCTCGATGGCGGCCGCAGAGGAGCTCAGCTGCAGCCGCGCCGCCGCGGCGAGCGGAATCATTCCATTGCGAGCGGGCACGGGCAGGGTTTCCAGCGCCGCCAAATTCTCTCGTTCGGCATCGGGAAGGCGGACGCGAATGGGGATTTGCCGCCCAGGCAGATCGAGGTTCGGAAGGGCGGCCTCCCTCTCGCCGAGAGTAGCCCCGCGAAGCGTTTCGCCAATCGCTCGCGTCGTGACCCCCAGCTTGGCCGCCAAATCCACGTCGGCGATCGCCGATATTTCGGGGCGAAGCAAAGAAGCGTTGGATGAGACATTCCCCAAGCCGGGAATCGATCGGATTTCGCGCTCGAGAGCTTCGGCGGCTAGGCCCAAGCCGACGGGATCTGCCGAGGCGAGAGCGATAACCATGTTTTCCCCGGGAGCCCCGAGCCCAACGGAAACTCGAACGCCGGGAAGCGCGGCGAGGCGCTCCCGAGCTTCGCGCTCAATTTCAATTTGTTTGCGCTGGCGGGATTCCCGATGGGTCAGCTGGATTTGCAGCGACGCGATGTTCGGGGAGCTCGCCGCCCCCTCGCCAAAGGGGCCCGCGGCGGAGGAGCGCCCAACCGAAACAAAAATTCTCTCGATTTCCGGAATGCCCCGCAACATCGATTCGGCGCGCAAGGCGGCGGCTCGAGATTCGCCTAGCGAAGAGCCGGGCGGAAGCTCCAGCGATATCCGGGTTCGCCCCTGATCTTGAGCCGGCATGAAGGAGGCGGGAAGCAAAGGGAGCAGCCCGATGGAACCGGCGACGATGGCCGCCCCAAAAAGAAGCGCGAGATTGGGCTTGGAGAGGGCCCCTTTCGCGGCAGACAAGTATGGGGCAAGCCAAAATCCGGAGCGATCCAGCGGAGGAAGGGCCTTCAGAAGATATGCCGCCATCATGGGGGTAAGGAGCCGCGCCACCAAAAGCGAGGAGAAAACGGCTACGGCGGCCGTAACCCCAAACTCCCGAAAGAATTTTCCTGGGATGCCGGACATGAATGCGGTGGGCAAAAAAACGGCCATAAGGGTGAGCGTGGTCGCGACGACAGCCATGCCGATCTCATCCGCGGCCTCCATCGCGGCTTGATACGGGCTTTTCCCCATCCGAAGATGCCGAAAGATATTCTCGATTTCGACGATGGCATCGTCCACCAAAACGCCCACAACCAGAGCCAGGGCCAACAAGGTGATTCCATTGAGGGAGAAGCCAAGCCAGTGCATCGCGCCGAAAGCCGGGAGAATGGACAGAGGAAGGGCGAGCGCGGCGATCAGCGTCGCTCGCCAGTCGCGCAAGAATCCCAACACCACAATAACCGCAAGCAGGGCTCCCTCATACAGCATCAGCATCGACCCTCGATAATTGTCGAGAATATGGTCGCTGGCATTAGAAACCTCTTCGAGGGAAATGTCGGCGCGCGCGGCATCGAACGCAGCCAGCTCAGAGCGAACTCGAGCAGACAGCTCGGCTTCCGATGCGCCTTTCGATCGGAAAACCTCAAAGGCGACCGTGGGCTCGGCGCCGACAAACGCCAGGGAAGAGGGCTCGGCTTGCGCGTCGGAAATGTCGGCGATTTCGGAAAGGCGGATCATCGATCCGTTGGGCAGGGCGATGCTCATGTCCGACAAATCCCTTAGGCTTTTCGCGAGGCCGACCGCCCGAGTGATCTGCTCGGCGCCGCCAAGGTATGCATGCCCGCCTGAGGCGTCGCTGGAGAGAGCCCGGATCGAGGCGGACAGCTCCAGCGGAGATAGGCCCAGCTCACGGGCCCGATCCGGGCGCAGGGTCACCAAAATTTCGCGATCGACGCCTCCGATGCGGGCTACTCGAGCGATGCCAGGAATCGAAAGAAGCTGGCGCTCAATCGCATCATCCACGGTCCAGGAAAGATCCGCGGGGTCGAGGACTGGGGAGCGAACCGCAAAGGAGATGAAAGGAGCGCTGGCGGTGGTGATTTTGGAGACGATCGGGGCCTCCGCTTCCGCCGGAAGATCGGCTTTGGCTCGCTCCGCCGCATCCCGGGCGAGCGACAAGGCTTTTTCCGGGTCGGTGTCGATGCTGAATTCCGCGATAATGTTCGCGGATCCCTCGGAGATTGTCGTCCGAATATGCCGAATCCCCTCCACGCCGGCTAGCTCATCCTCCAGGGGCCGGGCAACCTCGGATTCCATTTGATCCGGCGCGGCCCCGCGCAAAGAGACTGAAACAGAAACGGTCGGCAAATCGATATCGGGGAATTGCTGGATCGGCAGCCCGCGGAATCCCAAGATGCCCCAGCCGCAAAGCAAAAAGAAGAGCAAAATCGCGGGAACGGGATTTCGGATGGCCCAGGCGGAGATATTCATCGCGTTGCCGGCTCCGCGACCCGGATCAGGTCTCCGTCTCGTAAAAATGCGGATCCGGCAAGGACTGCTCTGGATTTGTCGGACAGCCCTGAGAGAATTTCAGCATGCCCGTCCCGAATCCGGCCAATGGTCAATTTTCGGCGAATGACCCGGGAGTCCGCCCCGATTTCAAATGCGTAATGGCTGCCATCCGAAACAACCAGAGACGATAGGGGGATGGTTAGGGCGCGCGAGACGCCGACCTGTATTTTTCCTTGCGGGAGCATTCCCAAGCGAGCGGATGATTCTGGAGAAAGCGAGAATAGAGCGATGGCCATGCGCGACGGTTCATCCGGCAGGGGGGAGAGAGCGCGGAATGTCGCCGTGGCTGTTTGGGAATCCGGCAAATGAAGCGTGGCGGTGGTCCCTTCCTTCAATAGAGAGGCGTCTCGCTGCGGAATTAGCGCGCGCCACTGCATTTCTCCGCGAGCCAGAATCCGGAAAAGCTCCTGTCCTGGCGCGGGCGTCATCCCGATTTTGGCATTGCGGGCCAGAATGATGCCGCTCTCCGGGGCGAGAACCACGCGTTCGGACAGCTGCGCGAGCGCTGCGTCCGCGTTGGCGCGCGCCGCCGCCAACGCGGCCTGGGCCTCTTGGGCTGAAGCGGCCGAGGAGGCCAGGGCCTGCTCCGACAAAAATCCCTTTTCGGCGAGGGCCTTGTTTCGAAGGAGAAGGGCATTCACCTCTGAAAGCCGAGCGGCGGCCTGCGCCACCGACGCGGCGGCGCTCCGGTGATTCGCCTGTGGAATCGCTTGAGAGAGGCGAGCGATGGTTTCGCCTCGAGAAACCGAATCGCCCTCATCGGCGAAAAGAGCCTCAATGCGACCGCAAGCGGATTCGCAAGAAACGATCGCCTCTTCGCGCGCTTCGATCGGGCCGGAGGCGAGGATTTCCACAGGCCATTCTTGAGGCATCGGCTGGATCGCCTCGACGGTTAGAGCTGGGCGCTGTGCCTGAGTGATCGTCTTCGAGCCTCGCGGATCGCTTCCGGAGCTCGGCCAAAAGATCGCCGCGATAGCGACGATGAAAGCTAGCGAAATAGCGAAAAAAGTGCGTTTCATGGCGTCAGAAAAACCAAAGCGAGGAATCCTACCCGCAAAGTCGCCAGATAGGAAGAGATTTTCTTGCGTTTGGCGCCGTCCTATTTCGGAAAAAACCAGGCGGCCCAGGCCATGAAAAGAAAAACGCCAGAGATAACCCAAAGGAGAGCTTGCCGTTTCCGCCAGTCAGATCGGCGGATCAGAGCTCGGCCTTGGTCGTCCCGGAGCTCAAGAATCTGTCCTTGGGTATGCGTCATCTCGAATGGAGCGGCCCCGGGGTTTCCGATGGACGAACGGAAAGCCTGAATGGGGCACAGAGAGGTTCGCGGGGGGAAGCTGTCGGCAGATTTGCTGGTCACCCCGCGGCATGATGCGATGGCGCCGGAGGCGGAAAGGAAACGCGCTTCGGATCGATATCCGGTTCCCAATGCGGCAATCGAAACGATGCTGGCCGGCTCGACTTTTGCGAGAGTGGCGCTGGGGGGGATTCCCTCAAAAAAAGAGACTCCGCCGCCAAAAAGGAAGAGAATCGAAGGAAGCGCTTTTGCCATGAGGTTTTTCTTGCCCATGGGAGAGCCATACCGAACCGAAGCGCGCAAGTCCAGCCACGAAGGCGCATTCTCGCGGATCGCGGCGGATCAGAGTCGAGAGCCGAATCCGAAGTCCGCCATGCCGTGGACAACGTTTTCTCGCCCGAGAATTCGGATGGTTTCGCTCACGGGCCCGTCGGGGAAGGCTTCGTAGAGGGCGGCGGCCCCGCCTTGATCCGCGAAGCGCTCAGAAAGCTCACGAAGAAGATCTCTCGCGCTGACCTGCTTGTCGCGGACGGAGAAAAGAAATTCGTCGCGCCGAAAAAGCTCATCCACAAAGGCCACAGCCTCCTCGCGCAACTTCGATCGCTCTTGCTCTGAAAGATGATGGGATTGCATTTTGCTCTCCTGGTTGCCGGTCGCGGAATCCGCGCCGAATTCCGCATGCGAATGCTGGCGAATTTCAGCCTCAAAGTATGCTCCCAATTGGGTCGTCGCCTCATCCGTTAAAAGGATGCGGGCCAATCCCCGGGTGACGGATGCGATTTTCGATAGCGGGCGAGTAGTGGACGAGATTTTCTGGTTGCTGGATCCTGCTTGATGAATGGAGATGGCGAGATTTTGATATTTGGCGAAATAATGTGTAGCATCGGCGGCTTAGTGGAAGAGAATTTGAGGCGCTAAATGGGTTTGCGGGGGCGAAATTGGTTTCGGGCCGTTCTTTGGCTTGGAGGGGCGGGGCTGGTTCTCGTCGCCGCATTGCTTGGGCTGGCGGCGGGGGTGATCTATCCGGGGCTTCCGCCGCTGGATCGCCTGCAGGATTACAAACCGAAAATTCCATTGCGGATCTACTCGTCTGAGGGGATTCTGATCGGAGAATTTGGAGAGGAGCGGCGGGCGTTCGTGGGGATCGACGCGGTGCCGAAGAAAATGGAGCAAGCGATCATCGCTGCGGAAGACGAGCGTTTTTACACGCACAATGGCATCGACCCAATTGGGGTTTTGCGGGCGCTGCGGGCCAACTTCCTTCATGGGTCTCGCCAGGGGGCCAGCACCATCACCATGCAGGTGGCGCGAAATTTTTACCTGACCAAAGAGCAAACTCTTTCCAGGAAAGCCTCCGAGGCGCTGCTGGCGCTGAAAATTGAAAGAAATCTAAGCAAAAGAAAAATTCTGGAGCTATATCTGAATCACATCTACCTCGGGCAGCGAGCCTATGGATTCGAAGCGGCGGCCAGAACATATTTCGGCAAAGGGCTAAAAGAATTGAGCCTGGGGGAGATCGCGATGCTGGCGGGCCTGCCGAAAGCGCCATCCGCCTACAATCCCGTCGCAAATCCCAAGCGGGCCGCCGCTCGGCAAAAATATGTGCTGGAGCGGATGGTGAAGCTGGGCTTCGTGAAGAAAGAAGAGGCCGCGGCCGCAATCTCCGAGAAGCTGGCTATCGCAGAGCAAAAAGAAGAGTTCGAGCTGGAAGCCCGCCATGCGGCCGAAATGGTGCGGGGTCAGCTGGCCCGACGCCTAAGCGAGGAGGAGCTCTATGGCGGCGGATATAAGGTGACAACGACAATTCGGCGGGAAAGCCAAGAAGCGGCGACGCAAGCTTTGCGCGACGGGGTGATGGCGTATGAGGAGCGGCATGGATACCGTGGCCCGGAGGGCGTGGCTCCGCTGCCACAGGACAAGCAAGCCTGGAGGGACGCCGCGATTGAGCGCCTCAAGAGCGTGCCGACTGTGGGAGGGCTGATTCCCGCCATCGCCACGGAAATGAAAGCCGGAAAGCTTGCGGCAATCCTTCCGGGCGGAGAGGTCGCGGAGATATGGGGCGATGGGCTGGATTTCGCCAGAGGCTGGCTGCGAAAAGAAAAAGGGATCCAGCCGGGCGCGATCATACGGGTCAGAAACGCGAATGGGCGCTGGAGAATCGCTCAAGTGCCGCAAGTCGAGGCTGCGCTAGTCGCTGTGAATCCTCAGGATGGAGCGATTGAAGCGTTGGCTGGCGGCGTCGATTTCGGAAAAAGCCAGTTCAATTACGCCACGCAAGCGTGGCGGCAACCCGGATCCAGCTTCAAGCCTTTCATCTATTCTGCGGCGTTGGAGAAGGGGATTATGCCGTCGACGCTTCTGGAGGATGCCCCGATTTCCCTCTCGGCAGAGGAGGCAGGCGGGGAAGCCTGGGAGCCCAAAAACTATGACGAGGGCTATTCGGGACTGGTGAGCATGCGCTCGGCGCTCACGCGCTCTCTCAATATGGTATCCATTCGGCTGCTGAAAATTATCGGGATTGATTTCGCGCGAGAGCATGCGGAGCGATTCGGCTTTTCCATGGAGAAGCATCCGGCGTATCTCTCGATGGCCCTGGGGGCGGGAGCGGTAACTCCCCTGGAGCTGGCGGCTGGATATGCGGTATTCGCCAATGGGGGGCTAAAAGTTGAGCCGAAGCTCATCAGCCGCATCGAGGGCCCGGATGGGAAGATTCTTTTTGAGAGAGATCCGAAAGCGGAACGCCAAATGGCATTCCGAGCCATTGACGAGCGAAACGCCTTTTTGATGACGAGCATGATGCGCGATGTCGTCCGCGGAGGAACGGCGGCAAAGGCCCGAGAGTTGGGCCGAAAGGATATTGCCGGGAAAACCGGAACAACCAATGACCAAAAGGATGCCTGGTTTGCGGGGTTTAGCCCGGAAATCTCCGCGGTGGCGTGGATCGGATTCAGCCAGCCCCGCTCGCTGGGTGCGGAAGAGACCGGCGGGCGGGCGGCCTTGCCGATTTGGATGGAGTTTATGCGAAAGCTGCCGATGCCGAAGCAAGAGGGGGGATTTCCTGTTCCGCCGGGAATCGCCTCTGCGATGGTGGATCCGGAAAGCGGAGAGCCTCTGCCCAAAGAGCTCGGGGGGAAGCTGGATTTTTTCTATGAGGAGCATCCTCCCGGACAGGGGAATTCATTCCTTGGAGTTTTCCCGATGCCCGAAGAAGAGCCCGTGCTCGATGCTTCTGGGGAGATCCCGCTAATGGATGGCGCCATCCCGTCCGGGGGCGCCTCGCCGGAGCCGAGCGGAATGCCATCGCTGGGCGGATCCAACTCTTTCTGATTTCGCTCGCGAGGCTCGGAGGCCGCTGCGCGAAATCAGAGGGAATGTTTCCGTTTGCTCTTGCCGCCCGCGGCGGATTTGGCCGATTTCCGGAGCTGGGCGGCTTCCATTCGCGCCATTTGGATGCGGACAACCAAGGCCATGCTGCCATCGGTGCGGAGCGCCCAGTCGGAGGCGGAGCGGATGTCTTCCATTCCGGAAGCCTGAAATAGAGCTTTTTGCAGCCATTTGGCGCGACTGGCCTCCAAGGCTCCGATTTGGGGTCGGCCGCTAAGTGCTTGAATCCCTGATGATTTCTGTTCCAGCAGTGGAATGGCTTTCGCGGAGGATCCAGGAAGGGCTGCCTCGAGCTTATTCAGCAAACGCCGGTCGGCATTGGTCCAGGCCAGCTGCGCGATTTTCGCCGGAATGCTTGGAGCGTCGCTTGTTCGCGACATCAAAACCTCAAAAGCGAAGTCGCCAGCCTTCCCCCCCATTCCCGAAAGAAACCCAAGCCAAAAATTGGAAGAGAGCTCGCCGGAAAGTTGCTTGGTCACAGGCCCCGGGGTTGCGAAAGCGCTATGAAAAAGCGAACTGGCCCCCCTGCCGCAAAAATGATCCATTTGCGGGTCGCCAATCGCTCCATGAACCTCCGCCAGCTCATAGGCGCGCAGCAAATAGGAACGCAGGAGATCGGGCTGATTTTTTTTTCGACCGGCCCAAATCAAGGGGCAAGCAATCCAATCCGCGGCGCGCGAGCGTTGATTCAGCGAGCTGCCGGAATGGATGCTGAGCTCGCGCCATGCGGGGGCGGATCGATTCCATAGATTGGGCTGAGTGAACGCGGAAAGCAGATGCGGGTTTGGATAAGAGCGAAAATCCGAAACAGCGAGATTCGCGATCTCCGCGAGAGAAATCGCGGCGACGCCGGAGCAGTCCTCCCGCCCAAAGGCAAGAAGGAGCGCCTCAGGCAAAGCCTCAATGGCGTCAACGCGAATGGCTTCGCGCAGAAGGCCGCGAAAGGAATCGATTGCGTCGATGGTTTGATGGATAAGGGCGATCTTCTTTTCGGAGAGATCTTTCCGCTCCGCATAGGCAGGGGATTCTTCCGGCGCGCCAAGTCCTGGGTGTTTCCAAAGCGCTTCTTCGAGGGTGGATGCCGCGGCGGCGCTGGCGGAAATGTCCGACAGGGCTTGCTCAACCGCCCCCGGAAAAGCGGCTCGGCAAGCGGGGGATTTTTCCGCGAGCTCCTTTCGCGGAAGCGGATCCCGGAATTTCGGGTCTTTCGTCCAGGTGGCGGCCCGGGTTGCGGCCAGATAGGCGGCCGTCCATTCGGGGGATCTCTTGGGCGGCGAGGCGGATTCGGCCATGGAGAGTTCGCTTTGCGGAGGAAAAATGCAATTATACCGCAAACAACGGCTTGCCTGCTTTTTTGATTCGAATACATTGGGCTCATGAAATCGCTAATCCGAATCGTAGAGATGTTCGCTCGGCGCCATCGCGACGCCATCTCGGCGGAGCTTGTCGAGGAAGCGGCGATTGCCGGCCCTCTCACAGCCAAAGAGGCCTTCCAGCTGGCGTCCGCCTCCGCATTAAGTTTGGATTCCCGGGCCTATTTGCGGCGCATCCAAAGCGATTTGAGCGTGAAGGCGGATGGGCGCGCGCAAGAATGGGAATTTTTGTTTGGCTTCCCATCCCTGGAGTCCGTCGGGCAGGTCAGCGTGGGCCCAACGCGCGGGGATTCGCCCAATGAAACGATGCGAATCGGCATCCGAATTGTCGGGCAGCTAGAGGCGGCCGCGAAAGATTGGCTTCCCTGGGAATTCGAGGACTCGCCCGTCGCGACACGGCAATTTGCGGATGCTGGGATTGCGTTCCGCGCGGAGGCGGGATTGTGGTCTTTGAGCGCGGAGCGAGGGGAGGGCGGTGCGGCGCTGTGGATTGCTCAGTCTGTCGAGGATGCGTTATCGATTCCGTTCTCCTCCGAGGAAATGTGATGCTGGAAATGGGAGAGCGGACCGCCCGCATCTGGCCCCCGAAAGGGGAAATCCGAGCGATATGCTTGGCCTTGCATGGGCTGGGGGATCATGCCGGAGCTTTCGAGCACCCAGGCCTTCGCTGGGCGGAGCGGGGCATCCTGACGGTCGCCTATGATCAGCGGGGTTTCGGGAAAAGAACGGACCGCGGCAGCTGGGGGGGAATCGATGCGATGAGCCAGGAGGCTCAAGCGGCCCTGCGCGGGCTTGCTGAATCGTATCCCGGGAAGCCATTGTTTTTGCTGGGGGAAAGCCTCGGTGGCGCCATAGCGTTGCGCGCTGCGCAACAAATGGGACGGCAGATGTCAGGGCTGGCCTTGGTGTGTCCGGCTTTTCTCTCGAGCGCGGATTTGGGGTGGGGAAAGAGAACGGGTCTGGCCATTCTCGGATTGCTTCCGGAGATGAGCCTGGGCGGGGGCTTCTTGGGGGATATCGCGCGGAAGGGCGGTTTCGCGAAAGCGACTGACAACCCAAAAGAAAAAGCGCGCTTGCGAGGAGAGAGAATTCTGCTGTCTCTTCCATCGAGCATGCTCCGCGGCGCGGCGGAAGCGGCCGAAGAAGCGTATCATTCCCGGGCGCCCGAGGGCGTTCGCACGCTGGCGCTGACGGGGCGGAAGGATCGCATCGTTCCGCCTGGAGCCATTGAGCGCTGGGCAAAAAACCAGCCATCCGGCCAGGTTCGCCTGGCCTTGTATCCTGAAGGATGGCATTCTTTGCTGCGGTCGCTATCCGGAGAGGATCCGCTGGAGGATCTGGCATGCTGGATGCTGACAGAGTGCTCCGTGCTGCCATCTGGCGCGGAGATTTTGCGATGAGCTCCGCGATTGCGGCTAGCCGAAAGCAAAGAATGCCATTTCGGGAGCGGGCTATAGCGCTAGATCCCGCAATGCTTTGCTGTTTTTTGTCAATATGGTAAATTGCGCGTATTCAAATGGGGTTTGCATGAAAAAGCATTGGAATCGATTTGCGGATGGGCTAGGCGAGGCTGGGTTTGAGGCTTTGGGTTGGGGAGGCTTCGCGCTGGTGCTGGGCGCGTATGCGGCGCTGACCTGGGAATTGCTGCCGGCGACCTCCTTGGGTTATCAGGGAGCGAATTTGGCTGGCGCGGCTTGTCTGGGCCTTTCGGCAGTTCATCGCGGGGCCCGCCCGATCGCGTGGCTGAACGGGGTCTGGGCGGTGATTGCCGTGGCCGGGATCGCAAGGTCGATGTTTTTTGCTTGATGCGGTGCGGTTTGAGAGAATAGCTCACGCACTCCAATAGCGCTTCCGCCGGGAGCTTGGAGCTTCATTTCAGGAAAATCCAACCGATCGAGATCCCTATGGAAGAGAGCATCATCGAAACGATTCTGGAAACGGCGCGGCTGCAGGGCGTTCCTGGAATAACAAGCCTGATTCGAAAGGGCGCGCATCTGGATGCGCGGGATGAGAATGGATTGTCCGCGCTGGATCTTGCCGCCAAAGCGGGGCATTTCGATGCGATTCGCGCGTTGATCGAAGCTGGGGCGGATCCGGCCGCCGCGGATCCTGATGGAGGAACGGCTTTGCATTTGGCTTGCGTGGAGGGGAATGAAAGTTGCGCTCGCGAGCTGCTGGCGGGTGGAGCCAAGGTCTCCGCAAGAAAAAGCGATGGATGGGAGCCGCTGCACTCCGCCGCGGCGAACGGGAATAAGGGTATCGTGAGTCTGCTTCTGGCCGCCGGGGCCAATCCGGCGGCCAGAACGGGGGATGGAGAAACCGCCTACGCCCTGGCGAAGAAAATGGGGGAGAATCAGAAAGGAAAGTCCCGCCCCGCGCAGGAGATTGCTTACGCGGAAATCGCGGAGGCCCTAGAGCGAGCCGAGAGAAGCCAAAAGATCCAGGAAGACGAGAGAAAGCCCTCCAAAACGCAAAAATCTTCGCAAGAATGGCTATTTTTGGTGGCCGCCGGAGAAAATGTCCGAGAATTGGATGAATTGCTGAGCAATGGAGCTCGCATAAATGAGAAAAATCCGGAGGGCCTGACGGCGCTCATGCTGGCGACCAAGGTCGGGAATTCCGATTTCGCCCGCGCGCTGATCGCGGCGGGGGCGAATCTTCACGAACAGGACCGCCATGGATGGACCGCTTTGCATCATGCGGGAGCTAGCGGGTATCCCATTTTGGCGGGCGAGCTGATTCGTGCAGGAGCCAATCCTGTCGCAAAAGGGTATCAAGGGGAAACACCCACGGAAGTCGCCATGGAGCACGGCAATGACAGGACAGCCATGGTTCTGAAGAAATTCGAGCCCAGCCGCGAAGAGCTTCTCGAGAAGCTTCTGCAGGAGCAAAGAGAAGAGGCTCGAAATCAAAGGAAAGCCATGGACGAGCTTCTGGAAACCAATCGCCTGCTGCTCAAAACTTTGCAGGAGCAAGGCCAAATGCTATCGATCGCGTTGGGTTTGGATTCTTCGAAAAAAGCCGCTGAGTCTTCCGGCAATGAGGAGGCTGCCGATGCGCCGCGCTCCAGATCTCCGAAGGCGCGGAGGTGATCGCACGATTGGGCGGATAGCCCGGGAGCGGCCCCCGTTGCCGAAAAACGCTCTCCGGGTTTCCCCGTTAGCCGAGCACTTAATCTGTTGAAGATTCTTCAGCAGACCGGACCGTTCGGGGGCGGGGCTGGCGCGGAGCGCGCGTCGGGGTATGATGTTGCTTAAGTCAATAGAGGGCGGGAAGAAATGGGGAAGGATCCGGTCTGGCATGTGGGCATCGAGCTGGTGGCGGCGGATGAGCTCGGGGATTACCTCGAGGCGCAAGGGTATGCGCTCGCGACGTTCCGAGCGCGCCCACGCCCGCCGAGGGGCGTGGGGATGGCGTTGCCGGACGGGGCGGGGCTGGGGGATGGGCTGATGAGGGCGGCGCGGGCGGGGGAATTGG
>VFQM010001683.1_pt1 | contig 18573 bp, 12 predicted proteins | sample 3512391 | NCBI WGS metagenome assembly VFQM01 (sample SAMN10412369, study PRJNA504923) | tailings metagenome | isolation source: Replicate 1 from Balatoc abandoned mine | place: Philippines | reverse complement strand
CATAGTCGCGGTCGACGCGCAGCTGTTTGGTCAGCCAGATATTGCTGTCGGTGCCGGTGACCGTGATGGCGTCGCTGATATTGTCGACGATGTAATTTTGTTCGATATTGTGTGACTGGCGCTGATAGAAAACGCCGCCAATGAAACGCAGCGGCGCATCGGCGGGCGACGCCAGCCGGATTTCGGCAAAGCTTTTGCGATAGCGGTCGGTACCCTGAATATACTGGTTGGGGTTGACGGGGTCGCCATTATTGTCGGTGAAATAAGCCCCGTATCCGAACAGCGCGTCATAAAAATAGGCATAGTCCGAATAGTCGCTTTCGGTTTCGGTCTTGCGGCGCAAATGGCCGCCGGTGGCCGTCAGGTCCCAGCTGCCGATTTTGCCTTCGATCGTCAGCGCCGCCTGAATCCATTCATCGTTGCTGGATTCGGGGTTATATTGGACCGTCTGCAGCTTGCCCGACACGGCGGTCGAGCGTTCCTGGGCGAAGCTGCCCGACACTTCCTGCACCTGACCGATAATGGTCGGACGGATCGTCCAGTCATCATCCAGCTCGATACCCAGCGCGATGCGTCCGCCGAAGGTGTCGACGTCGTTATAATTGCGCTCGACCAAATCGGCGTTGGTCTGGGTGATGCCCGAGGTGGGATAGGTGCGGCTGCCAAAGACATTGTCGATATAGCCCGCGTCATGGCGGTAATAGGCGACAATGCGCGCAGCGGCCCGCTCCGAAATTGGCGCGTTCAGAAAGCCTTCGACCAGCCCGCCCATGCCCCCCGACACGGCGTTGAGTTCAGCCCCGACCTCACCATAGGTGCCGCTGGTATCGGGCTTGTTGGTGACCAGCTTGATCGTGCCTGCCATCGAGCTTGCGCCATAGAGCGTGCCCTGCGGCCCGGCGAGCGCTTCGACGCGGGCAAGGTCATAGGCGTGCAGATCCAGCGCGCCCTGGATCGTCGTGATCGGCATTTCATCGAGATAGGTGCCGACGGTAGGCAAGGAAGTGGAGTGGTTCGCGTTCTCGCCAGACGCAACGCCGCGGAAATAGACCTGCGCAAAGCCCGGCGCGGCCGTCTGGATCGTTACCGACGGCAGGAATTTAATAACGTCGGCAAATTCCTTGACCTGCAATTCGTCAAGCCGCTCGGTGCCAAAGGCGGTGATAGCGAGCGGAACGTCCTGCAAATTCTGTTCGCGCTTGGTTGCGGTGACGACGATATCGGCATCGTCGCTGGCATCGGCCTCCTGCGCCAGCGCGCCGGTGGTGCAAAGGATTGTGGTCGACAGCAAAACCGCGCTGCTGCGGGTGACGGCGGAAACAAAGGAACGCATGCAAACCCCCCAAAGGTTGAGCTCTTATTCAATCCTTTGGGCCAATATTGCGCAAGTCCCGTTCGTCCAAATGCCCGGTCGCGATAGAATAATTCGTCTGATTGTGACCAATTAGTCACAAAAGGCGGGCGGCGCGGCGGGATAGTGGTCCAGCACCGGCCCCAGCGCGGCGGTGAGGTCGCCCAGCCAAACGGCATAGGGCTTCCACTGATCAACCCCGTCGCGATTAATCGGGCGGCGCACCTGCTCGCTCGACGCCGTCCGCACCGCGCGGGCATTTTGGTGGAACGCCATACAGCCCGCCTCGAACGGCAGGTCCAGAAAGGTCAGCAGCGCGCGCACTTCGGCTTCGGGATTATCGAGCAGCGCTTCATGGATCACACGATGGACGCGGGCCGGCTGCACCGCGTCGATATGCGCCATCAGCCGCACATAATCGGCATAATAGCGCCCCATGTCGGCAAGGGCGTAGCTGAACGCCTGCCCCTTTGCGAAATGCTGGCGAAAGTTGGACCAGCAGCAATCCATGGGATGCCGCCGCGCGTCGATAATGCGCGCACCCGGCAAGATCAGGCGGATGAAGGCGGTATAGAGCCAGTTGTTGGGCAGTTTGTCGATATAGTGGGGCTTGGCGGTTTTCCGCTGCACGGCGGTGCGCGCCAAATATTCGCCGCCGAGCGCGGTCAGTTCAGCGCCGGTCAATTCGCCCAGCGCTTCGACCCATTGCCGTCCATGCGCGCGCCGCGCGCGCCCCAGGTCGAGCGCCATCGCCGGAATGTCGGGCAGCTCTTGCGTGCCTTCAATCGCCGAATGGCTGGCCAAAATCTGTTCAACCAAGGTTGATCCCGCGCGCGGCATGCCCAGGATGAAGATGGGATCGGGTGCCGGATCGCCTGCCCCGGCGCGCGCGGAGAAATAGTCGGCATCGAAGGTGGCGATCATCCGGTCGACCAGCGCACTGGTTTCGCCCGCATCATAGCTTAGCTGGTCGCGGCGGATGGCGTTGCCTGCCGCATAATGATCGAAGGCGGTCTTCGCTTCGCCGACATCATCAAACGCCTTACCCAAGGCAAAGTTGAGGTGCAGACGGTCATCCTGCCGCGCCGGGTCCGCCGCATCGATGGTTGCCAGCGCCGCCAGCATCGCGAGGCGATCCCTTTCATCGAAGCGGATGGTTTTGAGGTTGGCGAGGCTCCACCACACCTCGCCCAGCCCCGGGTCGACGGCGATGGCGGCGCGATAGGCGGCGATGCTGTCGTCCTGCCGCCCCACGGTTTTCAGCATATGGCCATAACTCATGGCGAGCTTGGCATGGTCGGGGAAGCGCTGCGTCAGTTCGGCATAAAGGGCTATCGCCTCGTCATAGCCGCCGATCCGTCCCAGCGCGGCCGCCTTCAGATTGCGCAGCGCTGGATTGTCGGGGTCGAACGCCAATGCGCCTGACAGCACCTCGACCGCCTCGGCAAAGCGGCTTTGTTTGTAGAGTACGGTGGCGAGGTTGGCGCGCGCCGCGCCGAAGGCGGGGGCCAGCTCTAGCGCGCGGCGCAGCAATTTCTCGGCATCGGCGTAGCGCCCGATCCGCCCCGCCACCTCGGCGAGCATACGGATGGCGGCGATGTCGCTGGCGTCGCGGCGCAGGCGGGCGCGCAGGGCGGCCTCGGCGTCGGGCAGCCGGTCCTGCGCTAGGGCGAGGCCCGCCGCAATCATCTCGGGGTCGTGGATCGCGGCCGATACGGCGTCGAGCGAGGCTGCTTGCGCCTCGGCCTCGCGCCCCAGCCGTCGAAGCGCATGCGCGGCCAAGCGGTGCGCTTCGGCAACCTCGGCATCCCGGGCGATGATGGCGGTGGCCAGCGCCAGCGCGCGCGCTGGATCGGCGGCCAGTGCGGCGTGCGCTGCCGCCAATTGCCCGTCTGTCCCGGCCATTGCCATCCAGCAGCTTCAGCTCGCCGAGCGCGCTTCGACCACGGCCCGTTTCAGCGCGTCATAGCCGACCGCGCCAGCAATCAGTCGCGACCCGATGATCATCGACGGGGTGGCGTTGATGTTGAGCTGCTGCGCCAGCGCCAGATTATTGTCGATTTCGCGCTCGAACAGGCGCGTGTCGGCATTGGCATCGCTGCGCCCGTCGAGGATCACCCCGGCGCGGACGCTGGCCGCGTCGATGGCGCCGCGGTCAAGGCTGCCTGCGGCAAACATTGCATGGTGGAAGGCGTCATATTTGCCCTGCCGCGCGGCGGCGAGCGCGGCCATGGCGGCGTCCTTGCTCTGCGGCGCAATGATGGGCAGCTCACGGAACACCACCTTCACGCCCTTGTCTTCGCGTACCAGCCGGTCGATATCGGGCAGCGCCGCGCGGCAGAACACGCAGCCATAGTCGGTAAAGACGGTCAGCGTGACATCGCCTTTGGCATTGCCGATCCACGCACCCGAAAAGGGTTTTTCCAGCACCGGGCGCACCGCATCGATGGCCGCGGCCATCTGGTTCGCCTGATATTTTTCGAGCGCTTGGGGCACAATTTCGGGGTTGGCGAGGATGGCTTCGCGCACCAGCTCACGCGTCTCAGCTGCGGTCATCGCGCTGCCCCCCCAGCGGCTTCCCGCCCAAAAGGTGAGCGCCAAAACAGCGAGCGCCGCTGCTGTCAGCGGGACCCAGCGCGGCACAGCCGGCGGATCATCCGGCGACGTGGCCCGGGGCAGGGCGGTGCGCGCCGGCCTTTCATCGGCGGTCAAATCATGAGGGGGTGCGGCCTCGGTCGATGGCGCGACCGGTTCAGGCGTCGGTGCCGCCTGAAACAAGGGCAGATTGTTGGCGTCAGCCTTGGCCGGTTCGTCGGCGAGCAGCCGGTCCAGCCCCGATACGGGCGGTTCGGCAGGCTTGGCAGCGGGCGAGCGTAGCTTGCCAAGCTGGCGCGCGCCCGCTTGCTTGCCGCTGGCAACCACGTCACCCAACCCTTGCTGCGCGGCAGTCCCGGCTTTGCCGAGCTGCGCAGCGGCAGCAGCGCCTGCCTTGCCCGTGGCGGCGGCGGTAGCGCGCCCCGCCGCGCGCAGCAGTATGCCTCCTTGCCGCGCCGCCGCCGCGCTCCTGCGCGGGATTTCCAGGGCAGCGATGCGAGCGGGGATGTCAGCGCGTTCGCCAACCCTTATCGTCCAGTCGGCAAAGGCGTATGCTCCGCGTACGGTCGCGGCCCAACCCCGCGCCGCGGCGGTCCTGGCGGCGGCACCGGCGGCACCCGCCCGCTCGGTTAGCAATGGCGGCGGCGACTTGGGCGGGGCAGCATAGGCCGACACATCGACGCCAAGGGGCAGCGCTTCGTCACGCATCAGTCCCCCATCGCCCGGCGGCGGCGCAGGTTCATGGCGGCGCTTCACCGGGACAGGTGGCGGCGGGTTCTGGCGGAGCCAGGGCTGGTAAAATTCGTCGTTGCGCTCGCTCACATCGGACCTTCGCTAAACCGGGACGAGCGCTCTAGCGCCTCTTGCGCTGCTGTTCCACCTCAGCGCGCGCCACCAGCGCAATATCTTGTGCACGAATCCAGTCCGGCGACCCGTTGGGTAGCCCGGCCATTGCCATTTCGGCATGTTGCAATGCGAGCGGCGCCGCACGCCCCTGCAGCTGATAGCGTTCGGCGGTGGCGAGCGCGGCGCGCCCTTGGTCGCCGCGCTGGGCATAAACCACGCCCAATTGATACCAGGCAAAGGGATTTTCATTGTCGAGCGTCACGGCCGTGCGCAGGACTTCCTCGGCCTCGGCGGCGAGGCTAAGGTCTTCAGTCGCGATCAGCGCATGGCCCAGTAGCGCGGCGATCAGCGGCTGTGATCGGCTGCCCGCCACCGCCTTGCGCAGCGGCGCAATAGCATCGCGCGGGCGGCCCGATTCGAGCAATATCTGCCCCTGTAATTCCAGAAAATAGGGATCATCGGGGTCTTTGGCGAGCAGCGCCTCGGTTTCGGCCAGTGCCCGGTCGGGATAGGCGCTTTTGTGCCAGGCGTAGGCGCGGGCGTAGCGTGCCGGAATACCGGTGTCGCTTGCTGGATAGAGGCGCAGCGTGCGGGTGGGCTCGGCGATGAAGCCGACGAGCTTGGCCTTGACGCGAACGAACCGTGCTTCGAGCGCGGGGTCGCTGGGCTTGTCCCACGCCGGATCGACAACATAGGTTTCGCGCAGCGCCGCGATACGGTCCCCGCTCAGCGGGTGGGTGCGGCTATAGGCCTGATCATCATCCTGCTTGACCGCATAGCGGAACTCCAGATTCTGGAGCCGTTTGAAGAAATCCAGACTGCCGCGCCCGGTGATCCCGGCCTTTGACAGATATTGCGCGCCGGCCGCATCGGCAGTCGATTCCTGCACGCGGCTGAAGGCGAGATATTTGCCCAGCGCGGCTTGTTGCCCGGCCATCAAAATGCCCATCCCGGCATCGCCTGCCCCGGCAGCAACAGCGGCCGCGCCCAAAATCAGGCTAAGCAGCGAAATGCCAGTGGCGTTCTTGATACCTTCCGACGAGCGGATCACATGGCCACCCTGAATATGCCCCAGCTCGTGCGCGAGCACGCCCTGGACCTCGTTGGCGGTCCCGGCCGCCTCGATCAGGCCGCTGTGGACATAGATATCTTGCGATCCCGCAACAAAGGCATTGATGCTGCGATCGCCGATCAGATGGACGCGGATTTGCCCGGGCTTGAGCCCCGCTGCCTGTTCGAGCGGGGCCATCATCTCGCGAAACAGCGCCTCGGTCTCGGCATCGCGCAGGATCGACTGCGCGGCGGCGGGTCGGACAGCGACGGCAAAGAGGGCGAGCAGCACCATGGCTGCGCGTAGCATTTTGCCCGGCCAAATGGCCGGACGGACATGAGGGAGACGCGCCATGACTAAGTCATGGCGCGCGCTGTCTGAATGCGGGGTGAAGCGGCGGTTCGCATGCTGCGGGACCGCCGCCATAGTCAGGCCCCGAAGGTCCGTTGCCACCAGCCGCGACGGCCATTGCCGCCTTCGCCTGCCGCTTCGCCATTTTCGACGGTGTCGGCGGCGACCGGGGATTTGGACCCGTTGCCGCTAGCCTCGTTGGCTTCCTCGGTCACCTTTTTGCGGCTGCGTGGCGCGCGCCTGGCTTTGGCAGGGGCTTCGGGCTCCGCTTCAACGGCGGGGGCGGCAACTTCCGCCGGTGCTTCGTCGGCCACCTTTTTGCGGCTGCGGCTGGCGCGCTTGGGCTTTTCCGGCGCCGTTTCGGCGGCGGGCTCAGCAATCGGTGCAGGTACCACTTCGACCGCTTCGATCTCAGCAGCCGGTGCTTCGCCGTCGCCACCCTGCGCTTTGCGGCCCCGACCACCGCGCCGCCGCTTGGGTTTTGCGGGTGCGTCGCCGTCAGCGGCCTCGACGGGGGCGGCTTCGGCTTCAACCTCATCGCTTGCGTCGGTTTCCCCGGTTTCGGCATCACCGCCGGTTTCGGAGCCTGCCTCTTCATCGCGGCGGCCGCGACGGCCCCGGCGACGACGCTTGCGGCGGCGTTTGCCCTCGCCCTCTTCGTCGCCGCGTTCGCCATCACGCGGCTGGCTGCGGCGCGGGGTTTCGGCCTCTTCAGCTTCGTCGTCCTCGCCCTCATCCTCGTCATCATAGGGCAGGTCGTCGTCCTCGTCGGCGGCAATCACCACGGGCGCGAACTGCGGTCGCTGCGTCGGCGGCGGGCCGCTGACCTCGACTGCCATTTTTGCACCCTCGGCCTCGCTGTTCGGCAGGATTTCGATGGTGACGCCGTAAAGTTCCTCGATCTCGCGCAGTTCGCGGCGCTTTTCGTTAAGCAGATAGAAGGTCGCTTCCTGACTGGCGCGCAGGGTGATGCGGCTGCCTTTGCCGCGTGCGGCCTCTTCTTCGATCATCCGCAGCGCGCCGAGGCCCGCCGATGATGCGGTGCGCACCAGGCCGGTGCCGTCGCAGTGCGGGCAGGGCCGGGTCGATGCTTCGAGCACCCCGGTGCGCAGCCGCTGGCGGCTCATTTCCATCAGGCCAAAGCCCGAGATGCGGCCGATCTGGATACGCGCGCGATCGTTTTTCAGCGCTTCCTTCATCGCGCGCTCGACCTTGCGGATATTGCTGCTGTGATCCATGTCGATGAAATCGATCACGACCAGACCCGCCATGTCACGCAGGCGCAGCTGGCGGGCGATTTCGTTCGCGGCCTCCAAATTGGTGTTGAGCGCGGTCTGCTCGATATTGTGCTCGCGCGTTGAGCGGCCCGAGTTGATGTCGATCGACACCAGCGCCTCGGTCGGATTGATGACGAGGTAGCCACCCGATTTCAGCTGGACGACGGGGTTGTACATCCCCGCCAGCTGATCCTCGACGCCGTAGCGCTGATACAGCGACACCGGGTCAGCATATTGCTTCACCTTGCGCGCGTGGCTGGGCATCAGCAGCTTCATAAATTCCTTGGCGGCGCGGAAGCCTTCTTCGCCTTCGACCAGCACCTCTTCGATATCGCGATGATAAATGTCACGGATCGCGCGCTTGATGAGGTCGCTGTCCGAGTGGATGAGAGCGGGCGCGGCGCTCTGCAGCGTCTTGTCGCGGATCTCGTCCCACAGGCGAGCGAGGTAATCAAAGTCGCGCTTAATCTCGACCTTGGTGCGGCTCATCCCAGCGGTGCGGACAATACAACCCATGGTCGGCGGCAAGTCGAGCTCGTCGATCATTGCTTTCAATTTGCGGCGGTCGGCCCCGTTTGAGATTTTGCGGCTGATGCCGCCGCCGTGCATCGTGTTGGGCATGAGCACGCAATAGCGGCCAGCGAGGCTGAGATAGGTGGTCAGCGCCGCGCCCTTGCTGCCGCGCTCTTCCTTGACGACCTGCACCAACATCACCTGACGGCGGCGAATGACGTCCTGGATTTTATATTTGCGGCGCAGCGACATCTTGCTGGTGTCGCGTTCGTCGTCGCGGCGGTTGCCGCGTCCGCGCCCTTTGCCGCGGCGACCATCGCGGCGCGGGCCACGTTGTTCTTCGCGGGCTTCGGATTCTTCGCCTTCGCCTTCACCTTCGCCGTCATCGCCGGTTTCATCGGCCGCGTCGTCAGCGAATTCGGCTGCATCGTCGCCGTGGTCGTCAAAGCCGTCCTCGTCATGGACGTCGCGGCGCTCGTTGTCGCCGTCGGCAGCCATGTCCTCGACTTCACCTTCCAGCGCGTCGAGATCATCCTCGGCGCGCATCGCGGCTTCGGCAGCATGTTCGGCTTCTTCGCGCAACAGCGCGGCGCGATCCTCTTTCGGGATCTGGTAATAATCAGGGTGGATTTCGCTGAAGGCCAGAAACCCGTGGCGATTCCCGCCATATTCCACGAACGCCGCTTGTAGCGACGGTTCGACGCGGGTGACTTTGGCGAGGTAGATATTCCCCTTGAGCTGCTTGTGCTCGGCAGATTCGAAATCAAATTCCTCGATGCGGTTTCCCTTGGTCACGGCAACGCGGGTTTCCTCGCGGTGCCGCGCATCGATCAACATGCGCGTGGTCATTGGTATAACTCCGGCGCGCGCGAACATGGTCGCGCGTCGCCCCTAATAGATTGAATGATAATGTGTTATTGCCGCAATCGGGCTGCATCCGGCCGCTCGCAAGCGAGCTGTTCGTCCGGGCGCGCACGCGGTCCGAACCCGATGCGAACCAGCGCAGCAAAGCGCCATTCGGGCAAAGGGTGGAGGGCGTGACAAGCCGCATGTGGCATCAACCTGACGGAGGATGGCGATTAGGGGCGGACCATACCGCCCCCGCACCATCCCATGGATCGCCGGTGCGCTTGGCGTGCAACCGGCATGACCGAGGGTGCTAGCAGCGCTGCAGACGGGCGGCAACAAAAACAACCGGTGAGGTCAGTCAGTTCCGGCATCTGTTCAGGCGCACCCAGCGATGGCATAACGGTGGCATGGCATTGCTGACTGGCCTGATCCTGACTTTTCTGGCGCCCGGCGGCATGCCCGAGCACCGCTTTCACGCGGCCAAGCGGCCCGGCGCGCGCTATAGCGTGACCGTGCCCATTGGACGGCCGCGCCCGCAGACCGAGCTGCCGAAGATTGCCGGACCGAACGACGCCAATTTGCCGCTGGTGGTGATTGATGCCGGGCATGGCGGGCACGATCCCGGCGCGATCAGCCCGCATAATGGCGCGCGCGAGAAGGATGTGACGCTCGCGCTGGCCAAGGCGCTGCGCACCGAACTGCTGGCGACGGGACGGATCCGCGTCGCGTTGACGCGCAGCGACGACCGTTTCCTGATCCTTGAAGAACGCTATGGCGTCGCCCGGCGGCTGAAAGCCGATCTGTTTATCTCGCTCCACGCTGATGCCGCCGCGACACCCGACGCGCGCGGTGCCTCCATCTACACGCTGTCTGAAACCGCGTCGGACCAGGAGGCAGCGCGGCTGGCGATGCGCGAAAACCGAGCCAATGTTATCGGGGGCGTTGACCTGAGCCAGCAAAGCAACGCCGTGTCATCGATCCTGATTGACCTTAGCCAGCGCGAAACAATGCAATTGTCGGTGGATTTTGCTCGGCTTTTGCAGCGCGAAACTTCCCCTGCGGTCACCTTTCGCACCACGGCGCGGCGCTTTGCCGCCTTTGTGGTGCTCAAATCGCCGGATACGCCGTCGGTCCTGTTCGAAACCGGCTTTATTTCCAATCGCGAAGATGCCGAATTCCTGGCGTCCACCAGCGGGCAGCGCGCGCTGGCGCGGGGCGTGCGCGCCGCAGTGCAGGCGCATTTCGCGCGGCTGGCGGCGGCGCGTTGAGCAGGGTCGGAGGTCAAGGGCCATTTTGCTTTCCTACACGATTCCGAAACGGTAGAGGCACGGGGCAATGGTCGCCGAAGCCCCCAGCAATTTCCGCATGCGCCTGCGCCGTGATTCGGGCGTTGTGTGGCAATGGCTGCAGGACAAGTGGGTGCATCGCTGGTTCCGCTGGCCCATCTATGCGTTGGGCGGGCTGGTCCTGCTATGGTCGCTGATCTGGGTATTGTTCGCGCGCGACCTGCCGTCGGTTGACCAGCTGCGCGATTATGAACCGCCTTTGCCGACGATCGTGCGCGACGCGAGCGGCATGCCGGTGCACAGCTATGCCCGCGAACGTCGCGTCCAGCTGGCCTATAATGAATATCCGCAAATGCTGGTCCGGGCCTTTCTGGCGGCCGAGGACAAGACCTTTTTCGAGCATGGCGGGCTGGATTATCCGGGCCTTGTCCGGGCCGCATGGGATGGGCTGACCAGCGGCGAAACGCCGCGCGGGACGTCGACCATCACCCAGCAAGTGGCGAAGAATCTGCTGCTGTCGAACGAGGTCACTTATACGCGCAAGCTGCGCGAGGCGATTGTCGCCTTCCGCATGGAAGACGCGCTGACCAAGGAACAGATTCTCGAGCTTTACCTTAACGAAATCCCGCTCGGGCGGCGCAGTTTCGGGGTGCAGGCGGCAGCGCGCGCCTATTTCGAAAAGGACGTCGGCGATCTAGCGCTGCATGAAATGGCGTTCCTGTCGATCCTGCCCAAGGCACCCGAAACGCTGGGCCGCGCGCGCTATGCCGCGCGCGCGCTGGAACGGCGCGACTATGTTCTGGGACAAATGCTCGCCAATGGCTGGATCACCGCCGAGCAGCGGCAGGCGGCCGCCGCACAGCCGCTTGGCGTGGTAGCGCAGCAGGGCAGTCCGTTCCGTCAAGTGGGCGGCTATTATATGGAGCAGGTGCGCCGCGACCTGATTGAAAAGTTCGGCGAGGATGCCGAAAAGGGTAGCAAGAACAGCGTCTATGACGGTGGCCTTTGGGTGCGCAGCGCCTATGATCACGATATGCAGGTTGCGACCACGCGCGCGCTGCGCAGCGGGTTGCAACGCTATGACGCGGGCAAGGGCTGGTCAGGGCCGATTGCGACGATTGAAGCCGATGACCAGTGGCAAAGCCGTCTGGCGTCCAGCTTTGTCAGCATCAATTATGAGGATTGGCGCATCGCCGCCGTGCTTTCCAAAAGCGGTTCGACCGCGCGCATCGGCTTTGCCAATGGCGACACCGGGACCTTGCCCGCCAGCATGGCTGGCTTGCCCTATCGACGCGCGGGCACCGCTGCTTTCAATGCGCTGCGCCCCGGCCAGCTGATCGCGGTCAAGCCGCAGGGCCGCGATGTTTATGCGCTACGCAACATTCCCGAAGTGTCGGGCGGGATGGTGGTGCAAAGCACCCATAATGGGCGGGTGCACGCGATGCAGGGCGGGTTTGACGTCAATTTGTCGCCGTTCAATCGCGCCACGCAGGCCGAGCGCCAGCCGGGTTCGACGATCAAGCCGTTCGTCTATGCCGCCGCGCTTGACAATGGCATGACCCCCGCTTCGCTGATCGTCGACGGGCCGTTCTGCGTCTATCAGGGCGCGCGGTTCGGCAACAAATGTTTCCGCAACTTCGGCGGCGCGCGCGGCGCGGGCGAACAGACGATGCGCTGGGGCCTGGAACAGTCGCGCAACCTGATGACGGTCAAGACCGCCAGCACCATCGGCATGGAGCCGATTGTCGAAACCATCGACAAAATGGGGATCGGCAAGCACGAACCCTATCTGTCGACGGCGCTGGGTGCGGGATCGACGACGGTGATGAAGCTGACCAACGCCTATGCGATGCTGGTCAATCACGGGCGCGAGCTGCGCCCCAAGCTCATCGATTATGTGCAAGACCGGCGCGGGCGCGTGATTTATCCGGAAAAATGGAAACCCTGCGACGGTTGCAATATGAAGGATTGGGACGGCAAGCCAATGCCGCGCTTTGCCCCCAGCGGCAAACAGCTGATGGACCCCATTACCGCCTATCAGATGGTGCATATCTTGGAAGGCGTGATCCAGCGCGGCACCGCGGTAACTTTGCGCGATCTTGGCCTACCGCTGTTCGGCAAAACGGGTACCACGAACGGACCCAAGGATGTATGGTTCGTCGGCGGCACCCCCGACATCGTCGCGGGTGTTTATATTGGCTTCGATACCCCGCGCGACATGGGCGGCTATGCGCAGGGCGGCAGCCTCGCCGCGCCGATTTTCAAACAATTTGCAACGCTGGCGCTCGCCGACCGCCAGCCCATCCCCTTCGTTGCGCCCAAGGGCGTGCGCATGGTGCGTATCGACCGGCGCAGCGGCAAACGCGTCTATGGCGGCTGGCCCACCGAAGACCCCAAGGCCGCAATCATCTGGGAAGCGTTCAAGGCGGAGAGCGAACCACGCCGCACGATCAGGCAGGACGAGATCGAGCGGCGTTCGCCAACGCAGCGGACGGGACCAGCGCAAAAGGCCGCGCCAACACGGCGCAGCGATCAGGATTTTCTGGAGGATCGCGGCGGGATTATTTGAGCAAGAAAGGCGACAAGCTCTTGTCGACGGGATGTCATGGTAACCAGTGAAGAAGGCGAGGATAGCTTAAGAGACTGCTTCAGAGTTCCAATTCCTGAGATATTCGAAGCCGCCAACCTGCTCGATATGGCAGTTAAGGCGCATGTAAACGGGGACTTCAGGCAGGCCGAGCAATTTCTGATAGAGGCGGATATGCCGATTATCGGAGAATGGCTTGACCCGATCTGGTCGGGCCACAAAAACGAATTTCGCCGTATCAGGGCCGTCCACGACCTGCCGCCAGTGCTCCCAAAAAATGAACGCTACACGCCTCGCGACCCGTCTCGCGCGATGAAGCAAGCGCTTATCGCGCGAGACGGATTTCATTGTCGGCTCTGCGGCATTCCCTTGATTCGCGCCGAAGTGCGAAAGGAACTAAACAGGCTTTACCCCAACGCAGCGCGTTGGACAGGCCTACGGCCGGCCGACCAACATCGCGGGCTGCAGGTTATGTGGCTTCAATATGATCATGTCATTGTGCATTCGCGGGGCGGGCCAACAACCATGGAAAATCTTGTTGTTACTTGCCCCGCCTGCAACTTCGGGCGTGATCGTTATATGTTGAGTGAGGTAGGTTTGCGCGATCCTCGATTTCATCGTCGTTCGCCGACTTGGCCCAATTGCAAAGAATGGAACGGTTTAGAGCGTATCCTGCCATCGCAATTACGGTGGTGCGAACCGGTCAGTACAAGACAAGCAGGGGCAACGTCGCCACATTTGAACTTCGACGACTTGCGCGAGCTTATATTCACTAGCCCGATTTTAGGGTCTGACGGGAGTCATAGTGCACGCCTGTGGCGGGTAGCTGAGAACATCGAAGCCGGTTTTCAATCTGGTTCCGGCAATGATAGATTGCTGCACCTGATGTCGCGGGTCGGCTTCCTGACCGAAGGCATGGCCAAGGATCTTCGCAGCGGCCACATTGCGCCCGATCAGGCGGCAGACCTGCTAGATCAATTGGGCATACTGGGAAAAGTCAGCTTCGAACGGAGGCGCCGTAATGACTTATGAAACGTAGACCCCGCTGACTTTGTTCCTTTCGCCAAAAGAGATGAAGCGGGACCCCGGGTCAAGCCCGGGGTGACGATGCAGGTCTAAGTCTGCCCACCCGCCCCCCACTTCCCCTTCGCGCCCTATCCCACTAAGGGCGGTCTCATTCATCTTCTGGAGCAACACACATGCGCGCCGAAGCGCAGGATCATATTGAGCGTATCAAGGCTGCGATGGCGCTCGTTCGCCGGTTTTTGGACTGGGAGCGCGCGCTGCGGCGGCTCGACGAGCTTAACAACCGCGTGGAAGACCCGGCGCTGTGGAATGATCCCAAGGCCGCGCAGGAGGTGATGCGCGAGCGGCGGCGGCTGGACGAAGCCGTAGGCGCCGTACGCAGCATCGAGCAGGAAATGGCCGACACTGCCGAACTGATTGAACTCGCCGAAATGGAAGGCGACGAGGCGATGGTCGATGAGGCGGTCGCCGGGCTGGCGGCGTTGGCCGAGCGCGCGGACGAGGACAAGATCAAGGCGCTGCTGGCGGGAGAGGCCGACAGCAATGATTGCTATATCGAAATCCATGCCGGCGCGGGCGGGACCGAGAGCCAGGACTGGGCCGAAATGCTGCTGCGCATGTACCAGCGCTGGGCCGAAAAGCGTCGCATGAAGGTCGAAATGGTCGAATATCAGGGCGGCGACCAGGCGGGGATCAAATCGGCGACTTTGCTGTGCAAGGGCGAAAACGCCTATGGCTATGCCAAGACCGAAAGCGGCGTCCACCGGCTGGTGCGCATCTCGCCCTATGACAGCTCGGCGCGGCGGCACACCAGTTTCTCGAGCGTTTGGGTTTATCCCGTCATCGACGACAATATCGAGATTGAGATCAACGAGGGCGATCTGAAGATCGACACCTACCGCGCGTCGGGCGCGGGCGGGCAGCATGTCAACACCACCGATTCGGCGGTGCGCATCACGCACATCCCGACCGGTATTGTGGTTGCCAGCCAGAATGACCGGTCGCAGCACAAGAACCGCGCCACCGCGATGGGGATGCTGAAGGCGCGCATGTATGAGGCCGAGCTGCAAAAGCGCGAGGCCGAAGCTTCGGGCGAATATCAGGCTAAAACCGAAATTGGCTGGGGCCACCAGATCCGCTCTTATGTGCTCCAACCCTATCAGCTGGTGAAGGATTTGCGCACCGGCGTGACCTCGACCGCGCCGGGCGATGTGCTCGATGGCGCGCTCGACCCCTTCATGGCGGCGGCGCTGTCGCAGAAGGTAACGGGCGAAAAGGTGGTGGTGGAGGATATCGACTGATGCGGTACGCCGCCGCTCTGTTGCTGCCGTTGCTGCTCGCGGCCTGCGATGGTCCGCTGCTGGGCGGCGACGAGCGGGTCAATACGGCGCGGCAATTCCCGCCCGCCGACCGCCCCGTCGCGCCGACGGTATCGACCAAATGGTCGACCGAAGAGGCGCGCGACCGGGTGCGCGAGGCCGAGCAGATCATGGACGCTGCTGCTGTTGCACCGGGGATGACGGTGGCTGATATCGGCGCGGGCGATGGCTATTATACTGTACGGCTCGCGCAGCGCGTGGGCGAACGCGGGCGGGTGCTGGCGCAGGATATCCAGCCCAAGGTGATCGAGCGGCTGGCCGACCGGGTGGCGCGCGAGCGGCTCGACAATGTGTCGCTGAAGTTGGGCGGTGTCGATGACCCGCGCCTGCCACCGAACAGCTTTGACCGGGTGTTTCTGGTGCATATGTATCACGAAATTGGCGAGCCTTATGCCTTTCTGTGGCGGCTTTGGCCCGCGCTGCGCGACGGCGGCGAGGTGATTGTGGTCGACAGCGACCGCCCCACCGACCAGCATGGCACGCCATTCCGCCTGCTGGTGTGCGAATATGAGGCGGTCGGGTATCGGCTGGTGGCGTTCAGCGAGAAGAAGGATGTGGGGGCCTATTTTGCCCGCTTTGCCCGCCAACCCAAACGCCCCGAGCCCGAGGCGATGACGGCGTGCAAGAACGGCTAGGCTGTATCTAATAGGTCACGACCAGCGCGTTTGGGGGAACCGCCGCCAGATAGCCGACCAGCCCTGCCGCCTTGGCCTCCACCGCCAGCGCCTCCATCGTCACCCCGGCCAGCGCAAGCCCTGACTGGCACACGAATATGGGCACGCCGACCTCGCGCACCTCGCCGAGCAGCGTCGCAAAGTCGGGCTGGCCCGCCGCCTGCCGCGCATGGTCGGCGGGGTGGATGACCGGGCGGCGCAAGCCTGCCACCGCCTCGCCCTGAAAGAAAATTTCTACTTCGCGTCCCAGCGCCGCCCAGGCCATGGCAGCCTCTAAAGCGGCATAGATGCGTGCGCTGTCCAGCGCGGCGACGATGATCCTCACTGGTGGCATACGGGGCACTCCGGGTCTTTGGCGATGCGCACTTCGCGCCAGCGCCGCTCGAGCATATCGGTAAGGATTAGCTTGCCGGTTAACGCGTCGCCGAAGCCCACAATTGCGCGCACCGCTTCGACCGCCGCCAGCGTGCCGGCAAAGCCTGCGAGTGCGCCCAGCACGCCCGCTTCGGCGCAGTTGACGCCATCGCGCGCGGGGTCAATGCCGACCAAGCAGGCATAACAGGGCTGGTCGTCACGCCAGCCCTTGAACAGCGCAAATTGTGCATCGAACGCGCCGATGGCGGCGCTGAGCAGCGGGATTTGCGCGGCGATGCACGCGGTGTTCACCGCCAGCCGCGTGGCGAAATTGTCGCAGCCGTCGAGGACCAGTGTGGTCTGCGCCAGCAACGCTGCGGCATTGCCTACATCGATGCGCTGGGTGCACCCATAATATCGGCCATGCGGGTTGATACGCTGGGCCGCCTTGGCCGCGGCTTCGGCCTTGGATACGCCAATGTCGGTGTCAGCGAACAAAATCTGGCGCTGCAGGTTCGACAATTCGACCCTATCGTCGTCGATGATGGTGAGCGCGCCCACCCCCGCCGCCGCCAGATATTGGATGACCGGACAGCCGATTCCGCCCGCACCGATGACCGCGACATGCGCCGCCTTCAGCCGCGCCTGTCCCGCACCGCCGATTTGCGGCAGCACGATATGCCGCGCATAGCGGTCGAGTTCGGCGTCGCTCAGCAAGGTCACTCGCCGGGGCGGCGCATCTTCATGCCGGTCAGCGAGCCAACACCCTTGGGATCGTCATCGTCATCGGCATCGCTGTCGGTGCCGGTTGATCCGAAACCGCCCGAACCGCGCTCGGTTTGCGGCAGCTCTGCCACCTCGGCAAAAATGGCGCGCTGCACCGGCGCGGGCACCAGCTGGGCGATGCGGTCGCCGCGTTTGATGTCGAAATTGTCGCTACCCATATTGGCGAGGATGACTTTCACCTCGCCGCGATAATCGCTGTCGATGGTGCCCGGGCTATTGAGGCAGGTGATGCCATGATTGAGCGCAAGGCCCGAGCGCGGGCGGACCTGCACCTCAAAGCCGGGCGGGATCGCCATGGCAAAGCCGGTGGCGACCGCATGGCGCGTGCCGGGACGCAGGGTGAGCGTTTCGGCCGCGACCACATCCATGCCCGCCGCACCCGCGCTGGCATAAGCGGGCAGAGGCAGGCCGCCGCCGTTGGGCAGCCGCTGGATTGCGATTTCAATCGGGGCGTGTGGTTCGGGGGTCGGGAGCAAGGACATCGGCGATCCTTTCAATCAGCTTGGCAGCAACCTTGTCCTTGGCCATGCGCTCCCAACTGTCAACGCCGACGGCGCTGACAATATGCACCCTGTTAACCTCGCCGCCCATCGTGTCGGCCGTAACGTCATTGGCGACGATCCAGTCGCACCCCTTTTTGGCGAGCTTGGCCTGGGCATGGGCGAGCACATCGTTGGTTTCGGCGGCAAAGCCGACGAGCAGGCGCGGGCGCTGTGGCGATTTGGCGAGCGAGGCCAATATGTCGGGATTCTCCGCGAGCTGGAGCGGCGACACTGCGCCTGACCCGTCCTTCTTGATTTTGGTGGTCGATGCGTCTGCAGCGCGCCAGTCGGCAACGGCGGCAACCATGATGGCGGCATCGGCGGGGAGCGCACGCTCCACTTCGGCCGCCATTTCGCGGGCGCTCTCCACATCGATGCGCACGACACCCGGCGGGGTGGGCAGGCTGACGGGGCCAGCGATCAGCGTCACCTCGGCCCCCGCCTGTGCGGCAGCAGCGGCGATAGCAAAGCCCTGTTTCCCGCTTGAGCGGTTGGCGATGTAGCGCACCGGATCGATGGCTTCGTGTGTCGGTCCGGCGGTGATCAGGATACGCTGGCCATGGAGCGCGCGGTGGGTGGTGGCCGCGAAATCGGGTTGGCCATCTAGTCCCCCCTCCCCTTCAGGGGAGGGGCCGGGGGTGGGGGTTGTCATGCGAGCACCGACATTGGCGACAGCCCCCACCCCAACCCCTCCCCTGAAGGGGAGGGGCTTTTCCAGCATTTCCAGCATTTTTGCCATCACCGCTTCTGGCTCGGGCAGCCGTCCCGGTCCAAATTCCCCGCACGCCATTTCGCCCTCTTCGGGCTCCATCACCATTACCCCGTCGCTGCGCAGCGTCGCGACATTGCGTTTGGTGGCCGGGTGCAGCCACATGCGCACATTCATTGCGGGCACCGCGAGCACGCGCTTGTCGGTGGCGAGCAGCAGCGTGGTGGCGAGGTCGTCGGCAATGCCTGCCGCCATCTTGGCAAGCAGGTCAGCGGTTGCGGGGCAGACGACGACCAGATCGGCCTGGCGGCTAAGCTGGATATGCCCCATCTCGACCTCGTCCTTCAGGTAGAAGATGTTGGTGTGGACGGGGTTCTCGGACAGCGCGGCGAGCGTC
>VFQM010001681.1_pt1 | contig 18608 bp, 11 predicted proteins | sample 3512391 | NCBI WGS metagenome assembly VFQM01 (sample SAMN10412369, study PRJNA504923) | tailings metagenome | isolation source: Replicate 1 from Balatoc abandoned mine | place: Philippines | reverse complement strand
CAACTTCAACGGTACGGACAGCTTCACCGTCAGCGTGACCGACGACGACGGCAACGTTGAGACGCAAGTGATCAACGTCACCGTAGCGCAAGTGAACGACGCTGCCAGCTTTGGTGGTGACACCAGTGGTAGCGCGAACGAGACGGACGTTGCGGTCACCATCACCGGCACGCTGACGGCGACCGATGTGGACAACACTGACAATACGTTTGTAGAGCAGACGAACGTGCAAGGCACCTACGGCAAGTTCACGATTGCCGAAAACGGCGCTTGGACGTATGTTGCCGATGCGGCCTACAACGAACTGAACGTTGGCGACAGCTACCAAGAAACCTTCACGGTGAGCTCGATTGACGGCACCGAACAAGTGGTCACGGTGACCATCAACGGCACCAATGATGCCCCAACCATTACCGTCACCCCCGCAGATGCTTTCAACGATCTTGATGCAGCGAACGGCACGGTTGTAGCTAGTTTCGAAACCTTCGATATAGATGGTGATAATCTGACGGTTGATTTCACGCCGGGTACTAACGACGATCTTTATTACGCGATTTCTGGCGCTAACGTTGTTCTGACGCAAGCTGGTGTTGATTTCATTCTCGGTGGCGGCACGTTGCCTGATGTGAATTTGACGGTAACCGATGATGGAACGCCTCCATTGAGTGGTTCTGATACTGCAACGCCAACTTACGTGCAGGCTGACCGCATTATCAGCATTTCCGGCGATGCCTCTGTGGATGAGGGGGACACGGCTACTTATACTGTTTCATTGAATTACACGCCAATTTCTGATGTGACAGTGACATTGTCTTATAGTGGTGTGGCCCAAAATGGCGTTGATTACACAGGTGTAACAACGGTGGTCATTCCGGCCAATCAAACTAGTGTGAACTTCGATATTGTCACGATTGATGATGTTTTGATTGAGGGCGTTGAGAATTTTACGATTACGATCGTTTCTGCTTCCAACGTTGAGTTCCCGACTCATGTTGTGAGCCCAACGGCTGGCAGTATCACAACCAGCATCATTGATAACGAGTTGCCCCCTTCTATTAATGATGGTACTACCGATATTGACGAGAATCTGGGCGAAGGCACTTTCATTTTTGACGTGAATGACAGCTTTACTGGCACAGATGTTGATCGTGACGGCGAATCGCTCACTTACAGTATTACCGGTGGTAATACTGGCGGCATGTTTGTGATTGATCCGGAAACCGGGGTCATCACAATTGCTGAAGGCAAGTCACTTGATTATGAAACCTCGAGTGTATTTAACCTTACGATTAGCGCGAGTGATGGGTTAAACACCGATACAGCTACCGTGACCATTAATGTGAACGACGTCAACGAAGCACCAACAGCTTTAGCTGATACTGGTGCAGTGGTGCAGGATGCCAGCTTGGTGGTAGATGCAGCGTCTGGTGTGCTGACCAACGACACTGATGTGGATGCCGGCGACAGCCCAAGTAACTTTGCAGTAACAGAGGTCAACGGAGATGCTGGCAATGTAGGTAACGTGATTAGCGGAGCTTATGGCACGCTTACATTAAATGCCGATGGTAGTTATACCTATGTTGCGAATAACGCCAATGTGCTCGCAGAGGGCGAAACAGATACAGATGTGTTTACCTATACCATGACGGATATAGGTGGCCTCACCAGCACTGCAACGCTGACGATTACCGTTACCGGTGCCGATGATGCGCCAGTATTCAGCGGTTCGCTTTCGGGGTCTGTCTCAGAAGATCTGAATGACACCAGCGAAATAGTATCGCTGAATCAGGATACTCCAGTAAGTGGCAACTTGCTAAATGGTACCAGTGGCAGTGTGAGTATTTCTGAGTTTACTGTAAATGGTGACACATACACAGCAAGTGCAACGCCAAGAGTGATTGTAGATGTAGGCACGATTGTGATTAATAGCAACGGTAGCTATACCTTTACCCCTGACGCAGGTTACACCGGTACCGTGCCTGTGATTACCTATACTGTGACAGATGGTAATGTGGAAGATACCTCTACACTAAGCCTGATCGTGTTCGCACCTGAAGTGGGTGAAGCGGATGCTGATGAATCAATCAGTATAAACAAAAACACCGTGGCCAGTGGAAACTTGCTGGCTGGAACCGGCAGTAGCCCAACCTTGGCTTCGTTTACTGTAGCTGGTAATCCTACCCTTTACACTGCTGGACAAACTGCAGTGATTGCCGGTGTGGGCACCTTGCAGATTCTGCTCAATGGTGACTATACCTTTACGCCTGATACTGATTACACAGGCTCTGTGCCAGTTGTTACCTATACCTTAGGCAGCGGCGAAACGTCAGAGCTCCAGCTCAGCGTGACTGATACCTTAAGCACCACAGGCAGACTGATTGTCACCGACCCTGATAACGGTGAATCTGGCATTGACACTACAGTTGCCGTGGTGAGTGTGACTGAAAACTTAGGCACGCTGGTCATCAATGAAGCAGGGGAGTGGACTTACACTGTTGACAATGCAGCAGTGCAGTACCTCGGTCTGGGTGAAACCCGCAATGAAACATTTACCGTGACCACTAAAGATGGCAGCACACAAAACATCACAGTGACGATTAATGGCAATCAGGACAATCCTACGGCGGAAAGTAATGTGATTCCGGTTCCGGAAAACACTACGCGCATCCTCACGGTTGAAGACTTCGGTATCACTGACCCTGATGAAACTGATGTGTTGACGGTCAATATTCTGACCTTGCCGCCTGACGGTACTTTGTGGTTCTTTGACGGTAGTGATTGGGTAGAAGTACAGGCAAATGATGCCATCCCACTGACAGCGATTGAAAATCAGCAATTAGTCTTTGTTCCGGCCACTGATGATACCGGTAGTGAGTCATTTACATTCACGGTTACAGATGGCAGCTTCACTACTCCAGTTAGCACAATGACCTTCAGCATCAATACTGAGCTTTTTGTTTCCAGTCCGCAGCCAGTTGATGAGGGCCGTGCTGCAGTATTTGTGGTGGGATTAAGCGGCGAGCGCGCTGTCAATACTGTACTTACCTTCTCATTAAGCGGAGAGGCCGAGGCGGGCAGCGATTACAACCCGGTATATGAGTACCGTGTGCAGAACCCTGACGGAAGCTATTCTGCATGGCAGAATGTGTCTGGCAATCAGGCAACACTGCTGGCAGGACAAACCATTATGCAAGTGCGTGTGAAAACACTGGTAAATGATGATGGTGAAGGTGTGATCAGCGAGTCTCTGACGCTCACGGCAACCACTGCTGCAGCGCCTGATCTGGCCAACACGAGTGCAACCGGTACGACATCGATTAACGATTTGCCATCATTACTGGTGAGCGGTGCATCTTATGTGGCGGAAGGAAATACCACTATTTTTGCACTTGAGTTAAGCGGTGTGAAAGCGACTGATACAGTGGTGAATCTGAGTTTTGAAGGCGTTGCTACCCCAGGTGCATTGGCAGACTATGAATACAGCCTGGATAACGGGGCCACTTGGCTTTCATTGGCAAGCAACACCATCACTCTGCCTGGAAGTACCACCAGTAACCCTACGTTAGAGATTTTGGTGCGCACACGTGCAGATGCTACTGTGGAGACTGATGAATTGATTCGTTTGGTGGCGACCACCTCAGACGCAGGTGTTGCCAATAGCGGTGTACAGCTGAGTGCAAACACCTTGATTGTGGATCCAGTCAGCATTACTACGAATGAAGACACCAGCTTTATATTGACTCCACCGGCTGGCTCCAGCTACACCTTGCTGGGGCAACCTATGCATGGTGAGTTGGTTGACAATGGTAATGGCACTCTAACTTACACACCTGATGAAGATTATGCGGGAAGTGACAGCTTTATTGTTACCAGAACCAATGAAGTGGGGTTGAGTGTGACGACGGTGGTGAATGTGGGCGTCACTGCCGTAGCCGATGCCCCAACATTTGATATTAGCGTGAGTGAACCGGTCAATCAGGTTGTTACCCCTGTAACACTTGCAAACGCCAATTTCTCAGCAGGCAACACTTCTGGCTGGACGATTGTTGCAAGACAGGTTGAGGCTGGCACCACGGGTATCCAAGCTGGTGGTGGAGACCCTTATTACCAAGCGCATATAAGAAATACTGGTGCATCGGCTGCTACGATTACCAGAGCATTTCTAGGCGGTGAATCGCTTGCTGATGGACAGAAATACACTGTGACTATACAAGTCGGGATAACATCAGGTAACAATGCTAACAACAATGGCACGATTACAACTACTGCAGGTACAGGAATGCAGGTCACTTGGAATGGAGTTAGTGTCACTACTTTACCTGGCTATACGTTATCTGCACCCGATGCAAATGGGTTGAGAACGCTCAGTTTTGAAGCTACAGGTGCGTTAACTAACAATTTAATCGTCTCTACAACCGATAAAGCAGAAAGACTTATGGTAGACGATTTGGTTGTAACGCCGTTACCGACTTATTACACTTATTCCGTCAATATCGAGCCTCAGTTAAATGATCTTGATGGTAGTGAGTCTTTGAACAGTGTGACTGTAACCCTGAGTGCAAGTGGTGGCACAATGCCTTCAAATGCCATTCTTTACTATGCTGATGATGATACAGCCGTGCCTGTAATCGTTGCGGGAAGCAGCTGGCAGGTGGATCCTGCTAGGGTAGGCTCCCTTGAGTTGAGGGTAGATAGACCAACTGCTGCATCAAATTTTAGACTGACAGTCAGCGGGACTACAATTGAAGACTCGAATGGGAATGTTTCACCAGTTGGTTCAAGTTTTGAAACGATTAGTTTCCCGGTAAATGGCACCAACACTGCTAACCCAGTGCCAACCATTGATGACGCCTCAGCAACCTTAAGCAATTTGGAGCAAACTTCCAACATTGCGGTTGATTTTGGTGACGGCACTAATGAATTCTCATGGGTTTCTGTTGCCGATTCGTTGCCGGAGATTTTTGCCAACGGGGAGTTGATTCAATATAACTTGACCGTGAGTCCTGATGGACAAGTGGGCACTATTACTGGCACCACTTCCGCAGGCACTGTGTTCTCGCTGGTGATTACCTTGCCTGCCGTTGATGGGCAGCCAGCGGTGGCGACCTACACCCAGTTCATGAGTCTGCAGGGTGAGCAGATCACTGCACCAGGTACGAGCATGGGCTTAAGCGGAGGTAATGGCAATGACTTGACGCTGACATTTGATGCTGGTGGGGGCAACACTTTTAATGCGGTGTTGACCGGTGAAAATTATGTGGATGGCACACCGACTACCATTAACACCAACAGTAGATACATCGGTGCGGCGAACAACCTTATGAACCCAGGTGAGCGTATCACTATGGATTTTGCCAGCGGCACTACGGTGAATGCGGTTGCTTCGATGCATATCTCATTCTTCAACTTCGATAGTTCAGGTAGATCTCCGGATGAGCTGACCATTTACGGTACGACTGTTGACGGCTCACAATTTACCTTAATTGTGACTAACGCAAGTTTGGATGCTAGTGGCAAATACACCATAGTGGCGCCAGATAATGCTCTGATTAAAGAGTTGGTGTTTGAGGCGGGGGTTACAAGCTCATTTAAACTTGGTATTGAATCAGTCAGCTCAGTGAAATATGATCCTGCATTCACGCTGGATTTGGAATACAAACTCACGGATGCCAGCGGTGACAGCGATACAGGCACCATTGCCCTGACTTTGGGTGGCGGTAATGCTTTAATCGGTACATCCGGCAATGATACTTTAGTGGGCACCAGCTTTGACGACATTATTGCAGGAGGAGCAGGCAATGACACCTTAACGGGCGGTGCTGGCGATGATGTGTTCAAGTGGTCGCTGGCTGACGCAGGTACTGCCGGTAATCCGGCTGTGGATGTAGTGACAGACTTTAACACTGCAGCCAATACTGACAAGCTCGATTTGCGTGATTTGCTGCCGGATGGTCTTACTACACCTACCGCGCTGGATAATTATCTGCACTTTGAGTACACGGGAGGCAACACGATTGTGCATATCAGCACCACTGGCAGTTTTGGTGACAATAACACGGTGGGGGTCGGCAGTCCTGGCATTAGCTTGGCAACTGAGACCCAGCAGATTGTGTTGACAGGCGTGAACCTGACAGCAGGTGGTTTAACCACTGACCAGCAGATTATTCAAAACCTGCTGACTAATCAGAAATTAATTACTGATTAGTTTTAACACTCAATGTAGCGACTTGATGCCCCTGACCGAAAGGTTAGGGGCATTTTTATTGGCTGTTATTGGATCATGCTGAATCTTGTGTTGCCGAAATGCCATAAGGCAGGGCTTTTTTAAATCTAAACACTGATGATTATTTAATATGAGTGATGCCATGACTTGGCTACAATCAGCCAAACTAACGATTTATGGTTGTAAAAATGTGGATAATTTGTAAATTTATGTTAATTTATTGCATATACTTTATAGAAGTTAACACTTAAATTGTTGATAAAGTTAGAATCGCAGGGGCTTAAATATTAATGTTGATTAAGTATTTTTTCTCTTGACGAATACCAATATTAAAAAACAAAAGTCATTTACTATAAAAAAATATAAAAGCTATCAAGCTTAAAATAGATAAAAAGTATTAAAAAAACTGTCATCAAAGTGGGGCCTTCTGATGTGTTTTTAATCATCACGCAATATTGTTGTGCGTGTTTAAAGTCGAAAGTAATGATTTGAAATTAGGTTTTAAGACAAAATTAAGCTCCAGTCTTGTGTTGCTTGTTCTGAGTGTAGTTGTTCCGTCTGCTTTTGCCGATCAGCACATGCCGTCTCTGAGAGATATGGTTGAAAAAACGATTACCTCAAATCCGGAAGTTCAGGCAAGGTATCATCGATTTCTTGAAGCTGGCTTCGAGCAAGAGGTTGCACGTGGCGGCTTTCTGCCAGATGCCAATATCGTCTCTACATATCGAAAACAGGAAGAGGTAATTCGTTTAAACAACGGCACCGCCACACCGCGTATGAATAATGAGCTGGTGCTGAGGCAATTGATTTTTGATGGTTTCGCTGTCAGCAATGATGTGAAGCGTCTTGGACACACTAGCCGAGCAAGATATTACGAGCTTCAAAGTGTCATGCAGAATATTACGCTGGAATTTGTCCGCGCCTATATGGACACATTGCGTTTTCGTGAATTAAGTCAGTTCGCAAAAGACAATTATGTAGTGCATAAGCAGCTGTATGACCGCATCGAAGAGCGTGTGAATGCAGGTGTTGCTAGAAAGGTTGATCTGGAGCAGGCGACGGGGCGTTTGGCATTGGCTGAATCTAACCTGCTCACTGAGTTAACCAACTTGCATGACGTAACGGCGCGTATGGTGCGTTTGTATGGCGAACTTCCTCCGCATACATTGGAAGCGCCTACTTTTACGCAGGCAGGCGTGGAGCAGACCTCTGCAGAAGCCTTGAAGCTGGCTTATTTTCAGAATCCTGATTTGTTAGCCACAATAGAAGACATTCAGTCCAAAGAACGTGAAATTGATTTTAACCGTGCACGTTACATGCCCAGGCTAGACTTGCAGGCGCGTAAGAACTTGGGCACCAGTTCTGATGGTGAAAATAGCCTGGCTGCGGCAGATGTAGTGGAAGTCGTAATGAACTTTAACTTGTTTAATGGTTTTTCTGATAAAAACCTGATTAAGCAAACCGCAGAAAAACTCAATAATTCTCGTGATTTACGAGATAAAGCCTGTGTTGACACTCGCCAGACCGTTACCATTGCATATAACGATATTAAGCAGCTGGCTGAACAGCGAGTGTATCGTGAACGTCATGTGCTTTCTATTGAAAATGCCAGAGAGGCTTATCGCAAGCAGTTCGATATAGGTCAGCGTACCTTGCTGGATTTACTGGATACCGAAAACGAATATTTTCAAGCCAAGCGCAGTTTAGCTAATGCGCAGTACGATATGCAGATTGCCTATGCACGTGTTTATGCTGGGCAAGGTGAGCTGCTGAAAAAAATTGGCGCTTCACGTGGCAATCTCCCTGAACAATCTCGTGGTGACTACGCAGATGCCGAGAATGTGTGTGCGCCAGTGATTCCGGAAATGATGGAAGTGGATAAAGCTGGGCTTGTGGCAGATGCTAAACCTTTGAGTGGCGCTTTTACACCAGTTGTGCCGATAAAACCTGCAACCACAAACAGCGTGGCGAATGTGCCCCAAGTGCCTGTGTATGCTTGCAGTGTCAATGAAGTGGCGGCGATTGTAGATGATTGGGCGAGTGCGTGGCGTAAGAAAGACACTGATAAGTTTCTGAAGTTTTATGCTGACAAATTTGAGCCTGATAACCAACAGAGCAGAGATGAATGGATTAAAGAACGAACCAAAAGCCTCAGTACAAAAAGTAAAGTTAACGTGAAGTTGCAAGATGTACAGGTTAAGTGTGATGGTAATAAGGCGATAGTGAAGTTTAATCAGGATTACAAACTGACTAGTTTTAAAATCAAAAAAGTGGGTAATAACGCCAGTTGTGAAATTTGTAATATGCAGCGCATCCCAGTAGTTAACTATTCTTCCAATCAGAATAAAGAGTTGCGTTTTGAGCGTGAAGGTAATGCGTGGAAAATTGTAAAAGAGCTCGTTAGTAAATAAATGTAATTCAGCGGTTGAGCCTTCAAAACAGATTCTTACATAGCCCATATTGCCGCAATCAAAATGCGCATCTCGACATCAGGCAAAAAATATCAATTTTTCTGTGATTTTATGGCGAAAAAATTGCCGGTAAGTGTTAGAATACGCACCGCAATTTGATGTTGACCTCCTACCTGCCCGGGTGGTGAAATTGGTAGACACAAGAGACTTAAAATCTCTCGCCTCTCAAGGGCGTGCCGGTTCGATTCCGGCCCCGGGCACCATAAAACGCCCCAAAAATCCCTCTCAACCCCGCATGTTTATTGGCTTCAAGCTTTATTTTAAGCCATTTATCATAATCCTAATATAACCGCATATTTACTCACTGTTACTTATTAAGTATCATCAGCATTACGATAAATTACGATATTTTTTACGACAATCTAAATGGCCTCATACAAAAAGATAGGCAATTCTTGGCGCGCAGAAGTCAGGCGCAAAGGGATTTATAAATCTCAAACATGGCCAACAAAAGCGCAAGCCGTTACCTGGGCAACAGGCATTGAAGCAAAAATTATCTCGGGCACGCTGACTGCTGATGCCGAAATTGCGCATGACAAGACGATTACAGATTTAATGAACCGTTATGCAGAAGAGGTATCAGTTAAAAAACGCGGTACTCGATGGGAGCAAATACGGATTTCATCACTGATTCAATCGCAAATAACGCTCGACAAGCGATTATTTATTGTCGGTGATGTACGACTATCAGAATTTGATGAACGCTTTGTAGCGGCCTGGCGCGATATGCGCAGCAAGCAAGTTTCTGGATCAACTGTAAACCGTGAATGGAATATATTTAGCAACGCTTTTAAGATTGCCATTAAAGAATGGAAGTGGATTAAGCATAACCCATGGCATGAAGTATCGAGGCCAAAAGAAAACCCAGCCCGGACCCGAATAGCCAGCGAGGATGAAATACAAAAATTAATTTATGTATCTGGTTATGATCCGGATAGTTTGCCAAAAACAGTAGCGGCCAGAGTAATGGCAGCTGCGCTGTTTGCTATGCAGACCGGTATGCGCTGCAAAGAAATAACACAGCTCACCCCAGCAATGGTACACCTTGATCAGAACATCGTTGATGTAGGTGAAGATACCAAAACCGGTGCGCGCCAGGTTCCATTGTCAACTAAAGCAAAATTGATACTTGAGCAAATTCTGAAACTTGAAAAGCCAACAGTTTTTGACTTGAGTGAAAGTCAAGTAGATGCGCACTGGCGCAAGCTTACCAGCAAGGCCATGATTGACAACTTAACGTTTCACGATTGCAAACATTACGCTGTTACTTGGATGGCCAAGAAATTAAATATTTTTGATTTGGCTCGGGTAGTAGGTACAAAAGACCTTAAAACTTTGCAGCTTTATTATAATTTATCAGCAAGCGAAATTTCTAAACAGTTAGATTAACGTGATTCCAAACATTTCCATATTTTATTTGACAGACGATTCCATAATTTACTTTTAATATCCTAGAAACATCTATCATTTTTTCTGTAAGAAGCAACCGTTTAATTTCTCTTGCGGTATCTTCGTTTATTTTTGCATTCCCACTTGCCGATCCAAAAACTCTTCTGCCAACAAATGGTGAAACAAAACCTTCATAGTCATTTTTAGTTGCGCGGCCTTTGTTTGCCATATCTCTCATGTTTTCAGCTTGAGTTCCAGCAAATAAATGTGATGGATTAAAGCATTTTCGGTTATCACACTTATGACAAACGTAAAATCCATCTGGTATATTCCCGACAAACAAAGAATATGAAAATCTATGCGCAGTAATTATTTTTCTTTTTTTATTTTCTAATATCATGAACTGACCATATCCGGTTTGAACATTGCAACTCATTTCCCATTCCCAGCACCCATCAACGCCATTAAACTTAGAGGCAATGTCGATAAATCTGCAGCGATCCGTACAATATTCTTTTCGCACGTTATTCGATGGGAATGAAGCGTTACAACATTTACATGTTTTCATAGATTTTCCTTAAGACTGCTGCAGATATTGCGAAAGACTTAAATTAATAAAAGCGATTCTTTAGCTAATAACTTGCGAAGTTTTAATAGTTTCATGGGTTATCCCTTAACTGAATCATAAAAATCATTTAGAACTTTGTCACTGAAATATTTGTTTTCTTTTAAGCTTCTTTCTTTTAATGCGTCTTGCAAAATTTTTGTATCATGCTCTTGCAAGCATTGTGCTGTTGTTGCTGCAAGTGCGCATTTAGCTATGCCATGAGATTCATCCGCAATTTGCCTTAAATCTTTTGGCACAGATTCATCGTTGTAAACTTCAACCAATGCGCTTTTGCAACTTTCTAAAGCCTCTCGCAACTCATTTACCTCCGCTTGGAGAGCTACAATTTTACTCGCTGCATTAGATGGGGTAGTATAAAGTTTAATACCGCATGGAAAGTTTGATAGCCGTTTATGTAACCATTTTACAGAGTTACCCGCCGTTTCAGCCACAGGCTCACTATGCTCAAATATAGCGCTGTGGTAGGCTTCAGCAAATTGTTTTAGTTGACTATAAGAGCCTTCACGAACACCTACTTCTGGCGTTAACAAACCGCATTCATCCGCCAACTTTTTAATGTCAATCATTTATAAACTCCTTAAAAAATACATAAACCGCTATCAAAGCAGCAATAGCGGCACAACACATAATTATTGCGAATGCTCCAGCGGCTAATGTCATAAAAAATTCAATCATTTAATTACCTTTAAAAGTGCTTTTCTGTATTGCGCCACGCTTTGAAAACTCATAGCAAAAGCATCGTTTTTTATTAAAGAGTGCAACTCTGCCTTTTCTTTATCAGCTAATTCAGCGCGGACTGACCATCCGTGAGAAATTAAAATCTATTTTGGGGCATCATCTTTAATGGATTTAAAAAGATTTTCTAGCTTATCTTTGTTGTTTTCATACCACTGCTCAAACGCTTCGTTGTTATCCATGATTTAACTCCTTGAGTTTTGACTCTATGGCTTTAGCAAACCAAACATAATTTACACCACCCGATACCTTGCTTAAACATTTTTCAGCAATTTTTTCTGTTTCATCATCACTCAACCCACGCCATTCTCGCTTTGGTGGTGATGTGTAAACTTTGCTATTTACAGTGTCATCTGCGTTTGGTTTCATAACATGGACTGATTCCTCTTTTTTATAATCTAAACAAATAACAACTCTTTCTGGAGATATTTGCTCAAAAACTAAAACTTCTTTATCTTCTTCATTTTCCCAATAAACATAAGCCACAGCCTCACCACTATCAGATTCAATGGTTGGTGCGTTGTTAAGTATGTGCTTAATCATTTCTTCTGCTTGGTCGGCAGTAAATAAATGAGTGCCTATAGGCCATTGATGCGTATCATGCAGGTGGGGTAATAAAGTAAATTTAATCCCACCATCAGGGCTAAATCTTGCAGGTAATTTCCAGCTTAAAAAAGAATTTACCAGCGCTTTTATTGTTTCTTTATTATCTAAGTCTATTAGTCTAGTCATTGGTTATTCCCATGAACATATGTTGCATCGGCAGCTTTCATTAACATATAAGCCGCATTCATTAAAATTATAGGGTGTTGTTTCCCCGCGCATTTCAGAAGTTTTTTAGTTAATTTAACAACGAGGGTATAAATAATTTTGTGTAAACGGTCATTTTGCAGGAAACTGCTTATTTACTTTTGGAGTAAAAATGACCGTATCAAAACCCCTACCCACCGACCTGATCGATGGTCTGCTGGCGAATTATAAAAAGCCAGAAGATCTCATTGGCGAGAATGGATTATTAAAGCATCTTACCAAAGCCCTGGTTGAACGTGCGCTAGAAGCTGAAATGACCGAACATCTTGGTCATGACAAGCACGAATCTGTTACTAACGTCTCAGGCAATGCCCGCAACGGTAAAAGCCGCAAGACCCTTAAAGGCGAGTTTGGCGAACTGCCGATTGAGATCCCCCGTGACCGAGAAGGCAGCTTTGAGCCACAGCTCATCCCTAAGCATCAAACTCGCTGGACCGGCTTTGATGACAAGATCATCTCGTTGTATGCACGCGGCATGACCGTGCGTGAGATCCAGCAGCACTTATCCGAGATGTACGGCACAGAAGTATCCCCAACCTTAATCTCTAACGTGACTGATGCTGTGATGGATGAAGTCAAGCAATGGCAGTCGCGTCCATTAGATAGTGTTTATCCTATCGTCTATCTGGACTGTATCCACGTTAAAGTACGTGATGCTGGCAGCGTGCGTGCCAAAGCCATTTATTTGGCCATCGGCGTCAACATGGAAGGTCATAAGGAAGTGATGGGGCTGTGGATCGCCCAGACTGAGGGGGCTAAGTTCTGGCTCTCTGTCGTCACAGAACTCAAGAACCGTGGCGTGCAGGACATCTTCATCGCCTGCGTGGATGGTTTAAAAGGTTTCCCTGAAGCGATTGAGACTGTCTATCCTCAGGCCACAGTACAACTGTGTATCGTGCATATGGTGCGTAACAGCCTGAACTATGTGGGCTGGAACAAACGCAAGGAGGTGGCTGCGGATCTGCGTAGGGTTTACAGTGCTGCGACGCTGGCTGAAGCCGAGATGGCACTGCTGGACTTTGAGCAGCAATGGCATGAAACGTATCCATCCATTGCCAAGTCATGGCGCAGTAACTGGCAACGTATCATCCCGTTCTTCGACTATCCGCCGGAAATCAGACGGGTGATCTACACCACGAATGCGATTGAGTCTGTGAATATGAGTTTGCGCAAGATTACCAAGAATCGCGGCTCGTTTCCGAATGACGAATCATTGATCAAGCTGTTCTATCTGGCACTGCAAAACATCAGTGAAAAGTGGTCGATGCCACTTAGGGATTGGAAACCTGCCCTAAACAGGTTTACCATACAGTTCGAGGAGAGGATGCCTCGGCAGTAATTAACCGCCGTTTACACAAAATCTAGGACACCCTCAATTTTCAGGAATTATTCTTCAATCCCTAATTCCTGAATTTTTCTGGTGAGCGTGTTACGGCCTATACCTAACTGCGTGGCTGCTTCTATGCGTCTGCCATGTGTATGTTCTAGCGCTTTTTCAATCAATATGCGTTCAAAAGTGTGGGTGCGGGTTTCCATAATATTTTGTTCTCCGCGATTGAATGCATCTGTCACTTCATGCGCTAATGCCTCTTGCCAAGAATTACCGGTATTGTTTACCTGATGATCGTCTTTTAACTCAGGTGGTAAATCTGCAATATCGATATTTTGCCCTGGTGCCATGACCGTGAGCCAGTGGCATACGTTTTCAAGCTGACGCACGTTACCGCTCCAGTTGACTGCACTCAAATATTTCAGCGCAGCCACTGAAGGCTGCTTTGCTTCTACGCCAAGTTCTGAGGCGCTATGCTGCAGAAAATGTTTAATGAGTAATGGAATATCTTCACGTCGCTCACGCAGCGCAGGCAGGCGCAGGCGAATGACATTGAGGCGGTGAAATAAGTCTTCACGGAATAATCCGTTTTTAACCCTTTGCTCCAAATCCTGATGCGTTGCTGCAATAATACGTACGTTGACTTTGATTGGCTGGTGACCGCCAACCCGATAAAACTGGCCATCGCTCAGCACGCGCAGTAGGCGCGTTTGTAAATCAGATGGCATGTCGCCAATTTCATCTAGAAATAAAGTGCCGCCGTCGGCCTGTTCAAAACGTCCGCGGCGTGATGCTGCCGCGCCTGTAAATGCACCACGTTCGTGTCCAAACAGTTCAGATTCGAGTAAATCTTTTGGGATAGCTGCGGTGTTAATGGCAATAAATGGTTTTTCAGCGCGTGGGCTGTGGCGGTGCAATGCGCGGGCTACCAGTTCTTTACCGCTGCCTGATTCGCCGTTAATGAGTACTGTGGCGTGAGAGCGGCTTAAGCGGCCTATCGCACGAAATACTTCCTGCATGGACGGCGCCTGACCAATAATTTCTGGTGATGCTTCACTTAAGCTGCTTGCAGCACTGTCTGAGGCCTGGCGTGTGCTCTCCTCAACAGCACGCTTAATAATATCAATGGCTTGATCAACATCAAAGGGTTTGGCCAGATATTCAAATGCACCGCCCTGAAACGCAGCCACTGCACTTTCAAGGTCAGAGTAAGCCGTCATGATGATGACGGGGATGTCTGGATATTTGCGTTTGATTTCACTCAGGAAATCTAGACCGGAACCGTTAGGCATGCGGATGTCACTCACAACAACTTGTGGCTGCTCACGCTCCAGCGCATTCAGCGCTTCTGCAATCGATGAAAAAGTCTTGAATTCCAAATCAGTACGCGCCAGTGCTTTTTCAAATACCCAGCGTATTGATTTGTCGTCATCGATAATCCAGATTGGTTTCATAATGCTCTCTTGTAAATTCAGTATAGGCGTTGGTCACTATTGCGTAACGTTAGATTTGTACGCACTTGTTTCTATAGGTAATAAAATGGTAAAGCAGGTATTGCCTGGCTCACTGTTGCATTCAATCATGCCGTGATGTTGTGTCACAAAAGTTTGTGCAAGTGTCAGGCCAAGTCCGGAACCACCCTCACTGCCTGAGACTAACGGGTAGAAAATACGGTCGCGGATATCGGCAGGTACACCAGGCCCGTTATCGATAATTTCCAGTTTAATGGCTACCCGATAGCGTTTTCTGGCGAGCGTGACCTGACGCTCAGCACGCGTTCTGAAAGTGATTTGGCTACCGACGGTTTTGTGCGCCTGCATAGCTTGTACTGCGTTGCGCGCGATATTGAGTACGGCTTGAATCAGTTTTTCGCGGTCACCGATGAGTTCTGGCAGGCTTAAATCGTAATCTCGTTTAATCATCACGGATTGTGGAGACTCAGCCAGAATAAGGCTGCGCACACGTTCCAGCACTTCATGAATGTTAGTGGGCTGATATTTAGGTACGCGATGCGGTAACAGTAGTCTATCCATCAGCGCCTGTAACCGATCGGCCTCTTTAATAATGACTTGTGTATATTCACGTAGACTCGGTGAAGGCAGTTCGTGTTCCAGCAGCTGGGCTGCGCCTCTGAGCCCGCCGAGCGGGTTGCGAATTTCATGCGCTAAATTACGCAACAGCTCTGCATTGGCTTGCTGCTGAATCAGCATGCGTTCTTCACGTGCGATGCGCAATTGTGCATCCATAGGCTGAAACTCTAAAATGATGCTGGCAACTTCGGTTTCAATAGGGGTAACCGTGCAGGTGACGGCGAACGATTGATGGCGCATGGTACTGATGGTGAACTCATGCTCGCGAAATGGACTTTGTTGAGTGACTGCATTATTCACTGCCATCATTAAAATATCGCAGTTGGGGAATACATCGCTGATATGCTGCCCGACGATTTGTGTGGCGCTGAAAGCAAACACAATTTCTGCGCCTGGGTTCACATAGACCACGCGACGATTATCGTCCAGCAGCACAATCGCGGTGGCTAAGTGTTCCAATCCTGCAAAATGGTCTGGCGTTGGTTGAACCATAGTTTAATTTAAGGCTTTGAGTTAGTAATCACATCTGGAATAAAGCAAAAGCTAGGCCAGATTCAGTGATTAAATCAGTGTAAGCTATCTAATTCTTTTTGCAGAAGCTCGATGTTCTTTTGGTGGTTATCTACGTTTTCCTGTAGTTCTTTCATCTTTGCTTCAAATTTAGGTACGTTGCGGAAGGTTTTGCCGTTGGCGGTTCTATAGACTTCTGGTTTTTCTTCACCTTCGGCATAAGCTTTTTTAGCTTCTTCCAAAGCTATTTTTTCTGCATCTAACTCAGCTTGCAGAATGCTGCGTCGCTTTGCATCTCGCTCATTCTGGGCATCTTTGCTGACACGTGGGAAATTCTGTGGAGTGGCGGTGCGCTTATTTGGTGCAACTTTTTTTGCTTCGGCGGGCGTGCTGATGGCGCCGCTATCACTATCGATTTCTAGACGCACTGCACCTTTGGTTTTGATGTTGGAGTAAGTGACGCGGCCATCAGCATCTACATGTTTATATATTTCGGCAGCCGCAGCATGTGAAAAAAGCAGTATGAGCAGCGCAAAAAATGAGTGTTTTTTCATGGATTGAGTTTATTAGAGTTGTAGGATTTAAGCAATCAAAGCGGTATATGTTCAACGTGCTCCATTTTAGTGCGTTGACTATGAGTGCGCTTAATAAAAAAGGGCGAGATATTCTCGCCCTTTTTACTCACCAAACTGAACTGGTGCTAATCTAAATTAGCAAGAGTAGTACAAACCAAACTCAGCAGGGTGTGGTGTGATGCGGACTTTGTTCACTTCTTCCATTTTCAGGTCGATGTAAGCATCAATCCACTCGTCAGTGAATACGCCGCCTTTGGTCAAGAACTCACGGTCTTTGTCCAATGCTTCTAACGCTTGCTCTAATGAAGAACATACGGTTGGGATTTGTGCGTCTTCTTCTGGTGGCAGATGGTACAAGTCTTTAGTTGCTGGCTCACCTGGGTGAATCTTGTTCTGCACACCATCCAAGCCTGCCATCAACAAGGCAGAGAATGCCAAGTATGGGTTAGCGATCGGGTCTGGGAAGCGCGCTTCAACGCGACGTGCTTTTTCACCATGTACGAATGGGATACGGATTGAAGCAGAGCGGTTTTTAGCTGAGTAAGCTAATTTAACCGGTGCTTCAAAGTGTGGAACCAGACGTTTGTATGAGTTTGTACCTGGGTTGGTAATCGCGTTCAAAGCGCGTGCATGCTTGATAATGCCGCCGATGTAGTACAGTGCGAACTCGCTCAAGCCAGCATAGCCATTACCTGCAAACAAGTTTTTACCATCTTTCCAAACGGATTGGTGTACGTGCATGCCGCTGCCGTTGTCGCCAGCGAATGGTTTTGGCATGAATGTAGCGGTCTTGCCGTAAGCATGTGCAGTGTTCAAAATCACGTATTTCTGAATTTGTGTCCAGTCAGCGCGTTGTGTCAAGGTGCTGAATTTAGTGCCGATTTCACATTGACCGGCAGTTGCCACTTCGTGGTGGTGCACTTCAACGGGCACGCCCATCGCTTCTAGTGTGGTACACATGGCTGAGCGGATGTCATGTAATGAATCGACAGGAGGCACTGGGAAATAACCGCCTTTAATGCCTGGACGGTGACCAGTGTTGCCGCCTTCAAATTTCTCGTTTGAAGCCCATGCGCCTTCTTCTGAGTTGATGCGCACTGAGCAGCCGCTCATTGCCACTTCCCATTGGATGCTGTCAAAAATAAAGAATTCTGGTTCTGGGCCAAAGTAAGCAGTGTCACCCAAGCCGGTTGATTTCAGATAAGCTTCAGCGCGTTTTGCCAGTGAACGTGGGTCACGGTCATAACCTTTGCCATCAGTTGGGTCAACTACATCGCAAGTTAAAATCAATGTAGGCTCGTCCATGAATGGGTCGATGTTAGCAGTGGTAGGATCTGGCATCAGTTGCATGTCAGATGCTTGAATGCCTTTCCAGCCTGCAATTGAAGAGCCATCAAAAGCGTGACCTTCTGTAAATTTGCTTTCATTGAAATGTGAGATAGGCACAGTCACATGCTGTTCTTTACCGCGAGTATCGGTAAAACGAAAATCGACAAATTTGATGTCGTTTTCTTTTACCATTTTCATTACATTAGCCACTGACATGTAGAATCTCCTAGGATGGTGTGGATTAGAATTAATGAGTTAAATAAAAATATAAAATTTCAACACAATAGATTAGCAGGAAACGTGCCAATTTAGAATGGCTTGAGTGCCAGTATTATTCAGGATGCCCTCACGCTTCATTTTATCGATTGCACTTTATTGGTGCATTTGTATTTATTTACGCACTATTATTGTGCATTAAGTGGTGATGGGTAATTTTTGCTGTTTAACGCTATACTTTATTGTGGGCGCGCTCAAATTTGAAGTGCAACATTTTTCGAGGGAAAATGTTGCATGGGAAA
>VFQM010001680.1_pt1 | contig 18611 bp, 19 predicted proteins | sample 3512391 | NCBI WGS metagenome assembly VFQM01 (sample SAMN10412369, study PRJNA504923) | tailings metagenome | isolation source: Replicate 1 from Balatoc abandoned mine | place: Philippines | reverse complement strand
CGTTCAAGCAGCAGGACGGGATGCGCTATTCCGCCCGCGACGTCGCCGTCTTCCGTGCGCACGAGCGCAAGCTGCCGATCGTCCTCGGCTCGGCAACGCCTTCGCTGGAGAGCTGGGCCAACGCCACGGCCACGGAAATGCGCGGCCGCTACACGCTGCTCACGCTGAAGGAGCGCGCCGTCGAGCAGTCGCGCCTGCCGGCTGTCCAGCGCGTCGACCTGCGCAAGGAAAAGGCCGAGGAAGGACTCTCCGGCATCCTCCTCGAAGCGATCGAGAAGCGCCTGCTGCGCGGCGAACAGAGCCTCGTCTTCCTCAACCGGCGCGGCTATGCGCCGGTGCTGGCCTGCACCGCCTGCGGCTGGATCTCGAACTGCCGGCGCTGTGCCGCCAACCTCGTCCTGCATCTGAAAGACCGTCGTCTGCGCTGCCATCACTGCGGTTACGAGACCCGGATTCCGAAAGCCTGTCCGACCTGCGGCAACCAGGACATCCACCCCTTCGGTCGCGGCACGCAGCGTCTGGAAGAATTCCTCGCCGCGCGCTTCCCCAGCGCGCGCATCCTGCGTGCTGACCGCGATGCGGCGAAAAGCCGCAAGCAGTGGGAGGCGCTGGTCGAACGCATCCACGCCGGCGAGGCCGACATCCTGGTCGGGACCCAGATGCTGGCGAAAGGGCATGACTTTCCGAAGCTGACGCTGGTCGGCGTCGTCGGCGCCGATGCGGCGCTGTTCGCAGCCGACTGCCGGGCGCCGGAGCGGCTGTTCGCGCAACTGATGCAGGTGGCGGGCCGCGCCGGACGGGCCGAGCTGCCGGGCGAGGTGCTGATCCAGACCCAGTATCCGGACCATCCGCTCTATGCCGCGGTCGTCAGCCACGACTACCCCGCCTTCGCCGCCACGCAACTGGCCGAGCGCAAGCTTGCCGGTTTCCCGCCCTACGGCTATCAGGCGATGCTGCGTGCCGAAGCGCCGAAGATGGAGGATGCCATCGCCTTTCTCGCGACCGCCCGCGCCTGGCCCGGCACCGCCACGCATCCGGCGGTCACCCTCTACGATCCGGTACCGATGCGCATGGCGCGGCTGGCCAACCTGGAGCGCGGCCAGCTGCTGGTCGAATCGGCCTCGCGGCCGGCCCTGCAGAACTTCCTCGGCGAGTGGCGCGAGGCGGTCGAGGGCATCAAGGCGCCGTCGCGCCTGCGCTGGCACCTCGAAGTCGATCCGCTCGACTTCTGATCATCTGCTTATGCCATTCGGCATAATGACTTCGTAATAATCCGGCGATAGACTCTGTTGCGTTCTCCTGATTCACCGAAGGAATAGCGCTCATGATCAAGATGATTTCACCGTTGCGGTGCTCGGCGTGCCAGTTCCGGCAGACCTGCCAGGCTTCCGCCGGCCACCCGCCCCGCCTGGAAAAACACATGGACTCACTGCGTACGGCGTGCCGGGGCATTCGCCACATCATGGCGGGGATCGGCGTATTCGCCGCGCTCTATGCGTTCATCTACCTGCGCACCCTGATCACCGGCTGAAGGTGCCGGTCAGGGAGGGGCCGGATCAGGCGTCTCCAGCCATTCGCCAGGTGCCGCGTCCGCCGGCCTTGGCCACATACATTGCCTCGTCGGCGGCCTTCAGCAACGCTTCCCGGTTGTCGCCGTGCGCCGGGTACAGCGCGATGCCGATCGACGTGCCGATCCGGGCGGTGCTCGCCGATAGCCTGAACGGCTGCGCGATGCTGGCGATGATCTCGCCGGCGATCGTCTTGGCAACAGAACCGCTGCCGATGTCGCGCAGCAGGATGACGAATTCGTCACCCCCCAGGCGGGCAATGGTGTCGGTTTCGCGCACGCATTCCTGCAGCCGTGCCGAGACCTGGATCAGCAACTCGTCGCCCGCATCGTGGCCGAGCGAATCGTTCACCGCCTTGAAGCCGTCGAGATCGAGGAAAAGCAGAGCAAACGCCTCATCCTGCTCCTGGGCGCGCTGCAGCGCCCGCTCGATCTGCTCGTTGAGGTTCAGGCGGTTGGGCAGTCGGGTCAGCGCATCCTGCAGCGCCAGGTTGCGGATCTGTTCCTCGGCGCGCTTGCGCTCGGTGATGTCGATGTAGATCGTGACGAAGCCGCCGTCGGGGATCGGCGCGCCAATGATCTCCAGTGCCTGCCCGTTCGGACGTACGCGCTCGACCTTGTGCGGTTGCGGGTTGCGCGCCCGTGCCATCAACGTGGCCATCTGTTCCTGTGGGTCGCCCGGGCCGTATTCACCGCGATTGATGTTGAAGCGCATCAGGTCCTCGAAGTAGACCTCCGGCCGGTCGAGCAGCGAATCCGGGAAATCGAGCAGGCGGCGGAAGGGCGCGTTGCTGGCAATCAGGCGCAGATTGCCGTCGAACAGCGAAACCCCGCCGGGGAAATTGTCGATGATCGCCTTCAGCACCTGGTTCTGGCGCGTGATCTGTTCGGAACTCCGCTTCTGCTCGGTGATGTCGGTATAGGTAGTGACGAAGCCCTGGATCCGGCTACCGAAACGGAACGGATAGCCGTCGACGAGCAGGGTGCGGCCATCGCGCGCGGCCCGCTCGAAGCGGTGCGCCTCGAACTTGCGCGCCAGTGCCGCGCGCTGCGTGACCAGATCCTCGGGATCTCCCGGGCCGTACTCGCCGCGCTCGGCGGGATAACGGATCAGGTCCTCGAAGCGGACATATTTGTAAACAGCGCCCTGCGGCAGGCCGAGGATGTCGTAGATGTGGTCGTTCCAGAAGAGCAGCCGCAGATCCTCGTCGAAGACCGTGATGCCTACCGGCAACCCGTTGACCACCGCCTGCAGCTGGCTGAGCACTTCTTCCCGCTCGATCTCGACCTGCTTCTCGCGCGTGATGTCGTGGAAGGTGCCGGTGAAGCGGTAGCCGTTCTCGCGCTCGGTCGGCACGCCTTTGACCACGATCGTCGCCTGCTGGCCGCGAAAGCTGGCGAGCTGCAACTGCAGATGCAACGCCAGCCGGCCCTTCACCGCCTGCTCCAGCGCATTCAGGAAGCGCCGGCGCTCGGCTTCCGACATGACGTCGCGGAGATTCGGCGCGAACTCGCGGGAACTGCCGATCAGTGAAGAAAGGAGCTCCAGCGAGTGCGGCGGCAGCGTGAACGTATGCGTCGTCGGGTCGTATTCCCAGTAGCCGATGCGACCCAGTCGCTGGATCAGTTCGAGCTGTTCAAGTTCCGACGATTTCTGCGCATTGCAGGAATCCATAGTGCTCCTCCCTCTTGGACGCAGCCGGTACATGCGAATCGGGACACCGGTGCCGTCTCAAGCCTCCATGCAGTCAGGCTACTCCGGCAGCATGCCGCACGCAATCGTGCACTGCGGCAAGGCCGGCCATGGCATGGCCCTTGCTGTCCGGAGATTCCGGCGACCCGCCGGATCACGAGGAGAATCGTCATGAAGATCGAGGAAGCAGTCGTGCACATGGGCGCCAGCCGCGAGTTTTCGCGCCAGCACGAGATCGAGTCGGAATCCACCGTCGATCGAGTCGGAATCCACCGTCAGCTTTCGCGGCCTGCTGCAGGCCATGCGCGTTCCCGAGCCGGCTGCGGCGGCAAAGGCGGAGAGTGGCGAAGAGGACGAGCGGCGTGTTCGGCTGATGCTGCAGCAACTGGTCGCCACCATCATCGAGATGCTGACGGGCGAAAAATGCCGCTGCCGGGTGGACGACATTGCCGCCTTGCCGGAAAAGCCGGCTGGCGAGGCCGGCGGTGGTGGCGGCCAGCGTGCTATCGAGTGGCATCACCGTGTCGTCGAGCGCATCGCTGAACATGAAAGCACGGATTTCAGCGCGGCCGGCAAGGTCCGTACCGCCGACGGCCGTGAAATCGACTTCGACCTGTCGCTGTCGATGTGTCGCGACTATCAATGCGTCCGCGAGTACGAGGAAAAGGGGAAGGCCGTCTTCCGCGATCCGCTGGTGATCAATTTCGAGGGCAAGGCCGCCGATCTGACCGACATGCGTTTCGACTTCGATCTCGATGCCGATGGCAGCGCCGAATCCCTGCCTGTTCTGGCGCGTGGCAGTGCCTATCTCGCGCTCGACAGCAATGGCGACGGTTGCATCAACGACGGCCGCGAGCTCTTTGGCGCCTGTACCGGCGACGGCTTTGCCGAACTCGCCCGGCACGATGCCGACGCCAATGGCTGGATCGACGAAGCCGATCCCGTCTATGCCGCGCTGGGTGTCTGGTTTCCCGACGGAGAGCTGAAATCGCTCAAGGAAAGCGGTGTCGGTGCCCTGCATCTGGGCAGCGTGGCGACGCAGTTCTCGCTCACCGATGACGACAACCGGGCACGTGGCCAGATCCGCGAGACTGGCATCTACCTCAACGAGGATGGCAGCGTCGGCACCCTGCAGCAGATCGACCTGGCGGTGTTGCCGGCCGAGCGGACGACTTCAGCGGCAACCGCTGCCACCTGATCCGATCAGCATTCGACCCGGTTCCGCCCGCCCTGCTTTGCCCGGTAGAGGGCGGCGTCGGCATGCGCGATCAGGGCGTCGAGATCGGCGAAGTCGTCTTTGCCGCCGGTGGCGGCGACGCCGAGACTGACCGTGAATGCCGGCAGCGACTTGTCGCGGCGGGCGGCGACCGATTGCCGGATGCGCTCGGCGACCTGGCCGGCTGCCGCCAGCGAGGTGTCCGGCAGCAGGATGACGAACTCCTCGCCGCCGAAGCGGGCGAGGATGTCGGGTACGCGCAGCGAACGGCCGGCCTGCTCGGCGTAGTTCTTGATCACGAGGTCGCCGACGTGATGGCCGTAGGTGTCGTTCACCTTCTTGAAGAAATCGATGTCCGAGGCGATCACCGCCAACGGCTGGCCGCCGCGTCCGGCGCGCGCCCACTCGATGGCGGCTCGGGCAAAGAAGGCCCGGCGGTTGAGCGTGCCGGTCATCGGGTCGCGGGTGGCGAGGAATTCCAGTTCCTCGCGCAGGCGCTCGTTGGCCAGCACGATGAAACCGATCGACAGGCCGAGGATGCCGAGCGAAAAGGCAGCGAGGTAGACCTGCTGGATCAGGTTGCGGTCGAACAGTTCGTCGCCCTCGCTGACGTACATCGACAGCGTCGCCAGTCGCCAGACGGCGATCAGCGCGCCGATGACGAAGGCGGCGGCGAGAAAGCGGCTGCCGAAGCCCTTCGGCCGGGCCTGCCAAGACAGCCAGGCGCCGAACGAAAAGAAGGCGATGTGCGCCAGCGACATGATGAAGATGCGTCCCTGATAGCTGTGGCTGCCCCAGGTCAGCCAGGCAACGAGCAGCAGCAGGCCGACGATGGCGTCGACTGCGGGACGCCAGTACACCTTGCGCCCGAGATAGCGCAGCAGGCCGACGATGAGGAACAGTTCGCCGAGAAGCAGCAGGCCGGCGGCGAGGACGATGGCGGCGGCATCGGGTATCAGGCCGCGCAGCGAGGCGAGCCCGGAGGCGCAGGCCATCAGCACCACGGCCCGGGTCCAGTCGCGCAGGCCGTCGATGTCGGGCGGGAAGCTGCGTGCCTGCACCCAGAGCACGAAGGCGCAGAGCAGGCCGAGCAGGTTGGCGACGGCCAGGAAGGTGCGCGGATTGATCAATTCCATGGCGTGCTATTAGAGCAGAATCGGCGTCGGCGGATGGCGCCGTTCAGCCCCCGGAGCTGCGCTTCGGTCAGGCCGACGCGGGTGGCCGACGCCGCAGCAGGAACCACGCAAGGGCCATCGCCTGCGTCGCCAGCAGGAGGCCGAACACGATGCGCAGCGCGCTGGCTTCGCCATGTCCGAGGTAGGCCAGCAGGTCGATGAGCAGGCCCATTCCCCACTGGGCAGCGAAGGCGCCGGCGAAGACCATCAGGTTGTAGAGGGTCGTCGCGCGTCCGGCGAGGTGCACGGGAAAGCCGGCGGCGGTGAGCGCATAGCCGAGCGTGCCGAAACTGGCGCAGACGCCGTAGATGACCCACAGCAGCCGGGTGGCGGGAAACGCTTCGGCAGCGATCAGGGCCAGCAGCACGATCGACAGCGCAATGCCGCCGGTGAACAACGCTACCGGCGGGATGCCGCGGCGCGCCAGTCGTGTCGCCAGCAGGCCGATGCCGATATAGGTGAACAGCATGGCAACGCTCATTGCCGCCAGATGGTCGGCCGCCACGGCACGCGAATGGCCGTTGACCCCGGTCAGCCAGATCATCGACCAGAGACCCTGTATCGCCATGAAGCCGCCGGTCATCGTCAGCCCGAGCGGGGCGAAACGCCAGAAGTGGGCGCTCGCGACCACCTCGCGGACACCGCGCCACTGGGCGGCGAGGCTTTCACCGGCCGGCACCGGCGCCGGCTTTTCCGGAATGCCGAAGAACAGCCAGCCGGCAGCGGCGACGGTGGCCATGGCGAGGACAACGAAAATCTCGCGCCAGCCGGCCAGGTGCAGCAGCATTTCGAGCGGAGCGGTGGCGGCAACGGCGCCGAGGCCGCCGGCCGTCATCATCCAGCCGGTCAGCGATGCCTGCCGTTCCGGCGGGTACCACTGCGAGAAGGCCTTGAATGCCGCCATCAGGCAGGCTGAAACGCCGAGCCCGATGATGCCGCGCGCCGTCGCCAGTCCGGCCAGGTCGTCGGCCAGTGCGAAAAGCGTGGCGCCGGCGCCGGCGATGAGGAGCAGTGCCGCCTCGACCCGGCGTGCGCCGTAGCGGTCGAGCAGCATGCCGAGCGGCAACTGGGCGAGACAGAAGGTGAGCAGGTAGGTGCTGGTGAGGAGGCCGAGGTCGCCGGCCGAGAGCGAGAGCTCGCGGGCGAGTTCCGGCCCGATCACCGCATTCGCCGAGCGGAAGAAGTAGGAAAGGAAATAGGCCGCCGCGAACGGCAGCAGCAGCTTGTGCAGTGGCATCAGCGTGGGGCCGAAGAATCCGGGCGTGGGGTGGCAGTGCCCGGATCGGCAGCGTTTGCCTGCAACCAGTCGAGACGGTCACGGATCTTTTTGACCCAGCCCGGCGTCAGGCCGGGGATGTCGGCGAAGGCGGCAAGGCGTTCCCGGTCCGGGCGGTGCCGGTGCCAGGTCGTCCACAGCGCATCGAGCGTGACCGCACCGGCCGGCCGGTCGAGGTGCATGCAGGTGTCGCCACTCTCGGCTTCGCCCTCCTCCAGTACGCGGTAATACCAGCCGGTCATTCCGCTCTCCACGATGTGTGCCGTGATGCCGGTCGTTGCGTAGCGCGTGTCGATCTTCCAGCAGGGGCGCCGCGGCTGGCAGACCTGGAGTACGGCGGTGCCCAGGCGGAAGATGTCGCCGATGCAGACCGTCGTCTCGTCGAGGCCGAAGGTCGAGATGTTCTCGCCGATGCTGCCGACGACCAGCTCGCTGGCGATCCGGGGAAAGCGTTGTGCCAGCCGTGCGTAGTTCTCGCCGGCGTAGTGATGCACGGCCTTTTCCGGGCCGCCATGTACGCGCCGGTCGGCCTGCACGTCACCGGCGAGGCCTTCCCGGGTGATGCGCACGCGGCCCGGTACCGGGCTTTTCCAGATGGCGCTGAACTGGCCCTCGTCGCCGATGTAGCGCGGGCTGCCGGCATAAAGGGTGACGCTCGGGATGTTCATCGCGAATTCTCCGGCCACAGCCAGGCGGCGCCGCGCACCCCGGACGAATCGCCGTGGGCGTGCCTGGCCAGCCGGGTGGCGACATGGTCGGAAAAGACATGTGCTGCCCAAAGGTGCGGCACGTTGCGGTAGAGGCGGTCGAGATTCGACAGCCCGCCGCCGAGCACGATGACCTGCGGATCGAGGATATTGATGACGACCGACAGGGCTCGCGCCAGTCGTTCCTCGTAGCGCTGCAGGGTCGCTTCGCAGGCGGCGTCGCCGTCGGCGGCACGCCCGGCGATGGCTTCCGGGGCGAGCGGTTCGCCGGTGACGGCAAGGTGGTCCCGCGCCATTCCCGGTCCCGACAGCCAGGTTTCGATGCAGCCGCTGCGGCCGCAGTAACAGGCGGGATCCGAGCGGTCGGCAGCGGTCGGCGATGGCAGCGGATTGTGGCCCCACTCGCCGGCAATCGAATTGGCGCCGGCGATCACTTGTCCATGGACGACGATGCCGCCACCGACGCCGGTGCCGAGAATGACGCCGAAGACGACCTCGGCGCCGGCTCCGGCACCATCGACCGCTTCCGACAGCGCGAAGCAGTTGGCGTCGTTGGCCAGGCGGACCGGGCGCTGCAGCAGCGCCTGCAGATCCTCGCGCAGGGGCTGCCCGATCAGGCAGGTCGAGTTTGCGTTCTTGATCAGTCCGCTGAGCGCGGATTCTGTCCCGGGAATGCCGACGCCGACGCTGCCGGAACGACCAAGTGCGGATTCGAGCTCGCGGACGAGGCCGGCGATGGCAGCCAGCGTCGCCCGGTAATCTCCGACCGGCGTCGGGATGCGCTTCCGCCACAGTGCGACGGGACCGTCAAAGGCCGCCGCCTCGATCTTGCTGCCGCCGAGATCGACGCCGATGCGCATTGCCGGTTCAGCTCGCCGGGGCGAGGGCCGCAAGCGCCTTTTCGTAGGTCGCCTGCACATTGCCCGGGCTGTCGATCGAAATCCCGAGGTCGCGCACCAGACCGTCGGTGAGGCCGAAGATCCAGCCATGGATGGTCAGGTCCTGGCCGCGGTTCCAGGCCTCCTGCACGACCGTCGTCTGGCAGACGTTGAGCACCTGTTCGATGACGTTAAGCTCACAAAGGCGGTCGATCAGGGCTTTTTCCTCGTCCATCCCGGCCAGTTTCGCGGCATGTTTCTGCTTGACGTCCTGGATATGGCGAAGCCAGTTGTCGACCAGGCCGAGGCGCAGGTTGTGGTGGGCGGCCTTGACGCCGCCACAGCCGTAGTGGCCGACGACGAGAACGTGCTTGACGCGCAGGGCGTCGACGCCGTACTGCAGCACCGAGAGGCAGTTGAGGTCGCTATGCACGACCTGGTTGGCGACGTTGCGGTGGACGAAGACCTCGCCCGGCAGCAGGCCGGCGATCTGGTTGGCGGGCACGCGCGAATCCGAGCAGCCGATCCACAGGTATTCCGGCTCCTGCAGACGCGAAAGCCGCTGGAAGAATTCCGGGTCGTCCTGGCGGATGGCCTCGGACCATTCACGGTTCTTGGCAAACAGATGCTGGAGGTCGGACATGGGGATCGGCTCGGGATGTTGCGATGCGGCATTCTACCTCAGGCACCTTGCCCTCGCCGTCGGCAGAACGGAAACGGGCCCGGCGGGGGTTTCCCCCGGCCGGGCCCGGCAGCCTGTTGGGGCTGGGGTATTACTTAGGCAGCTTTCTTGGCCTTGGCGGCGTTGATGCTGACCGTCTTCAGTGCGGCTTCGGTGGCGGCGCTGACGTTGTTTTCAGTCATTTCGACAGCCTGCTTGGTTGCCTTGCTGACGTTGTCGAAGGCCGAGTTGGCGGCGCTGATGGCCTGCTTGACGGCGCTGACGGCAACTTCCGAACCTGCCGGTGCATGCTTGACGGCTTCCTCGATCGAGGCCAGCACTTCCTTGTTCAGGACCGAGTACTGGGTTTCGAAGATGCGCGACAGCGCAGCCTGGGTTTCGCTGGCGATGGCGTAGAGGCCGCGCGAGTAGGCGATGGCCTTCTCGATCGACGGCTGCACCAGCGTGGCCGGCAGTGCGAACAGGTTCTGCGCGTCCTTGATCTCGCCGATCGACGAGACGCTGCTGGCAGCGTCGGCGATCAGGGAGCGGGCGGCGTTAAGGTTGTGTGCGGCAACGCGCTCGCTGGCGGCGAGCAGGGTGTTGGCAACGGTCAGCGCGACTTCGCTGTTGAGCTTGGCGGCGGTGGCGAATTTTTCGGTATTCAGCGTGTTCATGGTGATCTCCTGTTTGGTTCGGGGCAGTCATCTGCAATCGATGTTGCACTGCAACATGAACGAAATATACGCCATCGAGACAGGATGTCAACAGAATATTGCAATGCAGCATACTCCGGGGGAATTCCCGGGGCTGCGAGGCAGGGTCAGACGCGGGCAGCAACCCCGCGGACGTGACCGAGGGCGCTGGTCGAGGTCTTGATCACTGCCCCGCCCGCTTCCATGAGCAGCGAGAACAGATTCCGTTCGGAATAGAGGCAGACCGGGGCATCGATGCCGTAACGCTTGGCCAGCGTCGGAGCGACCGGGCAGAAGCGGTCATTGACCAGCTTGCCGCCATCGGCGTACTGCTCGCCCAACTCGGAATGGATGCCGTAGAGCGAAATGAAGACCTTGCCGCCGATCTTGAGGCGCGACATCAGCCGGCGCAGGCTCTTCCGCGCTTCGGCATAGGGCAGGAAGCAGAGTGTGCGCTGGGCAAGGATGATGTCGAAGGGTTCCAGCGGCAGCGGTGCGTCCGGGTCCGGCGGGCCGGCCAGCGGCAACTGGGTGATATTCACATGCGGCGGCGTCGGCTGGTCGGAGAGCAACAGCACTCGCGCACCGGCTTCGGCCATGCGCACCGCCTGAACCTCCGCGCCGACACCGCTCAGCAGCGCGCCAACGGTTTCTCCGCTGCGTCGTCGCTTGCCGATTTCGGCGAGAACCCACTGCTCCAGTTCACAAGTCGATTCAGGTACGTTCCCCATGCTCGACATCTCCCCCTCTGTCTTGCATTGTTCTCCACTCTCGTGTGGATGACAATACTACTTTTGGGAGAGGTCCATGCTTGTAAGGTTCGATTCGAACGTCGCCGGCGAGATGCTCATGTTTGCCGACGCGGCCCGTCGGCTGCTTCAGGTTGCCGGCAAGGCCTGCACGGCGCGTGGGGTGATCCAGGCCGAGCAGATACCGGAAATCGTTGTCCGGCTGCGAGCGGCGGTCGACGCCGACCGGGCACAACACACCAAGGGCAACGCTGACGACGAGGAGGGAGCCGCCGAGGCGCCGGTGACGCTGAGTCAGCGCGCCCTGCCCTTCATCGAGTTGCTCGAACTGACGGCCCGCGAGAAGGGCGGCTTCGTGCTCTGGGAAGCCGCGCAGGATTTCGACAAGTAAGCGCGACAAGTAAGCTGCACTCAGCCGACGTCGATCATCACGTAGCGTTTGCGTACCGGCTCGACCACTTCGAAGCGGCCACGGAAGCCGGCCGGAATGACGCAGGCATCGCCGGGGCCGAATTCGCGCGCGATGCCGGCTTCATCGACGACACGCAGCCGTCCCTCGAGTACCTGGAAGAACTCGTGCCGGCGGGCATGGAAGGCGATCTTCCAGCTGCCCGGCTCGCAGGCCCATTCGCCGATCGACACGCCGTCGGCCGCGGCCGCATACGCCTCCCAGGTGGTGCGCAGCGGTGGCGTACCGATCGCTCGCTCCGGCGGCGGACGATCGGTCGTCGGCGTCGGCAGCGGGTCGGAAAGATGAATGACGGCGGGCGGCATCGGTAAACTCCGGATGATGGATTCGCGGATTCTAACCCTTCCCCTGCTCCTGCTCGCCCTGTCCGCCGGGGCTGCAGAAGTCGCCCTCGACGTCGGTCATACCCTTGCGGAGCCCGGAGCGATCAGCGCCCGCGGCCGCGGCGAATATCACTTCAACCGGGCGCTGGCGCCGGTCGTGCAGCAGGCGCTGGAAGCGCGCGGCATCAGGGTGCGGCCGATCAACTACGACGGCAGGATCGCCAGCCTCACCGCCCGGCCGGAAGCGGCGCGCGGCGCCGATCTCTTTGTCTCGCTGCACCACGACTCGCTGCCGGCGCACGAGCAGGAAACCTGGGTCTGGGAAGGGCAGCGGCTGACTTTCAGCGACAGGTACGCCGGCTTCTCGCTGCACGTTTCGCGGCGCAACCCCGAGCCGGCGATCAGCGGCGCCTGCGCTTCTGCCATTGGCGCCAGCATGCGGCTTTCGGGCTTCGTGCCGACGCGGCACCACTTCCCGAAGCATCCGTGGGCGGATGAGGAGAACGCCGTGCACTGGCACGACAACCTCGTCGTGCTGCACCGGACGACGCTGCCGGCGGTGCTCTTCGAGGCCGGCGTGATCAAGCACCGCGACGAGGAACTGCAGCTCGCCGACCCGGAACGCATGGCGCGCATGGCCGATGCCATCGCCACCGGGGTGGCGGCCTGCCTCTATGCCTTGCCGAGGTAGATCGGTTCCGGTTCGAGGCTGACGCCGAAGCGCGCCGCCACGTCGGCTTGCACGGCAGCGGCGAGTTTGCGCACATCGGCGCCGCTGGCGCCGCCGCGATTGACCAGTACCAGCGCCTGCTGCTCGTACATGCCGGCCGGCCCGAGATTCCTGCCCTTCCAGCCGGCCTGCTCGATCAGCCAGCCGGCGGCGAGCTTCACGCGGCCATCGGCCTGCGGGTACTGCGGCAGGTTCGGGTAGCTCGTCCTCAACTGCGCTGCCGTGGCGGTATCGACCACCGGGTTCTGGAAGAAGCTGCCGGCGTTCGGCAGCTGCGCCGGGTCGGGCAGCTTGCGCCGGCGGATGGCGATCACCGCGTCGGCGACGTCGCGCGCGACCGGCGATTCGATATTGCGCGCCGCCAGTTCGTTCGCCACGTCGGCGTAGCGCGTCACCGGCTGCCAGTGCTTCGGCAGGCGGAAGCTGACGTCGGTGATCAGCCAGCGGCCGTCGCGGTGCCAGCCCTCCTGCTTGAAGACGCTGTCGCGGTAGCCGAAGCGGCAGTCGGCGGCAGCGAAGGTCCGGGGGGTGCCGGTGACGAGGTCGATCGCAGTCAGCGCGTGGAAGCGTTCGGCAACCTCCAGCCCGTAGGCGCCGATGTTCTGAATCGGCGCGGCACCGACCGTGCCCGGGATCAGCGACAGGTTTTCCAGTCCGGGCCAGCCCTGCGCCAGCGTCCACTGCACGAAGTCGTGCCAGTTCTCGCCGGCCCCGGCCTGCACGATCCAGGCCTCCGCATCCTCGCCGGCGAGGCGGCGGCCGGGAATGGCCACGCGCAGCATCAGGCCGTCGAAATCGCCGCCGAGCACCAGGTTGCTGCCGCCGCCGAGGATGAAGCGGCGTTCGCCGCGCAAGGCCGGATCGGCAGCGAGCGTCAGCGCCTCGTCGGCCGAGCGGATCGTCGCCAACCGGCGCGCATGCGCCGGCAGCGCCAGCGTGTTCAGCGCCGTCAGGTCGGCATGGTCGAGCAGGGTCGGCAGGGGGGATGACATGCCCGGCATTCTACCCGCGTCGACTACAATGCCCGCCATGCCGACCGCCCATCTGCTCGACCTGCAACCCTTCCCCGGCCTGCCCGCACCGGCGGGCATCAGCGTCGTCGCCGGGGCCGAGCCGCTGCCCGGCGGCGGCCTTCGCCTGGGCTTCGTCTTCCACGGTGCGGCGGAGCAACTCGCCGCCATCGTCGTCCCGGAGAGCGGCTCGCCGATCCGTGTCGACGGCCTGTGGCAGCACACCTGCTGCGAAGCCTTCGTCGGCGTTCCGGGCGAGGCCGGCTATCGCGAATTCAATTTCTCGCCGTCCGGTGCCTGGGCGGCCTATGCCTTTGCCGGCTACCGCCAGGCCCTGCCGCTGCCGCTCGGGCCGGTGCCGGCCATCGCCTGCGTGCCGGCAGCCGGCACGCTGACGCTGGCAACGACGCTGGCCGCCGGCTGGCTGCCGAGGGTACCGAAGCTGCGCCTCGGCCTCTCGGTCGTGATCGAGACGATCGGCGGCGAACGCAGCTACTGGGCGCTCGCCCACCCGGCCGCACAACCCGATTTCCATCACCGCGACAGCTTCGTGCTGCCGCTCGAAATGCACCCTGGGCACCATGAAATTCGGACTTGATCGCCTGCTCGAAGACGCGACGCTGCGCCGCCCGCTGGCCGGCAAGCGCGTCGCCCTGCTCGCCCACCCCGCGTCGGTGACGCGCGACCTGACGCATTCGCTCGACGCGCTGCCGGACATCACGCTGACGGCCGCCTTCGGCCCGCAGCACGGTCTGCGCGGCGACAAGCAGGACAACATGGTCGAGTCGCCGGACTACGTCGACCCGACCCACGGCATCCCGGTATTCAGCCTCTATGGCGAGGTGCGCCGGCCGACCGACGCGATGATGGATACCTTCGACGTGCTGCTCGTCGACCTGCAGGACCTCGGCTGCCGCATCTACACCTTCATCACCACGCTGCGCTACGTGCTCGAAGCCGCGGCGCAGCACGGCAAGGCGGTGTGGGTGCTCGACCGGCCGAACCCGGCCGGCCGCCCGGTCGAAGGGCTGACGCTGCGCGAGGGCTGGGAGAGCTTCGTCGGCGCCGGCGCGATGCCGATGCGCCACGGCCTGACCATGGGCGAGCTGGCGCGCTGGTTCGTCGCCACGCTGAAGCTCGACGTCGACTGCCGGGTGATCGAGATGGCGGGCTGGCAGCCGGATGCCGCGCCCGGCTACGGCTGGCCGCTCGGCGAACGGAGCTGGGTGAACCCGAGCCCGAACGCGCCGAACCTGTGGATGGCGCGTGCCTACGCCGGCACCGTGATGCTCGAAGGCACGACGCTCTCGGAAGGCCGCGGCACGACGCGGCCGCTCGAACTGTTCGGTGCACCGGACATCGACGCTAGTGCCGTGCTGCGCGAGATGCGTGCGCTGGCGCCGGAATGGCTCAAGGGCTGCGTGCTGCGCGAATGCTGGTTCGAGCCGACCTTCCACAAGCACGCCGGCCAGCTGTGCAGCGGCGTGCAGATCCACGTCGAGGACCCGACCCACTACGACCATGCCGCCTTTCGCCCGTGGCGCGTGCAGGCGCTCGCCTTCAAGGCCATCCGCCGCCTGCAGCCCGACTATCCGCTGTGGCGCGACTTCGGCTACGAGTACGAATTCGAGCGGCGGGCGATCGACCTGATCAACGGCTCGCCGCTGCTGCGCGAGTGGGTCGACGATGCGGCGGCGATGCCGGGCGACCTCGATGCGCTGACGCTGCCGGACGAGGCGGCGTGGACATGTCTGCGCGAGGACCTGCTGCGCTACTGACAACGATCGCTGAGCTCGTTGCACAGGGCGCTTGGTTGCGCCGCTGCCCTGCGGCGGAAGCGCGATATTTTTCATCATCCGGAACTGTTGCAGCTGGCATACGTCATAGTTACATGGCGCAAAAATGCCTTGCGTCGGCACTATGGTGCAGTGTTTAGACTGCCCGTAGATGGTGGGGCAGTTATGCAGCTACCGGGGTGACAATATGAGCGCGAATCCGAACAAGAACACCAAGCTCACGATCGGTCGGCTGGCAGATGCAGCCGGAGTCAGCATCGCAACGGTTCGTTACTACCAGCGTCGAGGCTTGATGCCCTTGCCGAAGCGCCCTCAGGCCGGAGGTTTCCGGGAGTACAGCGACGACGACCTGATGCAGCTGCAGCTTATCCGGCGGGCGCAGGAGTTGGGCTTCACGCTGGCTGAGGTGCTTGATCTGCTGGCTCACGTGAAGGGGCGTGACTGCGATGCGATCCTTGCCCTCGCCGCCCGGAAACTGAACGAGATGAGGGGCCAGGTGGCACTTCTGGAAAAAATCAGCGACACCCTGAGCGATCTGATCGCAGGCTGCCCCCGCGGTTGTCCCGATGCCTGTCCGTTCATCCTGAAACTCTGCGCCGGCGAGACCGGCAAACCCTGAATTCATGGCAGGAAGCTCCAGATCCCGGGAAATCAAGCTGGCGACCATCCAGCAACTGGACCGCATTGCCGAGGCGCATCTGCAGTGGACCCACGCCTATCATCGCTCCCTGCTCTGCGGCGAAGCTCCGGACCCCGAAGTGACAGCGCCCGACGCCCATCATTCCTGCCCGTTCGGCGTGTGGTACCGGCAACTCGACCTGAGCGAGTATCAGCAGTGGACAAGCCATCTGCAGCGCATCGATACCCTGCACCGGCAAATGCACGAGAGTGCGGCCCACCTGATGCTCGGCCGCTCCGGCGCCGCGATGTCGGCGGAAGCGTACGACCGTTTCGCGGATCATGCCTATCGTTTCAAGACCGGCGTACGGGCCCTGCAGATGAAACTGATCAAGGACATCTGCCTGATCGATCACCTGACCGGTGTCTGGAACCGCAGTTCGCTCAATCAGCGGCTCTCCGAGGAGTGCGACCGGATGCTTCGCTATGGCGGATCCTGCTGCCTGTGCATGATGGACATCGATCACTTCAAGATGGTCAATGACCGACATGGACACGCAATCGGCGATCGGGTCCTGCAGATGGTGGCCGCGACCGCACAACGACGTCTGCGCCGCTTCGACAGCATCTTCCGCTACGGCGGCGAAGAGTTCCTCATCTGTCTGCCGCGGGCGAGCCTCGCCGAGGCCGAAGCGTCGATGGAACGGATTCGTATCGAGATCGCCGCGACGGAGGTGATTGTCGAGGATGGCACCGAGATTCGGGTCACCGCCTCCTTCGGGGTCTCCGAGTTCCATTCGGCAGCCGATATGGACGAGTGCATCGAGGCCGCCGACCAGGCCCTGTTCATGGCCAAGGCGACAGGTCGCAACCGCGTCTGCAGTTTCTAGGCGAAGCCGTCAGCGGCATATTCTTGCCTGCGGGTGAGGGGCAGTCAGAAACAGGCGCCGACCACGTTCTGCGTCGCCAGCGGAGCGGGATAGAATGCCTGCATCCCTTCCTGTGCCGCGACCGTCATGGACCTGACCACCCCTGCCCTGCTGTTTCCGGCCATCTCCCTGCTGCTGCTGGCCTACACCAATCGTTTCCTGATGCTGGCGCAGGTGATCCGCCAGCTGCATGCCTCGCCGGACCACAAGGCGCCGATCGTGCGCCGCCAGATCGTCGGGCTCAAGCGCCGCATCGTGCTGACCAAGTACATGCAGGGTCTGGGCGTGACGAGCTTCCTGCTGTGTGCGCTGTCCATGTTCGCGCTGTTCGTTCATGGGGACGGGGCGGGCAAGGCCCTGTTCGGTGCCAGCCTGGTCTTCCTGACGGTTTCGCTGGTCCTCTCACTGTTCGAGGTGCTGATCTCGACCAACGCGCTGTCCGTCGTCGTCGAGGACATGGAGCGTGAAGATCCCTTGAAATGAGGAACGGCGACCCGCGGGCCGCCGTTCTGGATGAACGCTGATCGCCGTCAGAGGATCGGCGCCAGCCAGCGCGCTGCCTCGTCGACGCTCATGCCCTTGCGCTGCGCCCAGTCCTCGAGCTGGTCGCGGCCGATCTTCGAGACCGCGAAATACTGCGCCTCGGGGTGGGCGAAGTACCAGCCGGAAACCGCGGCGGCGGGCGTCATCGCGTAGGCCTCGGTGAGCTCCATGCCGGCGTTCTTCGGTGCGTCGAGCAGCGCGAAGATCGTGCCCTTCTCGGTGTGGTCCGGGCAGGCCGGGTAGCCGGGCGCCGGGCGGATGCCCTTGTACTCCTCGCGGATCAGCTGCTCGTTGCTGAGTGTTTCGTCGGCAGCATAGCCCCAGTATTCCTTCCTCACGCGTGCGTGCAGCCACTCGGCGCAGGCTTCGGCGAGGCGGTCGGCGAGCGACTTCAGCATGATCGCGTGGTAGTCGTCGTGCGTCGCCTCGAACTCGGCCAGCTTCTTCTCGATGCCGAGGCCGGCGGTGACAGCGAAGGCGCCGGTCCAGTCGGGGGTTCCGCCTTTTTCAACTCTCGCTGCGACGAAGTCGGCCAGACAGTAGTGCGGCTTGCCGGACGGGCGCTCGTGCTGCTGGCGCAGGTGGTGCGTCGTCGCCAGCACCTTCGTTCTGCTTTCGTCCGTATAGAGCTCGACATCATCGCCGACGCGGTTCGCCGGCCACAGGCCGAAGACGGCGTTTGCGCTGATCCACTTCTCGGCGATCAGCTGCTTGAGCATCGCCTGCCCGTCCTTGAAGACGTTGCGTGCGGCTTCGCCAACCGTCGCGTCGTCGAGGATCTTCGGGTAGGCACCGGCGAGATCCCAGGTCTGGAAGAACGGCCCCCAGTCGATGTATTCGGCGAGCGTTGCGAGATCAATGTCCCTGAGCACGGTGACGCCGGTCTTCCTCGGTTGCACGGGCGTACCGCTGAATGGCAGTGCATTGGCACGCGCCGCCTCCAGCGCCACCAGCGCCACCCCCTTCTTGTTGGCGTGCTGGGCGCGCACCTTCTCGTAGTCGGCGGCGACCTCGGCCTTGAAGTCGGCGGCATGGTCGATCGACAGCAGCTTGGTGACGACGCCGACGGCGCGCGAGGCGTCCGGCACATAGACCACCGGCCCGGCGTAGTTCGGCGCGATCTTGATCGCAGTGTGCGCGCGGCTGGTCGTCGCGCCGCCGATCAGCAGCGGCACCGCATTTCCGTCACCAAAGCCCTGGCGCTGCATTTCGGCCGCGACGTGGCTCATCTCTTCCAGCGACGGCGTGATCAGGCCGGAGAGGCCGATTGCCTGCGCGCCATGTTCCTTGGCGGCGTGCAGGATCTTGTCGCAGGGCACCATGACGCCGAGGTCGACGACGTCGTAGCCGTTGCAGCCGAGGACGACGCCGACGATGTTCTTGCCGATGTCGTGCACGTCGCCCTTGACCGTGGCGACGACGATCTTGCCCTTGGAGGCGGCGCCGGTGCGCAGCTTTTCGGCCTCGATGTAGGGGATCAGGTGGGCGACCGCCTGCTTCATCACGCGCGCCGACTTGACGACCTGCGGCAGGAACATCTTGCCGGCGCCGAAGAGGTCGCCGACGACGTTCATGC
>VFQM010001677.1_pt1 | contig 18634 bp, 14 predicted proteins | sample 3512391 | NCBI WGS metagenome assembly VFQM01 (sample SAMN10412369, study PRJNA504923) | tailings metagenome | isolation source: Replicate 1 from Balatoc abandoned mine | place: Philippines | reverse complement strand
GCGCCTTGAGCGTGTTGTAGTAGGCCAGGCCCTGGGCGTCGGGCACGCGGTAGTCGAGCGCGCCATGGATCACCAGCGTGGGCGTGGTCATGGTGCCGGCGAAGGCGTGCGGGCTCTGGGCGTGCACGCGCGCCATGTCGTCCCAGTACCAGGCGCCGAGCTCCTTGGCGTGCCAGGTGTAGGCGTCGTCGGCAAACATGCCCGTCCAGTCGAAGCAGCCGGCGTGGCACACGTAGGCGGCGTAGCGGCCGGGCTCGCAGTGGCCGTTCATCCACGCGACCATGTAGCCCCCGTAGCTGCCGCCGGTGGCGAACACGCGCTTCGGGTCGGCCCAGGGCCGCTGCAGCAGCGCGTCGGTGGCGGCCTCCACGTCCTGAAGTTCCAGCGCGCCCCAGCGGTGGGTGATGCTGTCCTTGAAGGCGTAGCCGAAGCTCGACGAGCCGTGGTAGTTGACCGCCGCCACCGCATAGCCCTGGGCGGCGAAGGCCTGCACGTTCCAGCGGAAGTGCCAGGCGTCGCCGAAGGCCGTGTGCGGGCCGCCGTGGATCACGTGCAGCAGCGGCAGCTTGCGCCGGCCGGGCCGGGCCGGGTCGAAGCCGGGCGGGTAGGTGACCCAGACCTGGACCTTGTCGCCCCCGGCACCGGTGACCCAGGTCTCCTCGGTGATGCCGGTGGCCACCCCGGCCATCAGCGCATCGTTGAACGACTCGATGCGCCGCGCCGGCGCGCCGGGCGGGTGCACGCGCAGCTGCGGCGGGTGGTCCACCGCGTCGGCCAGCGTCACCAGCGTGCCGGCGGCCTTGTCGAAGGCCTGCAGCCAGCCGCCGGCGGCCAGCACCTCGGCGCGGCGGTCGGGCAGGTCGAAGCGCCACAGGTGGCGGCGGCCCTGCTGCTCGGCGGCGAAGAGCACGGCCTGGCCGTCGTCCTCCCAGTGCAGCGGCGCCTGCACCTCGTGGTCCCACTCGGCGCTGACGACCTCCCAGGCGCCGCCGTCGCGGTCCCAGACGGCGAGCTGGTCGGGCATGGTGTGCTTGAGCCCGCGGTGCTGGGCGACGAAGGCGATGCGGTCGCCGTCGGGCGCGTAGCGCGGCGAGCCCATGTCCCAGCCGGCGTCCTGCGCGATCACGCGCACGCGGCCGCTCCGCAGCTCCATCTCGGCCAGCGCGAAGGGGTTGTCCAGCCGCTTCTGGGCCGCCGGGTCGAAGGCGAAGACCACCCGCTTTCCGTCGGGCGAGACGTCGAAGCAGCCCGCGCCCGGCTCGGCGCGCGACAGCGACCAGGGCGTGCCCTCGAACAGGTCGCGCACGCTGCCGCTGTCGGCGTCGAGCAGCAGCAGGTGCGGCTCCCGGCCCATGGGCAGGTGGTGGTCCCAGTAGCGGTACTGGGCCTCGCTGGTGGCGTAGCCGCTCTCCTTGCGCTCCTTGAAGGCCTTGTGTGCCTTGGCCTGCGCCTTGGCGCCCTTGAGCTGCGGCCAGACCCAGGACACCAGCAGCAGACGCCGGCCGTCGGGGCACCAGCGGAAGCCCTCGACGCCGGTGGCCACGGTGGCCGCGCGCGTGGCCTCGCCGCCGTCGGGGGCGATCAGGTAGAGCTGCGGCGTCTCGTCCTTGGCACCCTGCTGCTCGCGCTGGGCGACGAAGGCGATGCGGTCGCCGCGCGGGCTCCAGCGCGGCTGGCCGTCCTTCTCGCCGCAGGCCGTCAGCGCGCGCGGCTGGCCGCCCAGCGTGGACAGCAGCCACAGCGAGGTGCGGCCCTTGTTGTCGTCCATCGCGTAGGTGGTCAGCGAGGCCACGGCCTGCGCGCCGTCGGGGGCGAGGCTGGGCGCGCCGATGCGACGGATCTTCCAGAGGGTGTCGACGGTCAGGGGCTGGGGCTTGGGCATGGGGCCTCGCGGGGTGGACGGGGGCGCTGCAGCTGGTGCTGCAGGTGGCGGTGGACGGTGGGCCATTCGGCCGCGATGATGCTGTAGACGGCGGTGTCGCGCAGGCTGCCGTCGGGCATGCGCTGGTGGGCGCGCAGGATGCCGTCGAGCTGCGCGCCCAGGCGCTCGATGGCGCGCCGGCTCTGCACGTTCAGCCGGTGCGTGCGGAACTCCACGGCGATGCAGCCCAGCGCCTCGAAGGCGTGGCGCAGCAGCATCCACTTGCACTCGGTGTTCAGCGGCGTGCGCTGCACGCGCGCGGCCAGCCAGGTGCTGCCGATCTCCACCCGCCGGTGCACCGGGTCGACGTTCATGTAGGTGGTCATGCCCACCGGCGTGCCGGCGGCGTCGAGCACGGTGAACGGCGTCATGCTGCCGGCCTGCTGCAGGGCCAGCCGGCGCTCGATCTCGGCGGCCATGCGTTCGGGTGTGGGCACGGCGGTATACCAGAGGGCCCAGAGCTCGCCGTCGCGCACCGCCTCGGCCAGCGCACCGGCGTGGCCCGGCTGCAGCGGCACCAGCGTGGCGTGCGCGCCGCGCAGCTCGACGGGGGCGGGCCAGCTCACGGTGCGGCGGGCGCGTTCACACCTTCTCAGCGGTGGTGGCGCTGCATGAACACCAGCTTCTCGAACAGCGTCACGTCCTGCTCGTTCTTCAGCAGCGCGCCCACCAGCGGCGGCACCGCCACCTTGTCGTCGGCGCTGTGCAGCGCCTCGGCCGGGATGTCCTCGGCCACCAGCAGCTTCAGCCAGTCCAGCAGCTCCGAGGTGCTGGGCTTCTTCTTCAGCCCGGGCAGGCCGCGCACGTCGTAGAAGGTCTTCATCGCGGCCGAGAGCAGCTCGCGCTTCAGGCCGGGGAAGTGCACGTCGACGATGCGCTGCATGGTCTCCGCGTCGGGGAACTTGATGTAGTGGAAGAAGCAGCGGCGCAGGAAGGCGTCGGGCAGCTCCTTCTCGTTGTTGGAGGTGATGAACACCAGCGGCCGGTGCCGGGCGCGTACCATCTCGCGCGTCTCGTAGACGTAGAACTCCATGCGGTCGAGTTCGCGCAGCAGGTCGTTGGGGAACTCGATGTCGGCCTTGTCGATCTCGTCGATCAGCAGGGCCACCGGCTGCTCGGCGGCGAAGGCCTGCCAGAGCACGCCCTGCACGATGTAGTTGCGGATGTCGCGCACGCGCTCGTCGCCGGCTCCCGCCAGCTGGCTGTCGCGCAGGCGGCTCACGGCGTCGTACTCGTAGAGCCCCTGCTGCGCCTTGGTGGTGCTCTTGACGTGCCACTGCAGCAGCGGCATGCCCAGCGACTGCGCCACCTGCTCGGCCAGCATGGTCTTGCCGGTGCCGGGCTCGCCCTTGACCAGCAGCGGGCGCTGCAGCGTGATGGCCGCGTTCACCGCGAGCATCAGGTCGGGCGTGGCGACGTACTGGTCCGAGCCCTTGTACTTCATGGGGTGGGGAGGGTCTTGAGGTGGATCCGGCCAGTATAAGTCGGTGCCTATAATCGCCGGCTGACCCGCGCCCCGCTGGCGCTCGACACCCCGGCAACGATGATCAAGACGCTCACGACCACCCTGCTTGCGCTGACCCTGGGCGCCGGCTTCACCCTGGCCCACGCGCAGGACGGCAACGCCGCCGAAGGCGCGAAGAAGGTGGCGCAGTGCATCGGCTGCCACGGCATCCCGGGCTACCAGATGAGCTTCCCGGAGGTGCACAAGGTGCCGATGATCTCCGGCCAGAACGCGAAGTACATCGTCGCGTCGCTGCAGGCCTACAAGAAGGGCGACCGCAAGCACCCGACGATGCGGGGCATCTCCGCGTCGCTGACCGACCAGGACATGGCCGACATCGGCGCCTACTACGAGGCCGACGGGGCCCGCGCAGCGGTGAAGTCGGTGGCGGCACGCGAGCCGTCGCCCGAGGTGGCGGCGCTGCTGACCAAGGGCGCCTGCGCCTCCTGCCACGGCGCCGACTACAACCAGCCCATCGACCCGAGCTACCCCAAGATCGCCGGCCAGCACGCCGACTACCTGCTGGTGGCGCTGCGCTCCTACCAGACCGACGGCAACCCGAACATCGGCCGCAACAACGCCATCATGGCCGGCGTGGCGCGCCAGTTCACGCGCCAGGAACTCAAGCTGATGGCCGACTACCTGGGCCGCCAGCCGGGCTCGCTGGCCGTGGTGCCCCAGAGCCGTTTCCGCTGAGCGCCGCGGCGCGGCCGCCAGCCACCCGCCACCAGCCGCCCCGCGAGGGCGGCTTTTTTTCGCCGTCACCGATGGCGCCGCCACGGCCCGGCGTCAATTCTTGGCACCCGGCGGCGCGCCGCCTTCAGCCGGCTGCCGCCCGGCCGATACCGTGACGGACCGGCCATGCTCAAGAAGATCCCCGTCGACCAGGTCCGCATCGGCATGCACATCCACAAGCTGGAGGGTGCATGGCTGGACCACCCGTTCTGGAAGACACGCTTCGTGCTCGACGACGTGCAGGACCTGGCCCGCCTGCGCGCCAGCGCGGTGCCGGCGGTGTGGATCGACGACGCGCTGGGCCTGGACGTGGCGCCGCCGGACAGCCCTGAACCCCTGCCGCCCGCGCCGGCCGCACCTGCGCCCGCCCTGGCCGCTCCGGCGCTGGCGCCCGTGGTGGCGGCCGGGCCGCCGCCGCCCACGCGCGACCTGAAGGGCGAGCTCGAGCAGGCCGCCGCCATCTGCAAGAAGGGCCGCGGCGCGGTGATGAAGATGTTCGCCGAGGCCCGCCTGGGCCAGGCGGTGGACGCCGAGCAGTGCCTGCCCCTGGTGGGCGAGATCGCCGACTCGGTGTTTCGCAACCCCGGCGCGCTGGTCAGCCTGGCGCGGCTGAAGACCGCCGACGACTACAGCTTCATGCACTCGCTGGCGGTGTGCGCGCTGATGGTGGCCCTGGCGCGCGCCATGGGCCAGGACGAGGCCGCCAGCCGCGAGGCCGGCCTGGCCGGCCTGCTGCACGACCTGGGCAAGGCCGTGATGCCGCCGGAGGTGCTGAACAAGCCGGGCAGGCTCAGCGATGCAGAGTACGCGATCATGAAGACGCACCCGGTGCGCGGCCACGAGATGCTGCTGGAGGCGCGCGGTGCGTCGCCCGCGGCGCTGGAGGTCTGCCTGCACCACCACGAGCGGCCCGACGGCCGCGGCTACCCGCACGGGCTGTCCGGCGAGCGGCTGAGCCTGCTGGCGCGCATGGGCGCGGTCTGCGACGTCTACGACGCCATCACCTCCAACCGGCCCTACAAGGCGGGCTGGGACCCGGCCGAGTCGATCGCGCTGATGGCCTCGTGGCAGGGCCAGTTCGACCCCGACGTGTTCAAGGCCTTCGTGCGCAGCCTGGGCATCTACCCCACCGGCTCGCTGGTGCGCCTGGCCTCGAACAAGCTCGCCGTGGTGGTGGACCAGAACCCCGAGCGCCTGACCGCGCCGCGGGTCAAGGTGTTCTTCTCCACCGCATCGAACATGGGCATCCGGCCGCGCCTGCTCGACCTGGCCCGCCCCGGCTGCGCCGACCGCATCGTCGGCCGCGAGGACCCGGTCAAGTGGGGCTTCCGTCAGCTCGACGAGCTCTGGGTCGAGGGCGACGTGCTGCGCCGCTCCCGCTGAGCGCCTGCGTCGCCCGCCAGGTCGTCGAGGATCGGGCAGTCCGGCCGCCCGTCGCCGTGGCAGCACTGCACCAGCTGCTGCAGGCTGCGCCGCATGGCCTGCATGCGCGCGATGCGCGTGTCCAGGTCGTCCACGTGGCGCTGCGCCAGCGCGCGCACCTCGGCGCTGGCGCGCTGCGGGTCGGCCCACAGGCCCAGCAGCTGCGCGATCTCGTCGAGCCCGAAGCCCAGGTCGCGCGCACGGCGGATGAAGCGCAGCGTGTGCAGCGTGCGCTCGTCGTAGCGGCGGTAGCCGGCGTCGCTGCGCGACACCGCCGGCAGCAGGCCCAGCGCCTCGTAGTGGCGGATCATCTTCGGCGTCACGCCGGTGGCCTGCGCGGCCTGGCCGATGTTCATCGAGGCCTCCATCGGGCGAGCAGCAGCGCGTTGGCCAGCACGCTGACGCTGGACAGCGCCATCGCCGCGCCGGCCACCACCGGGCTGAGCAGGCCCAGCGCCGCCAGCGGGATGCCCACCACGTTGTAGGCGAAGGCCCAGAACAGGTTCTGCCGGATCTTGCGCACGATGGCGTGCGACAGCTGCAGCGCCTCCACCACCAGCGCCGGGTCGCCGCGCATCAGCGTCAGCCCGGCGGTGGCCATGGCCACGTCGGTGCCGGTGGCCATCGCCAGGCCCACGTCGGCGGCGGCCAGCGCCGGGGCGTCGTTGATGCCGTCGCCCACCATGGCCACGCGGCCCGGGTGGCTGCCCTGGCCGGCCTGCGCCTTCAGCGCCGCCACCACGGCGGCCTTGTCCGACGGCAGCACCTCGGCGCGCACCTCGTCGATGCCCAGCCGCCGCGCCACCGCCTCGGCGGCGGCCCGGTGGTCGCCGCTGACGAGCACCGTGCGCATGCCGGCCGCATGCAGGCGCCTGATCGCCTCGGCGGCGCTGGCGCGCGGCTCGTCGCCGAAGGCCAGCCAGCCTCGGGCATGCCAGGCCTGGCCTTCGCGCACGAGCAGCCAGCTCACGCTGCGGCCCTCGGCCTGCACGGCCGCGGCGGCGGACGTGTCCAGGCCCAGCTCGGCGGCCCAGCGCGTGCTGGCGATGCGCAGCGCCCGCCCCGCCACCGTGCCTTCCAGCCCGCGGCCGGCCTCGGCCCGCACACCCTGCGCGGCCGGCACCGCCAGCCCCTGGGCCTGCGCCGCCTGCGTCACCGCGCGCGCCAGCGGGTGCTCGCTGCCGGCCTGCAGCGCGGCGGCGTCGCGCAGCAGCGCGGTGTCGTCGCCGTCGGCCGCCTGCCAGGCCACCAGCTTCGGCCGGCCCTCGGTGAGGGTGCCGGTCTTGTCGAAGGCCACCACGCGCACCTGCCGCATCAGCTCCAGGGCCTGCGGGTCGCGCACCAGCACGCCGCGCCGGGCCGCCAGCCCGGTGCCCACCATCAGCGCCGCCGGCGTGGCCAGGCCCAGGGCGCAGGGGCAGGCGATGACGAGCACGGCCACCGCATTGACCACCGCCGTCTCCACCCCGGCGCCGGCCAGCCACCAGCCCAGCCCCGCGAGCAGGGCCACCACCACCACCGCGGGCACGAAGACCTCGGCCACGCGGTCCACCGTCTGCTGGATGGGCGCCTTGGCCGCCTGCGCCGTCTCCACCAGGCGCACGATGCGCGCGAGCTGCGTTTCGGTGCCCACGGCGGTGACACGCACCACGATCAGGCCCTCGCCGTTGAGCGCGCCGCCGGCCACCGCGTCGCCCGGTTCGCGGGCCACGGGCAGGCTCTCGCCGGTGAGCATGGACTCGTCGAGGTGGGTGCGGCCTTCCACCAGCGTGCCGTCGGCCGGCAGCCGCTCGCCGGGACGCACCACCACCTCGTCGCCCAGGCGCAGTTCGGCCAGCGGCACGCGCCGCTCGCCGTCGGTGCCGCGCACGGCGGCGGTGTCGGGGCGCAGCTCACGCAGCGCATCCAGCGCCTGCAGCGTGCGCCGCTTGGCACGCGACTCCAGCCACTTGCCCAGGCGCACCAGCACGATCACCACCGCCGCGCTCTCGAAGTACAGGTGCGGCATGCCGTCGGGCTCGCGCGCCCACAGCCACAGGCTCAGCCCGTAGGCGGCACTGGTGCCCAGGGCCACCAGCAGGTCCATGTTGCCGCTGCCGGCGCGCAGCGCCTTCCAGCCGGCGCGGTAGAAGCGCGCGCCCAGCACGAACTGCACCGGCGTGGCGAGCAGGAACTGCCATGCCGCCGGCAGCATCCAGTGGCGGCCGAACAGGTCGCCGGCCATCGGCAGCACCAGCGGCAGCGCCAGCAGCAGCCCCAGCACGACCAGCCAGCCTTCGCGGTCGGCCTGTGGCGCCCCGCGGCCCGTGCCGTCCTGCGGCACGTGGGCCGGGTAGCCGGCGCGGTCCAGCGCGGCGATCAGCGTGTCCGCCGGCGTGCCGGCCAGCACGCGCAGCTCGGCCGAGCCGGCGGCCAGGTTGACCGCGGCGTCCAGCACGCCGGGCACCTTCTTCAGCGCGCGCTCCACCCGGCCCACGCAGCTGGCGCAGGTCATGCCGTCCACGGCCAGCTTCAGGCGCTGCTCGGGCACGGTGTAGCCGGCGCGTTCGATGGCGGCACCCAGCGCCGCCGCGTCGGGCGCGCCGCTGGCCTCCACCGTGGCCTGCTCGGTGGCCAGGTTGACGCGCGCGTCCACCACGCCGGGCACCTTCTTGAGCGCCTTCTCCACACGGGCCACGCAGGACGCGCAGGTCATGCCGGCCACCGGCAGGGTCAGGGTCTGGTTCATGGAACGGAGCATCGACCTTGACATCATGTCAGAGTCAAGCCTTGACCTTGCCACGGTGGCAAGCTTCAGACTGGCGGCCTCACCCCCCGAGGAGGAACCCGACCATGATCGAACTGACCCTGCCCGACATGACCTGCGGCCATTGCGTCAAGGCCGTCACCCAGACCGTGCAGCGGCTGGACGCCGCCGCCACCGTGGAGGTGGACCTGCCCGGCCACCGCGTGAAGATCGCCACCACCCAGCCCGCCGAGGCGGTGAAGGCGGCGCTGGCCGAAGAGGGTTATCCCGCGGCCTGACCCGGCACGCCGCTTGCCTACACTCCGGCGCACCTGCCAACGATGCGCCACCATGGCGCCGGAGTGAACGCATGACGCATTGGATTGCCGCGGCTGCCCTGGCCGCGTGTGCCGCAGTGGCCGGCACGGCCGCCGCACAGACCCTGCGCTGGGCCAGCCAGGGCGACCCGCAGACCATGGACCCGCACTCGCAGAACGAGTCCATGACGAACATGATGAACGGCCAGGTCTACGAGCGCCTGACCCGGCGCGACAAGGACCTGAACATCGTGCCCGGCCTGGCCACCGCCTGGGAGCAGACCGGCCCGCTGACCTGGCGCTTCAAGCTGCGCCCGGGGGTGAAGTTCCACGACGGGGCCGACTTCGCCGCCGACGACGTGGTCTTCTCCATCAACCGTGCCAAGGAGCTGACCTCGCAGGTCAACGTCTACGCCAACGCCGTGGGCACGCCGGTGGCGGTGGACCCGCTGACGGTGGAGTTCCGGCTCGACAAGGTCAACCCCATCTTCCTGCAGCACATCGACGCGCTGTGGATCATGGACCGGCAGTGGGCCGAGAAGCACCGCGTGACCAAGCCGCTGGACTTCAAGAACAAGGAGGAGTCGCACGCCTCCTTCAACGCCAACGGCACCGGCCCCTACATGCTGGTCAGCCGCGCGCCGGGCATCAAGACCGTCTACAAGCGCAACCCGGCCTGGTGGGACAAGCACGCCGGCAACGTGCAGGAGATCGTCTACACGCAGATCTCCAACGACGCCACGCGGCTGGCGGCGCTGGTCTCCGGCGAGATCGACTTCGTGCTCGACCCGGCGCCGCGCGACGTGCCGCGGCTGCGCAACACCAGCGGCGTGAAGATCATCGACGGGCCGGAGAACCGCATCGTCTTCATCGGCATGGACCAGCACCGTGACGAGCTGCTCTACAGCAGCGTCAAGGGCAAGAACCCGTTCAAGGACGTGCGCGTGCGCCGCGCGCTGTACCACGCGATCGACATCGAGACGATGAAGACCAAGCTGATGAACGGGCAGAGCTTCCCCACCGGCGGCATCACGCCGTCGCCGCTGGGCAGCTACAACGACCCGCAGGTGGAGTCGCGCCTGCCCTTCGACCTGGCGCGCGCCAAGGCGCTGCTCACCGAGGCCGGCTACCCCGACGGCTTCGAGGTGACGCTGGACTGCCCGAACAACCGCTACGTCAACGACGAGGAGATCTGCATCACGCTGGCGTCGATGTGGGCCAAGATCGGCGTCAAGGTGCGCGTGGTGGCGCTGCCGCGCGCGACCTACTTCCCCAAGCTGGAGAAGCACGACACCAGCATGTACATGCTGGGCTGGGGCGGCGCCGTCACCGACGCCGAGACCACGATGACGCCGGTGCTGCGCACCTTCGGCGACAAGGGCGTGGGGCTGTACAACTACGGCCGGGTCTCGAACGCGAAGTTCGACGAGCTGGCCGCGGCCTCCAGCGGCGAGGCCGACCCGGCCAAGCGCAAGGAGCTCGTGATCGCCGCGCTGCGCGAGTACACCGCGCAGGCCCACCTGCTGCCGCTGCACCGCCAGGTCATCCCCTGGGCGGCGCGCCGCAACGTGGAGGCCGTGCACCGCGCCGACAACTGGCTCGAGGTGGCCTGGATGAACATCCGCTGAGTCCGGCGGCCCCGTGGCGCATGCCGCGCCGCGGGGCCCTGGCGCGCCGCGCTCAGCGCACGAAGTCGCGTGCGCAGCGGAAGCCGATGTAGACCACCGCGGTGTCGGCCGGCTTGCCCTGCAGGTGGTCGGCGCGCATCTGTCGCTCCCCGTACCACCAGGAGCCGCCGCGCGTGCGGCGGTCGGCGTCGGTGCCCTGGTCCACCCACTCCCAGGCGTTGCCGCCCATGTCGTGCAGGCCGTTGACGCCGGGCAGGCCCTGCGTCACCGGCCGGTGGCGACGGCCGTCGAAGGTGGCGCCGGGCTGGCAGTCGCCGCGGCAGTTGGCGCCCGCGGGTTTCGCGCCCGTGGGGTAGGCGTAGGCCTGGCCCCGCACGAAGGGCGCCGGGGGACGCTCGCGCTGCTCGGTGTAGGCCGCGGCCACCCATTCGGCGTCGGTGGGCAGGCGGCCGCCGGCCCAGCGGCAGAAGTCGCGCGCCTCGTGCCAGGTGAGGTGCACCGCCGGCTCGTCGTCGGCGGCCGGCGTGCCGAAAGGGCTGCGCCAGGTCCAGCCGGGGCGCTGCTGCCAGCCGGCCACGTACTCCTGGCCGCCGCCGCGGCGCTCGGCCTCGGTGACGCGGCCGGTGGCCTCGGCGAAGCGGCGGAACTGCGCCACCGTGGTCTCGGTGCGCGCCAACAGCAGGCCTTGCAGCGGCTGCCAGTCGATCAGCCCGGCCGGCACCGCGGCCTGCACCGAGGTGCAGGCCAGCAGCGCGGCCAGGTGCAGGGCGGGGCGGAGGGTGGGCATGCGCATGCCGCCGATCTTCGCCCGGCCGCGATGCCCCCATGCGGGGCCCGGTCGGCGTTCAGCCGCGCCCGCCGCGCCGCCAGGGGCCGTCGATCACCAGCGTGAGCCCGGGGCTCTGGATGTTCACGATCATGAACAGCCCGTTCGGCGAGAAGCAGGCGCCGCAGAACTCGCTGGTGTTGAAGATGTTGCGCACGGCCATGAACATCTCGCCACTGGCCTCCACGCCGACGATGTTGTCACCTTCGGAGCCGTCCTCGCAGAGATACAGGCGGCCGTCGGGTCCGACGGTGATGTTGTCGGGTGCGTCCAGCACCGCGCGGTCGGTGGACTCGACCACCAGCGTCACCGTCTCGGCCACCGGGTCGTAGGCAAACACCTGGCCGGCACCCAGGTCGCCGCCGTTGCTGCACACCAGGTACACGAGGCCGTTGCCAAACCAGATGCCCTCGCCGCGCGAGAAGATCGCCGCGCCCTTGGACTGCGCCTCCAGGCGCAGCGTGTCCTCGGCCGGGTCGACCTCGTCGATGGTGACCCATTCCACCGGTTGCGGCTGGTTCAGCAGGCCGAGGAAGCCCTTGGCCGTGTTCACCGGGCCGTCGATGCCAGCGAACTTCAGGGCCTGCAGCGTGCCGCCGGCAGCCAGCTGGCCGGGGCGGTCGGGGATGTAGCGGTACAGGCAGCTGTCGCCACGGTCCTCCGACTGGTAGACGATGCCGGTGGCCGGGTCGGTGCAGGTGGCCTCGTGGTTGAAGCGGCCCATGGCGACGATGGGCCGCGCGGCGACGGCGGCGCTGGCGAAGGCCGGCACCTCGAACACGTAGCCGTGGCGCTGCTGGTACTGCGGGGCGCTGGCGGGCGTGGAGACATTTTCCTCGCAGGTCAGCCAGCTGCCCCAGGGCGTCAGGCCGCCGGCGCAGTTGTTGTTGGTGCCGCCGATCGACGCGAAGTCGCGCAGCAGCTTGCCGCGCGGGTCCAGCACCAGCGTGGTGGTGCCGCCGTTGGCATAGCTGTCGTACTTCAGGTTGGCCGGCACGTCCACGCCGCGAGGGTTGCCGAACTTGACCTCGGCGTTGCTTAGCTCGTGGTTGCGCACCAGCACCGTGGTGCCGCGCGGGCCGCGGAACGCGGCCATGCCGTCATGGTCGCCGGGCACGAGCGTGCCGTCGCTCATCGTCGAGCCGGTCCACGACACGACGCTGTAGCGGAAACCGCGGGGCAGCTCGATCAGCGGCACGCCGCGCAGGTCGAACGCGCCTTCGACGAACAGCTCGCTGCTGTTGAGCGGAAGCGCCGGGGCCAGCGTACCGAGGCCGGGGCCGAAGCGGGGCAGGCCCTGGGCGGCGCGGCCGGCCATGGCCGACAGGGGGGCCATCATGGCGCCGGCGCCGAGCAGGCGCATGAAATCTCTGCGGGAACGGGTCATCGTGTGCCTTCCTGGACGGTGGGTCGTGCTGGTGCTCGCTGCGGGGGTGCAGCGGGCTGGAGGACGACCGCGTCCCGGGCCACGGTCTGCCGCGCATGCTGAGCGGCCACGATGACGGTTTGATGATCGCGGCTGTGCCGCCGCTGGCCGTCAGCGCCGCACGCGGTACACCCGCACCGACTGCGGCGCCAGGTGCAGCGTGGCAAGGCCGGCGGCGTCGGCCTGCGCCGGGGCGCCCCAGCGCGGCCAGGCGGCCACCAGGCGGGCCCCGGGCGGCAGCGCCGGCACCTGCACCGTGGTGCCCGCGGTGCCGTAGTGGATCAGCGTGAGCGTGTGGTCGTCGTCCGCACGGCGCTGCCACTGGGCCGTCAGGCCGTCGGCCCGGGCGTGCTCGAAGCTGCCGCGGCGGATGGACGCGTGCGCGTTGCGCAGGCCGATCATGGCGCGGTAGAAGTGCCACAGCGAGTCGGGGTCGGCGCGCTGCGCCTGCAGGTTGTGCGTGCCGGCGTTGGGCGACACCGGCCGGAACGGCGTGCCGCGGCTGAAGCCGCCGTCGGCCGTCCAGCTCATCGGGCCGCGCACCGGCAGGTCGCCCTGGTCCATGCCCGGCAGCCCGTGCAGGCCGGCCATGCCGACCTCCTCGCCGTAGTACACGAAGGGCGTGCCGGGCTGCAGCAGGTAGCCGGCGGCGGCCAGTCGGTAGCGGGCCTCGTCGCCGCCGACCTGGTCCCACAGGCGGCGGCCGGCGAAGATGTCGTGGTTGGACACCATGGTGGCCATGCGCGCGCTGCGCCGGGGGTCGGGCGCCACCAGGGCCTGCACCGAGGCCGCGTCGCCCCGCGCGGCGCGCACGTAGTGCTGCACGTAGCCGAAGGCGAACGCGGCGCCGCAGACCTCGGGCTGGGCGTAGTCCAGCGGCTCGGCCGTGGCCTCGCACACCGCCCAGCGGTGGCGGTAGGCGGTGACCAGGTCCTGCAGGCGCTTGGTGAGCGCACGGCTCTCCGGCTGGTCGTTCCAGTCCCGGGCGCTGCGCTCCACCATGTGCGGCACGGCGTCGAGCCGGAAACCGTCGAGCCCGCGGTTGAGCCAGAAGCGCAGGCTGTCCTCGTGGTAGCGCCAGACCTCGGGGTTCGTGAGGTCGAAGTCGGGCACCTTGGCGTTGAAGGTGCCGAAGTAGAAGCCGCGGGCGTCGGCCGGCGGGGCGGGCAGGTCCTTCCACTCGCCGGCCCAGGTCCAGGGTCGGGAGGCGGCGTGCACCCAGGGGTCCTTGCCCCAGATCTCCCAGCCCTGCGGCTTGGTGTCGGACCACACGTACCAGCGGTGAAAGGGGTTGGCCGGCCCCTGTAGCGCCTGCTGGAAGGCCGGATGCTCGACGGCGCTGTGGTTGATCACGTAGTCCATCACCACGCCGATGCCGCGACGGTGCGCCTCGCGCAGCAGGGCGTCGAAGTCGCCCAGCGTGCCGTACTCCGGCGCCACGGCGCGGAAGTCGGTGGTGTGGTAGCCGTGGTCACCGTCGGCATTGGCGGTGACGGGCATCAGCCAGATGCCCCGGATGCCCAGCGCCTGCAGCACCGGCAGCGTCTGCGTCAGGCCGCGCAGGTCGCCGATGCCGTCGCCGTCGCTGTCCTTCCAGGCGCGGACGAAGATCTCCATGAACGCGCCGTGGTGCCAGTCGGGCGCCAGCGTGCTGCCCGGGTCGCGCATGGGCACCGGGCTCAGGTCCAGCGGGCTGGCGGTGGCGGCCAGGGGCAGCCACAGCGCGGCAAGGGTGGCGGCGAGGTGGGCGGCGATCGGCATGGCTGAAATGTAGTCAAGCTACATGCAGGGCGGCAATCCACGGGAAAACGCTGAATCACGGGCTGTGGAGCGATGTAGTTTTGTTCCACTACCATGGCTCCATGCCCGTGTTCAGAAGTTCTGCCCTCGTCCTGGCGCTGGTGTGCGCCGCCCCGCACGCCGCCGCAGCAGCCTTCCCGCCCCCGTCCGCGGCCGACTGCGCCAGCCCGGCGGGCCGCGTGCTCGAGGCCGCCCACCCGGCGGCCCCGGGTGCCGCCGCCGAGGCCCTGTGGCTCGACGATCGCCGGCTGCGCTGGCCGGGCGCCGCGGCCACGGGCCGCGTGCGCCTGCACCACGCGGCCGCCGGCCAGCTGCGCCTGGCCGACGGCCGGGTGCAGGGTGCCGACGCTTCGGTGGCGCTGCTCGACGACGGCACGCCGCTGCCGGCGGCGCAGGCGGCGCGCTTCCGCTGGGCCGGCGCCGGGCGCACGCTGCGCCTGGCCGACGGGGATGCCCCGGCGCTGGCGGGCTGGCTGCGCGGCGACCTGCTGCTCACCCTGGAGGACGCCGACGGGGGCGTGCGCGCCCACACGCGCGTGCAGCTGCCCGGTGCGCTGGATGTGCGGTATGAACCCGCGCGCCACCTGGGGGACCTGGGCGTGCAGCTGGATGCCAGCGGGGCCCGCGTGCGCGTGTGGGCGCCCACGGCGCGCGGCGTGGCCCTGTGCCTGCACGGCCTGCGCCCGCGCGACGGCGCGGCCCAGGTGCTGCCGATGACCCGCGACGACCGCACCGGCAGCTGGGCCGCCACGGCCGCGGGCGTGCGCGACGGCTTCTACAGCTATCTCGTGGACCTGCACGTGCCCGGCCACGGCTGGGTGCGCAACCGTGTCACCGACCCCTACAGCATCGGCCTGGACGCCGACTCGCAGCACAGCTGGATCGGCCGCCTGGACGACCCGCGCACCCAGCCTGCCGGCTGGGACACGCAGGCCGCGCCGCCGCCGCCGAGGTCGACGACCGACATGGTGATCTACGAGCTGCACGTGCGCGACTTCTCGCGCGACGACGCCAGCGTGCGCCCGGCCTGGCGCGGCAAGTACCTGGGTTTCACCGAGACCGCGTCCGATGGCATGCGCCACCTGCGCGCGCTGGCCGCGGCCGGCCTGACCGACGTGCACCTGCTGCCGGTGTTCGACCTCGCCACCGTGCCCGAGCGCGGCTGCGTCGCGCCCGCCATCCCCGAGGCGGCGCCCGACAGCCCGCGGCAGCAGGCCGCCGTGGCCGCGGTGAAGGACCGCGACTGCTACAACTGGGGCTACGACCCCTGGCACTTCAACGCCCCGGAAGGCAGCTTCGCCACCGACCCCGACGATGCGCCGGGGCGCATCCGCGAGTTCCGCGCGATGGTGATGGCCATGCACGCCCTGGGCCTGCGCGTGGGCATGGACGTGGTCTACAACCACACCACCGCCGCCGGGCAGCACCCGAAGAGCGTGCTCGACCGCATCGTGCCCGGCTACTACCACCGGCTGAACGCGCGCGGCGAGGTGGAGCGCAGCACCTGCTGCGACAACACCGCCACCGAGCACGCGATGATGGCCAAGCTGATGAGCGACTCGGTGCTGCTGTGGGTGCGCGAGCACCGCATCGACGGCTTCCGCTTCGACCTGATGGGCCACCAGCCGCGCGACGAGATGCTGGCCATCCGCGACCGCCTGCGGCGCGAGACCGGCCGCGCGGTGCCGCTGATCGGCGAGGGCTGGAACTTCGGCGAGGTGGCCGACGGCGCGCGCTTCGTGCAGGCCAGCCAGCTGGAGCTCAACGGCAGCGGCATCGGCACCTTCAGCGACCGCGCGCGCGACGCGGTGCGCGGCGGTGGCGCCGGCGACAACGGGGCCGACCAGGTCACGCGCAAGGGCTACGTCAACGGCGGCGCCGACGCGGCCACCGCCGACATGGTGCGCGTGGGCCTGGCCGGCAGCCTGCGCGGCTTCCGCATGACCACGCACGACGGCCGCGAGCGTGCGCTGCAGGACATGACCTACGGCGGCGGCCAGCCCGCCGGCTACGTGCGCGAGCCGGGCGAGGTGGTGAACTACGTGGAGAACCACGACAACCAGACGCTGTTCGACCTCAACGTCTTCAAGCTCCCGCCCGACACGCCGCCCGACGAGCGCGCGCGTGTGCAGATGCTGGCCGCGGCGATCAACATGTTCAGCCAGGGGGTGGCCTATTTCCACGCCGGCATCGAGACGCTGCGCAGCAAGAGCATGGACCGCAACAGCTACGACAGCGGCGACTGGTTCAACCGCGTCGACTGGACGCTGCAGGACAACTTCTTCGGCACCGGCCTGCCGCCGGCCTGGGACAACGAGACCAGCTGGCCGTGGATGGCGCCGCTGCTGGCGCGTGCCGAGGCCATCCGCCCGCGGCCGCAGGACATGCGCTTCGCGCGCGACCAGTTCCTGGACCTGCTGCGCATCCGCGCCAGCACGCCGCTGCTGCGCCTGCCCACGGCCGAGGCCATCGTGCAGCGCCTGCGCTTTCCCAACAGCGGGCCAGGGCAGGTGAGCGGCGTGCTGGTGGGCCTGCTCGACGGCCAGGGCCTGCCCGACGCGGGCTTTGCGGCGCTGGCCTACGCCATCAATGTCGACACCGAGGCCCGCACGTTCGAACTGCCGGCGCTGGCCGGCGGCGGCTGGGCCCTGCACCCGGTGCAGCAGGCCGCCGGCGCCGCCGACCCGCGCGCCAGGCAGGCCCGGCTCGGCGCCGATGGCCGGCTGCTCGTGCCGCCGCGCACCGCCGTGGTCTTCGTGCGGCGCTGAGCGGCGAGGGCGGGGTTCAGGCGCGGGGAGGGCGCTGCGCGCTCACGCCCGGGGAGGGCGCTGCGCGCTCTTGGGCCGGAAGGCGGCGCACACCGCCCCGTCGGTTTCCAGGTAGGGGCCGCCGATGAGGTCGATGCAGTAGGGCACGGCGGCGAAGATGCCGTGCACCGGTGGCACCGCCTGGGGCAGGCCCTGCAGCGTCTCGGCAATCGACTTCGGCTGCCCGGGCAGGTTGATCACCAGGGCCTTGCCGCGGATCACGGCCACCTGGCGCGACAGGATGGCCGTGGGCACGAAGGCCAGGCTGATCTGGCGCATCTGTTCGCCGAAGCCGGGCATCACCTTGTCGGCCACCGCCAGCGTGGCCTCCGGCGTCACGTCGCGCGGCGCCGGGCCGGTGCCGCCGGTGGTGAGCACGAGGTCGCAGTCGGCCACGTCCACCAGCTCGCGCAGCGCGGCGCTGATCACGTCCTGCTCGTCGGGGATCAGGCGCTCCTGCCAGTCGATCGGGTTCTTCAGCGCGCGCGACAGCCAGTCCTTCAGCGCCGGGATGCCCTTGTCCTCGTAGACGCCGCTGGAGGCGCGGTCGCTCACCGAGACGAGGCCGATGCGCACGCGGTCGGGTGCGGAGGTCATGGCGTGGGGGACTCCGGCAGCAGGGGACGGATGAACTGGAACAGCTCGCGATAGCTCCGGGGCTGCCGCTGCCCGGGGGCCAGCGCGGCGCCGTCGCGGCGCGCCGCGCGCACCAGGCTGCGCAGGTGCTGGGCATCGCAGTCGGGGTGGTCGGCCATCCAGGCGGTCAGCGCCTCGTCGTCGGCCATCAGGCGCTCGCGCCAGCGCTCGGCCTCGTGCAGCCGCCAGGCGTCGCGCGCGCCGCCGAGCGCGAAGGCGGCCACCGCCTCGCGCAGCGGCTCCGGGTCGGCCGTGCGCATGAGCTTGCCCACATACTGCATCTGGCGCCGCCGGCCCTCGTGCGACTTCGTGCGCTGCCAGGCCTGGATGGCCTCGCGCAGCGCGTCGGGCATCTCGGTGGCGGCGAGGCGGTCGGCCGGCAGGTCGCACAGCTCGCGCCCCAGCGTCTGCAGTGCCTGCGATTCGGCCTTGAGCTGCGTCTTGCTCGGCGCGGTCGGGTCTGCGGGGTGCAGGTCCTGGGAATCGATGCCGCGGTGCGGCGCTGCTCGGCGGGGCATGGTCGTGGGGCCGAACGGCCGGCAGGCCGGGCCACGGAAGAGGGGCCGATATCATAGGTGCAGACCCGTCGGCCCCTGCGCCGCCGGACCCACGCGCCGGCCGCATGGCCCGGCCTCCCGCCCCGACCCACCTGCCACGGACCCGCCCGATGCCCGCTGCCCGCCCCGACCACGGCTTTGCCTACCCGCGCGAGCAGTTCCAGCAGATGGTCGAGGACGTGCTCGCGCAGGCCCGCGCGCTGGGCGCCTCCGATGCCGGCGTCGAGGTCTCCGAAGGCGCCGGGCTGTCGGTGTCGGTGCGCTGCGGACAGGTGGAGAACGTCGAGCGCAACCGCGACAAGTCGCTCGGCGTCAGCGTCTACCTGGGGC
>VFQM010001676.1_pt1 | contig 18644 bp, 18 predicted proteins | sample 3512391 | NCBI WGS metagenome assembly VFQM01 (sample SAMN10412369, study PRJNA504923) | tailings metagenome | isolation source: Replicate 1 from Balatoc abandoned mine | place: Philippines | reverse complement strand
ACGCTGCTGCTGCTCTTCTTCGGCATGGTCATGGTCTATTCGGCATCGATCGCCACGGCCGAAGCCGGGCGGTTTACCGGCAACCAGCCGGCCTACTTCCTGATCCGCCACGCGATCTTCCTCTGCATCGGCATCATCGCCGCGGCGGTCGCCTTCCAGATTCCGCTCGCCACCTGGCAGCAGCTGGCCCCCTGGCTGTTCGTTGCCGGCGTGCTGCTGCTCATCGTGGTTCTCATTCCCGGGCTCGGCCGCGAGGTGAACGGTGCCCGCCGCTGGCTGCCGCTGGGCGTCGCCAACCTGCAGCCGTCCGAGCTGATGAAACTCTTCGCCGCGCTCTATGCCGCCGACTACACGGTGCGCAAGATGCCGGTGATGCACGACCTGAAGAAGGCGTTTCTGCCGATGGCCGGGGCCATGGTCTTCGTCGGCATCCTGCTCCTCAAGGAACCGGATTTCGGTGCCTTCGTCGTCATCATCTCGATCGCCATCGGCATCCTTTTCCTCGGCGGCATGCGGGCGCGTCTCTTCGCCATCCTCGTCGTGCTGCTGCTGGCTGCCTTCGCCGTGCTGATCATCGTCTCTCCGTATCGTCGCGACCGCATCTTCGGCTTCATGGATCCCTGGACCGATGCCTTCGGTCGGGGCTACCAGCTGTCGCACGCGCTGATTGCCTTCGGCCGTGGCGAGATCTTCGGCGTCGGCCTCGGCGCTTCGGTCGAAAAGCTCTTCTACCTGCCGGAAGCGCATACCGACTTCCTGCTCGCGGTGATTGCGGAAGAGCTTGGCCTGGTCGGCGTCATCGTCGTCGTCGCACTCTTTGCCCTGATCGTGCAGCGCGCCTTCGTCATCGGGCGCCAGGCCGTCGCCCTCGATCGCCTCTACCCGGCGCTGGTGGCGATGGGCATCGGCATCTGGATCGGCGTCCAGTCCTTCATCAACATGGGCGTGAACATGGGCCTGCTGCCGACGAAAGGCCTGACGCTGCCGCTGATGAGTTTCGGCGGGTCGGGAATCCTCGCCAACTGCGTGGCGCTGTCGATCCTGCTGCGCGTCGACTGGGAAAATCGCCAGCTGATGCGAGGCGCAAAACTATGAGTGCGGCCGTGACGATCCACGTGCCAGCGATTTCGGCGCAGGCTAACCCGGCGAAGCCGGTGTTAAGGGCGGAGCCCGGCCGCAGCCAAAATCGCCAGCTGATGCGGGGGGCCAAGCTGTGAGCGCCGCCGATACCCGCACCCTGATGGTCATGGCCGGCGGCACCGGCGGCCACGTCTTCCCCGGTCTGGCCGTGGCCGACCTGCTGCGTGCGCGTGGCTGGAATGTGGTCTGGATGGGCAACCCGGCAGGAATGGAGGCGAAGCTGGTCGGCGAGCGCGGCTACGAACTGGCGCCGGTGCGTTTCGGCGCCCTGCGCGGCAAGGGGCTCCTGCGCAAGCTGCTGCTGCCGTTCTCGCTGCTCTCCGGCTTCTGGCAGGCTGCGCGCCAGATCCGTCGGGTGCGCCCGGACGTGGTCCTCGGCATGGGCGGCTACATCAGCTTCCCGGGCGGCATGATGGCCTCGCTCCTCGGCAAGCCGCTGGCGCTGCACGAACAGAATTCCGTCGCCGGTCTGGCCAACCGCGTGCTGGGGAAAGTTGCCGACCGCATCCTGTCCGGCTTCCCCGATGTGCTGCCGGGGTCGATCTGGGCCGGCAATCCGGTTCGCCCGGAAATTGCGGCGCTGCCGGAGCCGTCGACGCGAATGGCCGCCCACGACGGGCCGATCCGGGTCCTCGTGCTCGGTGGCAGTCTCGGCGCCGCGGCGCTGAACGAAGTCGTTCCGCTCGGACTGGCCCTGATTCCCGAAGCCGAGCGGCCGCAGGTGGTGCACCAGTCCGGCGAGCGGCATCTTGCCGCCCTGCATGCCAACTACGCAGCCGCCGGGGTCGCGGCGCATTGCGTGTCGTTCATCGAGGACATGGCGGGGGCCTACGAATGGGCGGACCTGGTGATCTGCCGGGCCGGCGCGCTGACGGTCGCGGAATTGGCGGCGGCTGGCGTCGCCAGCATTCTCGTGCCCTTCCCGCATGCGGTCGATGACCACCAGACCGGCAATGCGAAGTTCCTCGCCAATGCCGGTGGCGCCATCCTGCTGCCGCAGGCGGAACTGACGCCGGACAGGATTGCGCTGATCCGCAACTACGGTCGCGACCAGTTGCTGCAGATGGCCGAGCGCGCCCGGTCCCTGGCGAAACCCGATGCCACGACGATCGTGGCCCAAGCCTGCGCGGAGCTGGTGAAATGAAACACAAGGTCAAACACATCCACTTCGTCGGCGTTGGCGGTTCGGGCATGAGCGGCATCGCCGAAGTCCTCGCCAACCTCGGTTTCACGGTTTCCGGGTCCGATCTCGCCGAGAGCGCGACGACGCGGCGCCTTGCGGCCCAGGGCGTGCAAGTGAAGATCGGTCATGCCGCGGCGCATGTCGCCGGCGCCGATGCGGTTGTCGTGTCGACGGCAGTGAAGGCGGATAACCCGGAGGTGCTTGCGGCGCGCGAGAAGAAGGTGCCGGTGGTGCCGCGCGCGCAGATGCTGGCCGAGCTGATGCGCCTGAAGCAGGGCATCGCCATCGCCGGCACGCACGGCAAGACGACGACGACCAGCCTGGTCGCCTCGATCCTCGCCGAAGGCGGGCTCGATCCGACCTTCGTCATCGGCGGCCGGCTGAATGCCGCCGGTGCCAATGCACGGCTGGGCAGCGGCGACTTCATCGTCGCCGAGGCCGACGAGTCGGATGCGTCCTTCCTCTTCCTGAGCCCGGTGGTGTCGGTCGTCACCAACATCGACGCCGACCACATGGAGACCTACGGCCACGATTTCGCGCGGCTCAAGGGCGCGTTCGTCGATTTCCTGCAGCGTTTGCCGTTCTACGGCGTTGCCGTGCTCTGTGCCGACGATGCGAACGTGCGCGAGATCCTGCCGCAGGTGTCGAAGCAGATCGTCACCTACGGCTTCGATCCGTCGACCAATGTCCACGCCGAGAACGTGCGTGCCGAGAACGGCCAGATGAAGTTCGACTGCGTCCGCGTGAATGGCACGACCAGCCGCCTGTCGGTGACGCTCAACCTGCCCGGCATGCACAACGTGCTCAATGCGCTGGCGGCGATCGCGGTGGCGACCGAGGTGCAGGTGCCGGATGCGGCGATCATCAAGGCGCTGGCCGAGTTCAAGGGCGTCGGCCGGCGCTTCCAGCGCTACGGCGAGGTGGCATGCCCGGCAGGGGGAAGCTTCACGCTGGTGGACGACTACGGCCATCACCCGGCCGAGATGGCGGCGACGCTCGCTGCCGCCCGTGGCGCCTTCCCCGGCCGCCGCCTGGTGCTGGCCTTCCAGCCGCATCGCTACACGCGCACGCGCGACTGCTTCGAGGATTTCGTCCGGGTTCTGAATGGCGTCGATGTGCTGCTGCTGGCCGAGGTCTACGCCGCAGGCGAAGCGCCGATCGTCGCCGCCGACGGCCGCTCGCTGGCCCGCGCCGTACGCGTTGCCGGCAAGGTCGAACCGGTCTTCGTCGAAGATGTCGCAGCGATGCCGCAGGCGATCCTCGACCTCGTTCGTGACGGCGATGTGGTGCTGACCATGGGCGCCGGGTCGATTGGCGGCATTCCACAAAAGCTTGCAGGTAACTGAGATGAACGCAATCAACGTCAAGGATTTCGGAAAGGTCGCCGTCCTCTTCGGCGGCACGTCGGCAGAGCGGCCGGTGTCGCTGAACAGCGGCGCGCGCGTGCTCGCTGCACTGCAGCGCCAGGGCGTTGACGCCCATGCCTTCGACCCGGCCGAGCGCGCGCTCGACGAACTGCGCGGTTTCGACCGGGCCTTCATCGCCCTCCATGGCCGTCATGGCGAGGACGGGACGATCCAGGGCGTACTCGAACTGATGGGCATCCCCTATACCGGCAGCGGCGTCATGGCGTCGGCGCTGGGCATGGACAAGTGGCGTACGAAGCTGATGTGGAAGGCGGCGGCGCTGCCGGTGCCGGAGTATGCGCTGATCAGCGCCGACAGCGATTTTGCCGAGGTTGAAGAGGAACTTGGCCTGCCGCTCTTCGTGAAACCGGCCTGCGAGGGCTCGTCGATCGGCATCTCCATGGTCAAGCGCCTCGGCGAGCTGGCGGCGGCCTACGCGCTGGCGGCCAAGTACGACCCCTTGGTGATCGCCGAGCGCGGCATCCTCGGCGGCGAATATACCGTCGGCATCCTCGGCAGCCAGGTGCTGCCGATCATCAAGATCGAGCCGACGACCGAGTTCTACGACTACGAAGCCAAGTACAACCGCGACGATACGCAATACCGCTGCCCCTGCGGCCTGCCGGAAGCGCAGGAAATGCGCATCCGCGAACAGGCGATGGATGCCTTCCGCGTCCTCGGTGGCCGTGGTTGGGGGCGGGTCGACTTCCTGATGGACGAGGCCGGCAATCCGTACTTCCTCGAAGTGAATACGTCGCCGGGAATGACCGATCACTCGCTGGTGCCGATGGCGGCACGTGTGGCCGGCATCGACTACGACACGCTGGTGCTGCGGGTGCTGGCACTGGCGACATTGGGTTAAGGGCAAGAACGGGAACCGCACTGGGAATGATGGATGTGGAACAAACCGCAACTGATGATCGCCGTGGCCGACCTGCTGCTCGCAGCAGCGGCGGCTGCCTTGCTGGTGGCGGCGACCGTCTGGTTTACCCGTCTGCCGCATTTCCGGTTGTCGCAGGTGGTGGTCACGCACGAACTGGCCGAGGTCAAGCGGGCCGATGTCGAGCGGGCGCTTTCCGGCCAGCTGCGCGGCAACTTCTTCAGCGTCAATGTCGAAGCGGTGCGCAAGTCGGTCGAGAAGCTGGCCTGGGTGCGGCACGCCGAGGTTCGTCGGCGCTGGCCGTCGAGCATCGAGTTGCGCATCGAGGAGCATGTGCCGGTGGCGCACTGGGGCGATGCTGTGGGGCAACTGGTGAATACGCATGGCGAGGTCTTTGCGGCGGTGATGACCGTGCCGCAGTCGCTGCCGATCCTGCGCGGCCCGCAGGCGGTAGCGCCGGAGTTGCTGGCGCATTACCACGAGGCGGTCGAGATGCTGCGCCCGCTTGGGCGCGCGCCGCGCGTGCTGACGGTGTCGTCGCGTCTCGCGCTGCAGATGCAGCTGGACGACGGGATGGTGATCGAGCTCGGGCGCCAGCAGGTCAAGGTGCCGATCCGGACTCGCCTGCAGCGTTTCGTCGACCACTATCCGAGCGTGCTGACGGTGGCGAAGGCGCGACCGAGCGTAGTGGACATGCGCTATCCGAATGGTTTTGCGCTGCGCCTGGCGGCAGCGCAGGTAACTGAGAGCAAAGGGAAACAATGAGCAGAGACGTCAAGGACCTGATCGTCGGCCTCGATATCGGCACCTCGAAGATCGTTGCGCTGGTCGCCGAGGTGACGCCGGAAGGCCGGCTGAACGTGATCGGCATCGGCTCGCAGGAGTCGAGGGGATTGAAGAAGGGGGTGGTGGTCAATATCGAGGAGACCGTCGCCGCCATCTCGCGCGTCGTGCAGGAAGTCGAACTGATGGCGGACTGCAAGGTGAAGGACGTCTATACGGGAATCGCCGGCAGCCACATCCGCAGCTTCAATTCGAACGGCATGGTGGCGATCAAGGACAAGGAAGTGACGCCGATGGATGTCGATCGCGTGATCGAGACGGCGCGTGCGATGCCGATTCCGGCCGATCAGGAGATCCTGCACATCCTGACGCAGGAATTCATCATCGACGACCAGGACAGCATCCGCGAGCCGATCGGGATGAGCGGCTTCCGCCTGGAAGTGAAGGTACACATCGTCACCGGTGCGGTCTCGGCGGCGCAGAACATCGTCAAGTGCGTGCGCCGCTGCGGCATCGAGGTGAACGACCTGGTGCTGCAGCCGCTGGCGTCGAGCTACGCAGTGCTCTCCGAGGACGAGAAGGATCTCGGCGTCTGCCTCGTCGATATCGGTGGCGGCACCACCGACCTCGCGGTGTGGACGCAGGGTGCGATCCGCCACACCTCGGTGATCCCGATCGCCGGCGACCAGATCACCAATGACATCGCGATGGCCCTGCGCACGCCGACGCGCGAGGCGGAGGACATCAAGGGGCGTCACGGTTGCGCGCTGTCGCAGCTGGCGGACCCGGAGGAAGTGCTCGATGTCGCCGGTGTCGATGACCGGCCGAGCCGCAAGCTGTCGCGCCGGGCGCTGGCCGACGTGATCCAGCCGCGCGTCGAGGAGCTGTTCGAACTGATCCAGGCCGAACTGCGCCGCGCCGGCTTCGAGGAGGTGCTCTCCTCCGGAATCGTCCTCACCGGCGGTACGTCGGTGATGCCGGGAATGATCGAGCTCGGCGAGGAGATCTTCCACATGCCGGTTCGCCTCGGGGTGCCGAAGTATTCCGGCGCGCTCGCCGATGTCGTGCAGAGCCCCCGCTTCTCGACCGCCTACGGATTGCTGCTGGAGGCGCAGGCCCAGCACAAGCGCGGGCAGAAGGTTCATGAGACACGCAGCTTTACGCAGGTGCTGGGACGGATGCGGTCCTGGTTCGAAAAGAATTTCTAAGCATTTTCAATCTTTACGTTTTTTTGCAGAGGAGGCCCCACCATGTTTGAAATCATCGACATCGAAGAAGTGACGAACGATAGCGGTACCGTGATCAAGGTCATTGGCGTCGGCGGCGCCGGTGGCAATGCGGTCGATCACATGATCCGCGAGGGTGTTAATGGCGTCGAGTTCATCGCCGCCAATACCGATGCCCAGGCATTGAAGCGCAGTGGCGCCATCTACAAGGTGCCGCTCGGTCGCAGCGGTCTTGGCGCCGGTGCCAAGCCGGAAGCCGGCCGCAGCGCAGCCATCGAGGAGCGCGAGCGCATCGCCGAGGCGCTGAAGGGCGCCCACATGGTGTTCATCACCGCCGGCATGGGCGGCGGCACGGGTACCGGTGCTGCGCCGATCGTTGCCGAGGTGGCGCGCGAGCTGGGCATCCTGACGGTGGCTGTCGTCACCAAGCCCTTCGGTTTCGAGGGCAAGCGGATGAAGGTGGCGGAAGCCGGCCTTGCCGAGCTGCAGAAGCAGGTCGACTCGCTGATCGTGATCCTCAACGACAAGCTGATGGAAGTGCTCGGCGACGACGTGTCGATGGACGAGGCCTTCAAGGCGGCCGACAACGTGCTGCGCAACGCCGTCGGCGGCATCGCCGAGATCATCAACTTCCCCGGCCTGGTCAACGTCGACTTCGAGGACGTGCGCACGGTGATGGGCGAGATGGGCATGGCGATGATGGGTTCGGCCTCGGCCGCCGGCGTCGATCGCGCCCGCATCGCTGCCGAGCAGGCGGTCGCCTCGCCGCTGCTGGAGGGCATCAACCTCTCCGGCGCCAAGGGCGTGCTGGTCAACATCACCGCCACCCGCGGGCTGAAGATGAAGGAAGTGAACGAAGTGATGAACACGGTGCGCGAGTTCGCCGCCGAGGACGCGCACATCATCTTCGGCGCTGTCTACGACGAGAACATGGGCGAGGACATCCGCGTCACCGTCGTCGCCACCGGTCTTGGCCAGGCGCAGGCCAAGCGGCAGACCTTCGAGGTGATCAACACCCCGGTGCTGCAGGCGACCGGCACGCACGATGCATCCGCGATGATGTCGCCGGCGATCAACTACAACGAACTCGACAACGTGCCGGCCATTGTCCGCAAGCGCGGCAGCACGACGGTCGAAGCGCTCGCGAACAGCGGTGTCGATCGCTACGACATCCCGGCCTTCCTGCGCAAGCAGGCCGACTGAGGTGGGCTGAGTTCGGCATGACTTCGTTGCTCCGTGCCTTGCATGCCGCCGCTCGCGCCGCCTCACCGGTGGTCAGCTGCTTAGGAAAGTTGTAAGCAATTTGTAATGCCTCTGCAATGGGAGAGTGGCGCATGCTAAAATGCACCGCTTTCCCATATTTTTCAGACACATGCTCAAACAGCGCACGCTCAAGACCCTGATTCGCGCCACCGGCGTCGGCCTCCACTCCGGCGAGCGCGTGAACATGGTGCTTCGGCCCGCCGCTCCCGATACCGGTATCGTCTTCCGCCGCGTCGACCTCGATGTGCCGGTCGATCTGCCCGCGTCGGCGCTCGGCGTCGGCGACACGCGCATGTGCTCCTGCCTCGAGCGTGACGGCGTCAAGGTCGGGACTATCGAGCACCTGATGTCCGCGTTCGCCGGGCTGGGCATCGACAACGCCTGGGTAGACCTCGATGCGGCCGAGGTGCCGATCCTCGACGGCAGCGCCGCGCCATTCGTCTTCCTGATCCAGTCTGCCGGAATCGAGGAGCAGGCCGCAGCCAAGAAATTCATCCGTGTCACCAAGCCGATCGAAGTCCGCGACGGTGACAAATGGGCACGCTTCACCCCCTACGATGGCTACCGCCTGAGTTTTTCTATCGTCTTCAACCACCCGGCGATCGACCGCACCGGCCAGGAAGTGACCGTGGACTTCGCCGAGAACTCCTACGTCCGCGAGATCGCCCGGGCCCGCACCTTCGGCTTCATGCAGGAGGTCGAGTGGCTGCGCGAGAACGGCCTGGCCCAGGGCGGCGGTCTCGACAACGCAGTGGTCCTCGACGAATACCGTGTGCTCAATGCCGACGGGCTCCGTTATGCCGACGAATTCGTCAAGCACAAGGTACTCGACGCCATCGGCGACCTCTACCTGCTCGGCCACCCGCTGCTGGCCGAATTCTCCGCCCACAAATCCGGCCATGCGCTGAACAATCAGCTGGCGCGGGCCTTGCTGGAAGCCCGCGATTCATGGGAGCTGGTCAGTTTCGAGGAGGCCGAGTCGGCTCCCGTCTCGGTTTCGCGCTGGCTGGCGGCGAACGCCGCTGCCTGATGACGGCTGCGGTAGCTGACGGCTGCTGGACCGATAGCTCTGCGGGCCGACTGTGCTGATCCTTCGCCTGCTTGCTGTCGTTGTCGTGCTGGCCGTCGCCGGCGGCGTCATCGCCTACCTGCTGTCGGGAAAGAAGCAGTACCTCTCCTTTTCCTGGCGGGTATTCCGCTACTCCCTGATCGTTGCCCTGCTCGTGTTTGCCCTGATGGTGCTCGAGCGGGTCGCCGTCATTCCGCTTTAGCGGCCCGCCGAAGCAGGGTTTCGATCGCTTCCCTCAGCGGCGACGGGCGCATGCTGCTGGCCAGTTCGCCCAGTTCCCGGTCGGCCCTCGCGGGCAGCGTGCGCAGTGTGGCTGGTGCGGAATGGCCTGATATTTCAAGGGCTTGCACTTTTACCTGGACGCCGCTACACTCAAGGCCCCTATTCGAGAATTCGCGGGCAAGGGTGGGCGCCATCTGCCTGAGTTTGACCGCGACCGCGCCATTGTCGGCGTGGATAACAACCAACCCCGACTTGAAATTGGCCACGCGACTGGCCTGGCCCAGATGTTCCGGTGCCGTATCTGCATAGATGCGCGCCAGCTTTTGCAGCAGCGCTGCATGCGCCATAAGCCTGCCGACGCCATCGGCATCAGCGAGGTAGTTGTTGAGCGGCTTTGGGGAGCGGGACATCCGACGTAGAGGAGGATTGCAGCAAAGTGCATATTATTCTGGTCTCGAACAAGCTGGCAACCGCCAAGACCTTCGTCATCACCCCGCGCTTCGTGGTCGGGATGGTGACGCTGTTTCTGGTGCTGATGTTTGCCACCTCCGCCCTTTTCTCCTGGCTCTCCGTGCAGTTCCGGCTGCCCTTCCTCGAGCACATGGTGCTTTCCGTGCACAAGCAGGAAGCGCAGCGCAGCGATGCCTTCATGCGCGACAACCTTGATGCCATGGCCGCCAAGCTTGGCCAGATGCAGGCGCAGCTGCTGCGCCTCGATTCGCTGGGTGAACGGGTTTCCTCGCTGGCCGGCGTCAAGCCGGAAGAAAAGCCGCTCGATTTCCGCGGTGGCCAGGGCGGGCCGCTGCTGCTGGCACAGCCGCAGACGCCGGTCGAGTTTGGCCATGCACTGGACCGGCTGGCTCGCCATGTCGAGTACCGAACCGATTCGCTGACGGCGATCGAGAGTCAGCTGCTTGACGAGAAGGTTCGACGCTCGCTGCTGCCGACAATCACCCCGATCGAAGGCAATTATGTCGGCTCCGGCTTCGGCTGGCGGATGGACCCGATCGTCGGCTCCGGTGCCATGCATGAAGGTATCGATTTTGCTGCCGATATCGGCACGCCGGTGATTGCCGCAGCCGGTGGAGTCGTCGTCGTCGCCGAAATGCATCCGCAGTACGGCAACCTGATCGAGATCGACCACGGCAACGATTTCACCACCCGCTACGCGCATCTCTCGAAGATGCTGGTCAAGGACGGGCAGGTTCTCCGTCGTGGCCAGAGGATCGGGCTGTCGGGCAACACCGGCCGCTCCACCGGTCCGCACCTGCACTTCGAGGTCCGCTACAAGGGTGTCGCACAGAATCCGTCGCGCTTCCTGCAGCAGGGTAGCCAGCTGGCCCAGGCCGGCAAGGGTCGCAAGTAGTCCGTTCCCCTCGCCATGCCGGCGGCGCCTGCTGCCGGCATGGTAGAATCCGCGCTTTCCCGAATCCACGACCTCGGTCGTCTCCACGATGATTTCCGGCCTCCTCAAGAAGATTTTCGGCAGCCGCAACGACCGGCTGATCAAGCAGTATTCGCAGACCGTCAGGAAGATCAACGCCTTCGAGCCGCAGATGGAAGCGCTCTCCGACGAGGCGTTGCAGGCCAAGACCGGCGAGTTCCGCGCCCGGCTGGAACAGGGCGAGACGCTCGACCAGTTGCTGCCCGAGGCCTTTGCCGTCGTCCGCGAGGCTGGCAAGCGCGTTCTCGGCATGCGTCACTTCGACGTGCAGATGATCGGCGGCATGGTGCTGCACTACGGCAAGATTGCCGAAATGCGTACCGGCGAAGGCAAGACGCTGGTCGCGACGCTGCCCTGCTATCTCAATGCACTGTCCGGCAAGGGCGTGCATGTAATTACCGTCAACGACTACCTGGCCAGCCGCGATGCGGAATGGATGGGCAGGCTGCACCGTTTCCTCGGCCTTTCCGTCGGCTGCAACCTGTCGCAGATGGACCACGAGGCGAAGCAGGCCGCCTACGCGGCCGACATCACCTACGGCACGAACAACGAATTCGGCTTCGACTACCTGCGCGACAACATGGTCTACTCGACCGGTGAGCGGGTGCAGCGCGGGCTCAACTTCGCCATCGTCGACGAGGTGGACTCGATCCTCATCGACGAGGCGCGTACGCCGCTGATCATTTCCGGCCAGGCCGAGGACCACACCGACCTCTACGTCCGCATGAACCAGGTGGCACCGCTGCTGACGCGCTGTGCGGAAGAGAATGGTCCGGGCGACTACTGGGTGGACGAGAAGGGACACCAGGTCCTGCTTACCGAGGAAGGTTACGAGCACGCCGAAGCGGCGCTGACCCGGCTCGGCATCCTGGAAGAGGGGCGCAGCCTCTACGAAGCCTCGAACATCCTGCTGATCCACCACCTCTACGCCGCGCTGCGTGCGCACAATCTGTTCCACAAGGATCAGCAGTATGTGGTGCAGAACGGCGAAATCATCATCGTCGACGAATTCACCGGCCGCCTGATGGCCGGTCGCCGCTGGTCCGACGGCCTGCACCAGGCGGTCGAGGCGAAGGAGGGCGTGGCCATCCAGAACGAGAACCAGACGCTGGCCTCGATCACCTTCCAGAACTACTTCCGCATGTACGGCAAGCTCGCCGGCATGACCGGCACGGCCGATACCGAAGCCTACGAATTCCAGCAGATCTACGGCCTGGAAACCGTGGTCATCCCGACCAACAAGCCGATCCTGCGCAAGGACTTCAACGACCAGATCTTCCGCACGGGCGCCGAGAAATTCGCGGCGATCGTTGCCGACATCCGCGATTGCCAGACGCGCGGCCAGCCGGTGCTGGTCGGCACGACCTCGATCGAAGCCTCCGAGCTGCTCTCCAGCCTGCTCGACAAGGAAAAGTTGCCGCATCAGGTGCTCAACGCCAAGCAGCATGCCCGCGAAGCCGAGATCGTGGTCCAGGCCGGCCGCCCCGGCATGATCACCATCGCCACCAACATGGCCGGCCGTGGTACCGACATCGTGCTCGGCGGCAACGTCGAGAAGGGCATCTCGGTCCTCAAGGACGACGAGAGCGTGCCTGCCGCGGAGAAGGAGGCGAAGATCGCCGCCATGCGCGAGGAGTGGAAGTCGCTGCACGAGCGGGTGCTTGCTGCCGGTGGCCTGCACATCATCGGTTCCGAACGCCACGAATCCCGCCGCATCGACAACCAGCTGCGCGGCCGCGCCGGTCGCCAGGGTGACCCCGGATCGTCGCGCTTCTACCTGTCGCTCGACGATCCGCTGCTGCGCATCTTCGCCGGCGATCGCCTGAAGGCGATCATGGAGCGTCTGAAGATGCCGGATGGCGAGGCGATCGAGCATCCGCTCGTCTCCCGCTCCCTCGAATCCGCCCAGCGCAAGGTCGAGGGCCGCAACTTCGACATCCGCAAGCAGCTGCTCGAATACGACGACGTCGCCAACGACCAGCGCAAGGTGATCTACGCGCAGCGCAACGAGCTGCTCGAAACCGAGGATATCTCGGAGACGATCACCGCGATGCGTCAGGGTGTCGTTACCTCGATCTTCCGCACGCACGTGCCGGAGGAATCGGTCGAGGAGCAGTGGGAACTGGCGGCGCTGGAAATGGCGCTACAGGGCGAACTGCAGTTATCCGTGCCGGTGCAGGAATGGGTGAAGAGCGAGCCGAACCTCACCGATGACGAGATCCTCGAACGCATCGTCGCCCGTGCCGATGAAGCCTACGCCGCCAAACTCGAACTGGTCGGCGCCGAGAACTTCCACCAGTTCGAGCGCAACGTCATGCTGCAGAGCCTCGATACGCACTGGCGCGAGCATCTGGCGGCACTCGACCATCTGCGTCAGGGCATCCACCTGCGCGGCTATGCGCAGAAGAACCCGAAGCAGGAGTACAAGCGCGAGGCCTTCGAACTGTTCGAAGGGCTGCTCGAAGCGGTACGCAACGACGTCACCCGCCTGCTCGTCACCGTGCAGATCCGCTCGGCCGAGGACGTCGAGGAGACGGCGCCGCATGCCGAGGTACAGAACGTCCAGTACCATCACGCCGACTACGACGAGGCGCTCGGTACCGGCGAAGGCGCCGAGCCGAAGCCGCAGCAGCCGGCGCATGCGGCACCGAAGGTCGGCCGCAACGATCCCTGCCCCTGTGGCTCCGGCAAGAAGTACAAGCACTGCCACGGCAAGCTGAGCTGACCCCTCGGCGGCGCCGGCGAAGGCACAGGGCATGACGCGGATGCGTTATCCTCTGTGCCTTCGTCATTGATAGTCCCCGCATAATCTTCGTTTTCCGGATTCGACCATGCCCGTCAATTACGCCACCCCCGCCCCTGAAGCCCTGTTTCCCGTTGCTGGTGTCCGCCTCGGCGTCGCCGAGGCCGGTATCCGCAAGGCCAATCGCCGCGACCTGACGCTGATCGCGCTCGACGCTGGCGCCACCGTCGCCGGCGTGTTCACCGAGAACCGCTTCTGCGCGGCGCCGGTGCAGGTCTGCCGCCGGCATCTGGCGCTCGGCAAGGGAATCCGTGTGCTGGTGATCAACACCGGCATCGCCAACGCCGGTACCGGCGAACCGGGGCTGCAGGCAGCCGAGGCGACCTGCGCCGCGGTCGCGCAGACGCTCGGCGTGAGCGACGCGCAGGTGCTGCCGTTCTCGACCGGTGTCATCCTCGAACCGCTGCCGGTCGAGCGCCTCGTTGCCGGCCTGCCGAAGGCGGCGGCCGACCTCAAGGCCGACAACTGGCATGCCGCCGCACACGGCATCATGACCACCGACACCATCGCCAAGGCCGCCTCGCGCCGGGTCGAGATCAACGGCAAGACGGTGACCATCACCGGTATCTCCAAGGGCGCCGGCATGATCAAGCCGAACATGGCGACGATGCTCGGTTACGTCGCCACCGACGCCGGCATTGCCCAGCCGCTGCTGGCGAAGCTGGTGAAGGAAGCCGCCGACGAGTCGTTCAACTGCATCACCGTCGACGGCGACACCTCGACCAACGATTCCTTCATCCTGATCGCCACCGGCCAGTCGGGCGCGCAGTTCGCCGATGAGGCTGCGGCCGGCTACGCGCAGCTGCGCGAGGCGGTGATCGGCGTCGCCCGCGAGCTGGCTCAGGCCATCGTCCGCGACGGCGAGGGCGCAACCAAGTTCATCACCGTCGCCGTCGGCGGCGGTCGCGACCGCGAGGAATGCCGCAAGGTCGGCTACGCCATCGGCCATTCACCGCTGGTGAAGACCGCCTTCTTCGCCTCCGACCCCAATCTCGGCCGCATCCTCGCCGCGATCGGCTACGCCGGCATCGCCGATCTCGATGTCGACGGCATCCGCGTCTGGCTGGCCAGCGGCGGCGACGAGGCGCTCGTCGCCGAGAAGGGCGGACGTGCCGCCAGCTATCGCGAGGAAGACGGCTCGCGCATCATGAAGGCGGCCGAGATCACGGTGCGTGTCGACCTCGGCCGCGGCGCGGCGACGGCGAACATCTACACCTGCGATTTTTCCTACGACTACGTCAAGATCAACGCCGACTACCGGAGCTGACCCGTGGCCGAGATTCGCCGCGACCTGACGCGCAACGTTCTTGCCATCGCCTGCGTCGCCGGCCTGGTCGGCGCCTCCTTCTGGGTGCTGCGGCCCTTCTTGGGCGCCGCCATCTGGGCGGCGATGCTGGTGGTCGCCACCTGGCCCCTTTTTCTGCAGCTTGAGCAGCGACTGGGCGGGCGGCGCAGCATCGCCGTGATGATCATGGCGCTGGCCCTGCTCCTTCTGCTGGTCGTGCCGCTCTGGCTGGCCATCGATACCCTGGTCGACAATGCAGACCGTATTGCCGGCTGGGCACGGACCCTGGCCGCACAGGGCTTGCCGATGCCGCCGGACTTCGTTCAATCCTTGCCGCTGGTCGGCGACAAGCTGGCGGCACTATGGCGCGAGATCGCGGCTGCGGGTCCCGCGGGGCTGCTCGGCCGCATCACGCCGTATGCGGCCAATATCGGGCAATGGCTGGTGGCCGAAGCTGGGAGCCTTGGCTTCATGCTCGTCCAGTTCCTTCTCGTGGTCGTACTCGCCGCGATCATGTACGGCAGTGGCGAAGCTGCTGCCGGCAAGCTGCGGCGCTTCGGCCGGCGCCTGGCCGGCGAGCGAGGTGAAAACGCCTTCACCCTCGCCGGGCAGGCGATCCGTGGTGTCGCCCTCGGTGTCGGCGTCACGGCCATCGTGCAGACGATTCTCGGCGGCATCGGCCTGGCCGTGGCCGGCGTGCCCTTCGCCGGGTTCCTTTCGGCGCTGATGCTGATGATGTGCATCGCCCAGATCGGGCCGATGGTCGTGCTGCTGCCTGCGGTTGGCTGGCTGTTCTGGGGAGGCGATACCGGCTGGGCGATCTTCCTGCTGGTGTGGAGCCTCGTCGTCGGCACGCTCGACAACTTCCTGCGTCCGGCGCTGATCAAGCGTGGCGCCGATCTGCCACTGCTGCTGATCTTCGCCGGCGTCATCGGGGGCATGCTCGGCTTCGGCCTGATCGGACTCTTCATCGGCCCGGTGGTGCTGGCCGTGACCTACACCTTGCTCGAAGCCTGGGTCGAGGATGCACTCGGCAAGGCCGAGGAGTCAGATCCGGCTTAAGCGGATCTGCCGGAACCAGCCCCCTGCCAGCGCCGGCTGATCACTTTCCAGTCGCAGTCCCGGCGTTACTGACAGCACGTCCTCGAAGACCACATCCAGCCGGGTAGCGATTCGGCGCAGCAGAGGATTGGCCAGGCGCCGCAGCAATGCCGGCTGGCCGCTCTTCAGGAACTTGTCGAAGACGAGGACCGTACCCCCGGGCCGAACGACCCGCGCGATTTCCAGCAGCGCAGCATTCGGGTTGGGGACGACGGCGAGAATCAGGTGCAGCACGGCGTGGTCGAAGCTGGCGTCGGCGAAGGGCAGGGCATGCGCATCCCCCTGCACGGGAACGAAATCCCGGCCGTCGCTGCGGGGGAGTGACTGGTGCAGCATTGCCGCAGTCAGGTCGAGGCCGACATAGTGATGTTGCGGCGGCAGCAGCGGCAGATCCAGCCCGGTGCCGACGCCGTCCAGCAGAATGCGTCCCGGTTGCTCCGGGAGGTGCCGCAGGCTGGCGCGCCTTGCTGCTCGCGTGGCGCGATCGATGGCGACGTCGTAGAACGGCGCGATCAGCGTGTAGCTGGTCTTGAGGCTCAAGGCTCAGTGCAGGGTGTGCGGGACGGCGAGCGTGAACTCGGGAATTTCGGCTTCGAAGTGCGTGCCGTCCTCGGCGACCATCTGATAGCTGCCCTGCATGGTCCCGACCGGCGTTGGCAGTGCGCAGCCGCTGGTGTACTCGAAGACTTCGCCCGGTTGCAGCAGCGGCTGGTTGCCGACGACCCCCAGTCCGCGTACCTCCTGAACCTCCTCGTCGGCATCGGTGATGATCCAGTGGCGCGATACCAGCTGGGCGGCGACGGCGCCTGCATTGCGGATGCTGATCGTGTAGGCGAAGACGTAGTGGTCGTTCTCCGGGTTGGACTGGTCGGCAAGGAAGCGTGGGGTGGCGCTGACCTGGATGTCGTATTTCCTGTGTTCGCTCATGTCGGGGTTCTGCTTCGTTGTTGTCTCGTTGTCGTTCGTTCGGCGCATTGCACACCAGATGCCCGGTTAAGACAAGCGCGCCGCAAGCACGTTCCCGGCATTCGCCGCGTATCTTGGTAAAATCGACATTTCTCCTCCTGCCCGGGTCTCGCCACCATGCACGTCATTGCCCCCAGCATCCTCTCGGCCAACTTCGCCAGACTCGGCGAGGAAGTGCAGAACGTCATCGCCTCGGGCGCCGACTGGATCCACTTCGACGTGATGGACAACCATTACGTGCCGAACCTGACCATCGGCCCGCTGGTGTGCGAGGCGATTCGGCCGCTGACGCAGGCGCCGATCGACGTGCACCTGATGGTCAAGCCGGTCGATCGCATCGTCCCGGACTTCGCCAAGGCCGGCGCCAACATCATCACCTTCCACCCGGAGGGATCGGAGCACGTTGATCGCACGCTCGGGCTGATTCGCGACAGCGGCTGCCAGGCAGGCCTCGTCTTCAATCCCGCGACCCCGCTCGACCACATGGACTGGGTCATGGACAAGCTCGACGTCGTGTTGCTGATGAGCGTCAACCCGGGCTTCGGCGGCCAGTCCTTCATTCCGGCAACGCTGGAAAAGCTCAGGCAGGCGCGCGCGAAGATAGATGCCTACACCGCCCGCACCGGCCGCACGATCCGGCTGGAGGTCGACGGCGGCGTCAAGGTCGACAACATCGCCGAGATCGCCCGCGCCGGCGCGAATGCCTTCGTCGCCGGTTCGGCAGTCTATGGCGCCGGCAAGGACAGCGATCCGAACCGCTACGACTCGGTCATTGCCGCGCTGCGTTCGCAACTGAAATCGGTTTGAAGATCCGCGCCGTCACTTTCGACCTCGACGGCACGCTGCTCGATACCATCGCCGACCTCGCGGCGGCGTGCGACGCGATGCTGGTCGAACTGGGGCGCACGCCGCTCGGCGTCGAGCGTGTGCGCCGCTTCGTCGGCAAGGGCATGGCGGTGCTGGTCGAGCGCTGTTTGAAGGCGGTCGATGGCCGGGCGCCCGATGCCGTGCTGCAGGCGTCGGCCGTTGCGTCCTTCCGTCATCACTACGCCGGCTTCAATGGTCGCGAGGCAATCGAATATCCCGGCGTGCGCGCCGGGTTGGAGGCATTTCGTGCGCTCGGCTTGCCGCTCGGCGTGGTCACCAACAAACCCGCTGCCTTCACCGGCCCGCTCCTGGAGCGTGCTGGCCTCGCCGACTTCTTCGTCGTCTGCGTCTCCGGCGACACCACGGCCAACAAAAAGCCGCATCCGGAGCCGATCCTGCATGCCTGTACCATCCTCGGCGTGCCGCCCGAGGAGAACCTGCACATCGGCGACTCCGACAACGACCTGCTCGCTGCCCGTGCGGCCGGTTGTGTCGCCTGGGCCGTGCCCTACGGTTACACCGAGGAAGGCCCTGTGGACACCGCCAACTGCGATGCGCTAGTATGCAGCCTGCTTGAGGCCGCGCAGCGCGTGGCCGAAATCAACGAGACAATACAGACTCAACCGCAGACCCTACCGTGACCCGCAAGCCCTTCGTTAACTGGACGGAAATTGTCTCCGGCGCCTGGCGCCGCGAGTGGTGGCGTTCGCGCCAACACTGATGACATCCGTCCGTCGCCGGGGCGGACAAGAACACGACAACCCGGCCAAACAACGAAGATTCACCTGCTTGAGGGCATCATGACCGAAACCGAATTCAACGCGCTGGCCGCGCAGGGCTACAACCGCATTCCCGTCACACTCGAGACCTTCGCCGATCTCGACACACCACTCTCCATCTACCTGAAGCTGGCCGACACGCCGTATTCCTACCTGCTCGAATCGGTGCAGGGCGGCGAACGCTTCGGCCGCTATTCGTTCATCGGCATCTCGGCACAGACGCGCAT